>ERZ1643250.3114-NODE-3114-length-11690-cov-7.745509_pt1 | contig 11690 bp, 14 predicted proteins | sample MGYA00579262_ERZ1643250 | MGnify/ENA primary metagenome ERZ1643250 (study PRJEB29033, sample SAMEA4952265) | chicken gut metagenome | biome: Broiler Chicken; feature: Gastrointestinal Tract; material: Caecum | place: Ireland | collected 2018 | study: Broiler...
TAAATGGCGAAAGATTCTTAAGTGCATCTAATGTCGGAATTTTAGGAAATACATATACATTAGGTGTAACAAATGAATACTGGGAACTTTTAGTTGAAAATGGTGTTTTGCCTATTGACGTATTAGCTGAAATAGTGTAAAATATATATTGTAACACATATAATAACAAAATATAGGAGGTGTAATTAATGCAAAGGACACGAGTAGAGAAGTACATCTATAAAGTATGTACAAAGACCCCGTCCGGCGACTTTATCACGGAACGCGATTATGAATCCCCCGTGAAAGTCACAAGCCAGAAAGAACAGAAACGGGTGCTGTCTGAACTCGGTTATCCGGGTTCCGTGCTGGTTTTGGTTGATACCGAAACAGCGTGCTACGAGATGCCGGACGATGAGTTTTTTGCCCATGCGGTAAAAGTCCAGAAAACCGAAAATGAGAAATAAGAAATAGGAGGATGAAAAATGTTACACATCACTATCGACGGTATGGAAGCCGTAGTTAAAACCATGTCACCGGATTTCCAGATCAGCAAGATGGAGGACGGCGATAAGTTTACCGCCGCTACGATTTACCAGGCAGAGGAAACTAATAAAGACGGCAATCCGATCACGGTTACCACCTTTATCAGCCCGGACGGTATCGCCTATCAGACTTGTTCCGCTTTTGTCGCAAAGCTGGTTGACGCTATCGACAAAGCTGGCCGGAAATGTGAGGATTGGGCGGATAATCCCATTGAATTCACTGTAAAATGGGTAAAGACCAACAGCGGTAAGAAAATGCTTCAGCTTACCGTGTAACTCGTAGTAGCTGTCCTGTATATAGTATGCGCATATGTTTCACGTGAAACAATTACAACGACAAATGTTTCACGTGAAACATTTTTAATGTTATGATTGAATGGAAATTAGTAAAAGAACTGGCAGAAACGTATAAAATTAATTTTACAGATTATTTTAATCCGTTTCCGTACATAGAAGAGCCGGACGCCGATGGAAACGAACCGGGTCAATTAATGGTCATTGGAAACAGAGGGCCGGGAAAAACAACAGCTTTTTGCATTATAAATATTCTTGTAAATCGAATTTTTCAGAAAAAATTCATTTACATTTTCAGAACATCGGAAGAATTGACAAGCGTTTCTGCATTATTTGAGGATTCATTAGCTTTGTATCCAAAGCTGGGAAAAGAAATCACCACGCAACCTTTACTCAAAAATTTAATTTACGAGATTTTTCTGGACGGGAATTCTGTGGGTTTCTCAATCTGCATAGGAACTCGAATGCAGATTGATAAATTGAAGAAATATTCCCCCATTTTTAAGGATTGTTATCTGATAATTTTTGAAGAATTTCTTACGGAATCCGGGTATTATTTGCCGAAAGAAATTGAAAAATTGCAGTCTATCCTTGTATCAATTTCAAGGGGCGGCGGGAAAATGAGTGCCGAACGAAAATTGATTTATTTAGCCAACAAAGTGGCGATTATGAATCCGTACTTTGTTTACTTTGGAATTTATAAACATTACAATAAAGACACTAAAATTATACATCTGCACGGACTAAACGTATGTTTTAACCACGATATAAGATCGGATAAAGCAATTTCTCAAAATCCATTGTTAAAAGCATTTGAAAATTCAGATTATTTCAACTATGCGTCAAGAGGCGATTTTCTGCTTGATACGAGCGCATTTATTCAGAAACCAAAAGGAAAAAGCCATTATATTTTCACAGTGCTTTACGATTCAGAATATTATGGATTCTGGGAATATTTTGAAGAGGGATTTTTCTATTTTTCAACGAAATATATTTCAAATTACCAGACAATTCTAACTTTCAAGCCTTCCGACCATAATCAAAATACTATGATGTTAAATAATTATACATGGATTACAAAAATTCTGAAAAATGCATATTATGAGGGAATATTACGATTTAATGACGAGAAAGCGAAAATGGTCTGCATGGAAATTTTAGCTATTGACATTTACAAATAAAGGTTGTATATTTTAATCAGCGGCAGATAATTGGACAAAGCCCGGGTATGAGAATACCGTCCGTTCCCCGTGATGGGCTGGGGATTATCTGCCGCAATATTCAGAAAGGGGTGAAAGTATTTAATGTTTTCTATCATTATAGCATTGATTTTTAATGCTATTGATTATGTGACCGGTTTGATTGGCGCAATTAAAGAAAAGACGGTGAATAGCACTAAATTACGGGACGGACTTTTCAAAAAGATTGGTTTTATTTTATGTTATTTTCTGGCTTTTCTGATTGATACGCAGGGCCATGTGGTTGGAATCAATCTGGAATTTCATGTGTTGCCCTTTGTTATCGCCTATGTCGTTGTTACTGAAATTGTATCAATCTGCGAAAACATTTCCATCATTAATCCTGATATAATTCCCGAAAAATTATTGAATTTACTGCATATTAAGGTGGAGGATAAAGAAAATGAGCAAAATTGATTCTTTTGTATCTTTTCTGGAAAAAATTGCGAATGATAATTCGCACGGATATGCACAGGATCATCGCTACGGCCCTGACTATGACTGTTCGTCTTTTGTTGCCGCAGGCCTGATTCACGCCGGATTTAGCGTCTCAAAGTATTCTACAACACGGACGTTGGCGGAACAGTTGTTAGATAATGGCTTTAAGAGCATTGATGTTTCCGCCCCCAGGAAGCGCGGAGACATTTTTCTGAATACTGGCGTGCATGTGGTAACTTGTACTGACAGTGATAATATCGTCCATGCGTCAATCAATGAGTACGGCGGTATTGTAAATGGACAAGCGGGAGATCAGACCGGGAAAGAAATCTGTATTATACCGTTTTCTTCTCTGGGAATGCAGTTTGACAAACATTTCAGATATTCGGATAATTTTGACACAATTTCAGATAACGCTTTTCCTGTTGGTAGCGTATGTGAATTGTTATACAATTTAAATGTAAGAACAGGCCCCAGTACACACTATCGAAAGAAAAATCACGATGAATTGACAAAAGACGGACAGAAACATGACAAAAATTACAACGGCTCTTTAGATAAAGGAACAGAAGTTTCAATATTAGCAACCGTTTTAGACGCTGACGGAAATTTATGGGCACAGATTCCTTCCGGCTGGATATGTGCTAGGGAAGGCGGTGAAAATTACCTGAAATGTCTTTGACGCAAGCGTTCAACTGGGCCGTGGCAAAGTGCAATTCTGAAAATGTCGGATATTCTCAGGCATATAGACGGGGGCAGGTTGTAAATGGTATCGAATATTACGACTGCTCGTCATTTATTGCGGCGGCTCTAACAGCTGGCGGGTATTTTCAGACTAATCCGTGGTTTGCCACATCGTCTGAAATTTCATATCTAAAACAAATAAATTTCAGCCAATTATCAACAACAGTTGCATGGCAGGCAGGTGACATTCTCTGGAGACAGGGACATACGGAAATGGTTTATGAACCAGCCCCGGGCGGCGGCGGCCGTACCATGGGCGCCCATACCGATGAGGTGCCGCTTGCAGATCAGGTATCCATAAACAATTATGTGACAAGTCCCGGAACATACACATATTTATTCAGGGCACCAGATGTTGTCATAACTTTAGAGTGGATTAAAGGGAATAGATACTTAAGTCAGTCTGAAATGGATAACAACGCACAAATTATTGCAAGTTATCTGACAAATAAGGGATGGTCAAAAGTAGCTATTTGTGGAATGCTGGGAAATATGCAAGCTGAATCTACAATTAATCCAGGGATATGGCAAAGTCTGTCAGCTAATCCTAATCTAGGGTATGGGCTGGTTCAGTGGACACCTTCAACAAAATGGTCAGCATGGGCAGCCCAAAATGGATATGCGATGGATGACGGGAATGGCCAAATTGAACGAATATTGTTTGAAGTCGCAAATAATTTACAATGGCAAAAAGTGACAACTGATATGACTTTTCAAGAATTTACGCAATTTTCCGGGTCAGTTTCAGAAGCTACAATTCTCTTTGAATTGAATTATGAACAACACGCCGGAGATGTACAGCCCGAACGACAGCAATATGCACAACACTATTTTGACACTTTAGACTTTACTGGCGGAATTGTACCTGTACCGCCGTTAAAGAAGCGAAAATATATGAAAATCTGGATGTATCCAGCTTTAAGAAGGGATAGGTGAAAAATATGACGATTGAAGAGGCTATGGCGGCAATTATTGACGCTTTACCGAACGCCACTGATTTTTCAGAACATTTAGATGTTTTGAGGGCCGCAATTTCAGCGGATAATGCCAGAATTGGTGAGATTATGTCAGAACGTGACGCACTTGTAGCGGAGCGGGATGAATATAAGAAAAAATATGAGGAATCTGACAAAAAATTCAGGGAACGGTTCAAAAGTGAATTTACCGGCAATCGGGGTGCAGGAACCGAAACACACACCGACAATTTTTCAAATACATCGGAATTGCGGGTTGAAGATTTAGATATCTTCAACGGTGCAACAGAGTAAACTGAGTAATTAGAATGGAGGAAATATAAATGGCTGTTAGTAATAATATGAATATTCTGAATGCTGTCAGAAGCAGAATGTCAACGGAATATCAGGCGAATGTTCCGGTTGCGACCGCAAGCAATCTGAACGATGTGTATTCGACAATTCTCAATAATGAGAATACAATTAACGCCCTTATTCCGGCTTTGACAGATTTAATCATTATGCAGAGCGTGACTTCCGGAATTTTTGAGAATCCTCTGCGGGGATTAAAGCAGAATGAAATGCCTTTTGGTCTCACCGAACAGGAAATTTTTGTAAACTTTGCGGAAGGAATCGCACATAATCCCAGGGCGACTTGTGAAGACGCTTTCGGAATTTATGAGGCGTACATTATGAGCGCCTATCACCGTATCAATTTTAACAAAGATTATCCGGTTACAATCTGGTATGACGATATCCGCACCGCTTTTGCGTCTGAATTTGGCCTGAAAAGTCTGATAAATGCAAAAAGTCAGGCGATTATCTCCGGTGCAAGCCATGATGAGTATGTGAATATGATTGGACTGGTTGAATCCGCGTACAATGCAGGTGCCTGCTATCCGGTGCACCTGTCAGCGGCAGTAAATTCAGAAGAGACCGGAAATGAATTAATCAAGAATATTCAGACTTTTGTTGGGCACATGGCGTTCCCGCACCGGGAGTACAATTTTGCCGGGTCTGACGCTATTTCCATGCGGGAAGATCTGATTATTCTGACAACTCCGGAAGTCATGGCCTCTATTAATGTCGATACGTTGGCCGGTGCCTTTAATTTGGATAAAAAGGACTTAATGGCTCGTATTGTAGTGACAGATGGATTCCCGAATCAGCCCGGCATTCAGGCCGCTCTTGCTGATAGGAGATTCTTTAAAGTAAGAGATCAGTACAGGCTTATGACCACAGACCGGCTGAATATGCCGCTCAGATATAACCTTGTGTATCATGTGAAGGAAATGTTCAGCTATTCTCCCTTCTATCCGCTCATTGTATTTACAACGGATTCCGTAGATGTTACTGCTCTGGCCGTAACGATTAGCGGCGATATTGGCGGCTCTGCGGTTACCCAGTATAATTCAGGTTCCCAGCAGGAATTTTATGTAAATACTACGACAACTCCCAACACGGCAGGTACTCCCAGAGGACTAAGATATAAAGTCAGCGGAAATACAAGTTCCATGACAATGATGGTTCCGGGAACTAATAAACTGTTAGTTGCGGCAGATGAGACTGGTAGTCTGACGATTACGGTAACAAGTGCCTATAAAACCGGCGTAACTAAAGCCGCTACTTTAACTAAAAAGGCGTAAAATATGGAAAATTTCATCAATTTACCGGATCAATCGAATGTAAATCCCATGGCGGCCACTAGCACAGTTATTTTGTGCAGTGGCGTCCCCTGGGACGCTGATTACAACCATGTAAGGATGTTCGGGTCGAAAAGTGAGCGGGATTCCTACATAATGAGTAAAAGTGTTAAGACAATTCATAGTTCTACACCTGTAATGTTTGGCTCTTTTACGTATGACGTAAACGGGAATCAGGAACAGGTTATGCGGTGTAACTACATGGGATTTCAGAATTCACCTTTTACGAATGAATGGAAGTACGCTTTTATCACGAATATCACATGGTTGTCTGTAAATTCATGTGAAATTTCATACAGTTTAGATGTTTGGCAAAATAACATCTATGACTGCACGATTAATCCGTGTTTTGTAGAGCGGGAGCATTGCTATAAGTCAGAAGATTCTGTCGATTTCAGTCTTATCCCAGAAACTTTAGAAACAGGTGAAATCATATGTTCCGGCCAGGTTGATTTAAATATTGGCTATGGAACACCGCTATATATCATATTATTATCAGACGATTACATAGATTTAGATGGAGAAACGCCACGAATTAATGTATATAACAACAATCTGTGCGGTTTAGGCGTAACTACGGCCACTTCAAAAGCACAAGTGCAAACAATTATTGACAATTACAACAAAGCTGGTAAAGGTGACGCTATTGTAGCAATTTATCAGACAACAGGCTATTCACATACAGCGGCGGCTGGAGAGGACTATAATTATATACAAGAGGGTACATTAAGTGTTGGGCTGGGAAGCACGGTTGATGGTTACGCAGTAAAAAACCAGAAAACTTTGCAATACCCCTATCACTATTGCATATTATATGGCTATAATCAGTCAATGGTTATAGAAAAATTTGAATTGTCGACACACCCGGATCATCAATTAGATTCTAAATATAGGGGGACAACGCTACCGATTCCGGCATATATAGCATATCCAGCTAATTATGCGGGATTGGCTGACAATTATAATTTTGCAATACAGTTAGATCATTTAGTGCAGTGCGCATGGACAAACGATGCATTTCAGGCGTATCTGGTTCAGCAGACACCGATTCAAAATACGGCTATAGAAAATTTATATCGTTCAAATAATGTAAAAGTAGCTGAATCACAGAATCAGGTATTTGGCCAAACATTAAGCGGAATTGTAAATGCATTTTCGCTAAATATTGCGGGAGTTTCAAATAATTTATATAATATGTACACAACGGCTCAAAATGTTCCCATGGAAATAGAAGCTTCTGAAAAAAATCTGATAGAAGCTATAAATGCACAAGTAGAATCACATTCAATGATACCGCCGCATGCAATGGGGGGAACAAACGGAAATATTCTGACAAATGCGTTAAACTTAAATAAAATTTCTATGTTTAGAATGAACGTGAAAGCTGAAATGGCTAAAACAATAGACGATTTTTTCACCATGTTCGGATATCCTGTACATAGAATTAAAACGCCTAACCTAAATTCTAGGAGTAGTTGGAATTATGTGAAAACTGTAGAATGTGGCATAACCGGGAATTGCATTTTACAGGATTTACAGACACTACGAAAAATTTTTGACAAAGGCGTGACAATATGGCATACAAATGACGTAGGCAACTACAATTTAGCTAATAATTGAAAGAAGGTGATTTTATGTATGATAATCCCTTTAGGGTTCCCGACAAGCCCTTCCAGACATGGAAAAATTTCATAAAAAATTCAGACAATAATATGACCGGAACCGATGTAAATTATTTTAACTATTTCTTCCAGATGATAGTAAACTATTACTTGAACAGATATGTTTACAGAAATCTTCCAGAAGAAATCCCCCCCATCATGATTGAACGGGCTTTATTATTTGAAGGGAACGCCCTTTTTATTAAAGAATCTGATATGTTCGGTGTAACGTCCGTGTCGCTGGGCGGCAATCTGGATATATACGGAATCCCCGAAAACAGATATGCATACACCTGCACATATTTCAATAAAATGTACAATAAAGACAATTCTGTCATTATATGGGCGAGGCCTTTAAGCATTCCTGAAATTCTTCCGATTACTGTTCACTGTGAATCTTTGACAAATTTACGTGTCAGCCGTGATATAAATATTATTCAACAGCGCACACCGTGCTTTGTTGCTGGGGAACAGAGCGCTAAAGTTGATTCAAACAATTTAATCCAAAAGTTTTTGCGGGGGATTCCGTTCATAAAAATTAATAAAGCGTCACTGAGAAATCAGACAATCCCAACCTTTGAACCGATTCAGCTAGGCATACAGCCTATTTTCGATAAACTGGACGACGCAATCGAGCGGGAGCTTGCACAGTGCCTTGCAGAGGGCGGTATTTATATGACCACAAATACAAAGCGGGAACGGCTCACATCCGATGAGAATTTTCAGAATTCTGGTTTAATTGAATCGTCCCGAAAAAACGGTCTTGACTGCCGCAGAAGAGCGGTAAATCAGATCAATAAACTATTCGGGCTGAACATTGAAGTAGAATTCAATTCAGATATTGAAATAGTAGAATCGCCATTATCTGAAAATGGGGGTGAGGAATTTGCTAATGCCGTTTTATAATTATGGGGAAAGAAAAATTACAACGACAATAGAGGAATATATGATAACACAGCACTGGGGCGAACTGGAAAACAAGAGTATAGGGGAATTAGTTCAAATTGCGCAAAATGACATATTCAATTTTAATTATCCGTTTTATTCAGAAAATCCAGAAGATAAGGATAGTTTTGAACGAACATTTATTCTCAACAACTACAACAGGTGTATTGCATATGAAACGATAGGCCAGTTCAAATTGCGACTATTGGCTATTTTAACTAAAAAAATGCCATATTATAAAAATTTGTATGAAACTACAATTTTAAACTGGAATCCTCTTGAAAATAAGAGATATACCATTGAAAAGGGGATTAATATAGATGAAAAAGATGAAATTTCCGAAAATTATACAAATAATGACAACGGAAAAACAAGTCAGTCAAATTCTACAAATACGGAAAGTCAGGAAATCAATTCGAATAATCCGCAGGTGAATTTTGCTGGAATTGACTATGCAAGTACAATGAATAGGGGCAGAAATTCTCAGAATAATAACAATAATACGGACGTTACAAACAATTCAACAGGAAACAGAACCGGGAATACGACTCGAACCGGGAATAATCGTGAATTATCTAACATAACCGGCCTTGACTACGGGAATCCGGCTGAATTAATAGGCGGATACCGTGACTTAATTGTAAACATTAATGAATTATTGTTAGATAATTTACAGGAATTGTTTAGTTGTTTTGATTAAGGAGGCTGTATGGATACAGAAAAATTGAAACCATTTAATGAATTTAATTCAGAAAAAAGTGCTATGGTAAATGAAATTTGCTATAGGCTTTCTAAAGAATCAAATAAAAATAGTCTTTTTAAAGAATTAAAGAAAATTCAGATTCCAATGCAGATTGCGGCTAATGCTCAAATTGCCGTGACTATCGGGACTGGCGCTGAATATGGAAGGACAGGTTTTGTTCCTATTCTTTTTGAAACCTGGGATCATGCGCTGGCGTTCGGAAAATATACAGATATTTCCGGCGCTAAGCTGGTGATTAAAAACACTTCAACTACACCGGTAGCAACAACCGGAGTTTTATATCTTCTGATAATGGAGGTGGAATAATGGCAAATATTGATGGATTTCCAGATAATCCGGTAGCTGGGAGCGATTATATCGATAAAATGTTAGAACAACTCAAAATGATATACAATTCATACAATATGGGAATCCCATATAGTTTTGACGGAACTTTAACATTAGAGGCAAAATTTAATGTTCTGTTTAAAACTGTATACGATTTTCTGAATAATAACAGAGAATTGATTGAAACGTGGGGCGAATTATATAATTGGATTAAAAACTATTTTCAGAATCTGGATGTACAGGAAGAAATCAATAACAAGTTAGATCAGATTGTTGCAAGCGGACAGTTTGACGATATCCTGAACAGCTATTTTGACTCAGTCGATAAACGGATAACGGCAGTCGAATCTAAAAATACATCGCAGGACAGGGAGATAGGGACTCTTGAAACAAAAGTGTCACAGCTGCTGGAAGATATGGAAAATTTAAAGTACAAAAGATTAATTGTAGTAAGTAAAGAAGAAAATGAAGGTCAATTTCATACAATCAATGACGCTATTGACTCAATTTCCGATAATTCAAACAGTAATCAATATGTTATCCTGATACTTCCCGGAGATTACAACGAAACAATTTCACTTGAGAATACTCACGGTCTGAATTTTATCGGATTAAGTAAGGAAAGCACGAAAATTCACGCTTCCGGCGTATATCCGACTTGCGTTATTCAGGTCACGGGAGATTGCGTTTTCAAAAATCTGACAATTAAAAATGATAATAATAATACATATGCAGTTCATTCAGACGTTGGAGTAAATTCCTATACAGGAACGCTATTGTTTGAAAATTGTAAAATTGAAGGCGGCTCGTCTGCTATCGGATATGGCGGCGGGCAGGATTGTACAATTTATTTAAAAAATTGCGAACTTTCGGCTTCTGGAAGCGTTCTGTATATGCATAACAATCCGTACAGTAATAAAAGCAATCAGAATATTATTGTCGATTCCTGTTTTTTCAAATTGACAAATAATAATGTCATGACGTTTGATGACGCCTGTACAAGTAATAATAATAAAAATAGTATATGCAATTTAATTTTCAATAACAATTACACAAATATTAATGGTTTTGCTAAAGTTTCTTTCAGAAAAAATACAACGACTCAAACAGAATATTCATATTTTCCGACTAATGACGCTAACATCAAATTATCGCACAATTCAAACGGAAACAATAAAATTCCGGCGTTAAATTACAATGAGGGGCAGTATTCAGCAACAAGCTTTTTGCTGGTTCCCCCACAAAAAAATGTTTCCGGATATTATGACGTAGCGTTCCCTATCTTCATAGACGCCGTAAATTATGAAGCGACACTGACAAACGTTACTGTGCCGGGTGTAGGTGAGGTTACTCAATATTTCACGATAGGCGCGCCTTACAAGGGGGCTGTAACGATCACAACACAGTCAGACGCATATGCAGGCAAAGTAGTTAGCGTGTCAATCACTCTTACTTGCCCGTAAATGAGGGGCTTGCTCCATAAATAAAAGAGCCGGAATTAATCCGGCTCTTACTTATTACATTGGCGGCTTTACGTAGTACGTTATCCAACAATAACGACTACTTCCAGTGTTTGGCGTAAAAACTACTACACCGTCGCCAAAGCGGCCTGAATACTTGTATATTGCACAAGTACTCTTTCTGCGGCTTAAATAGCCATTAGTTAGAGCGGAATGGTCTTCAACCAGACCGCTCGTGAACTGATTCAGAATTGCGTTGCGGTATTCGCCTGAATACAGCAACGCACCGATAGAGTTTCGAGATCTTACGTCAATCATCAAACTCACCCCCTTCAATGGCCTTGTACAGATCCGCTATAACGGTTTCAAAGTCGCCGCTGAACAGATACCGGAATTCCCCGTGATCCGTTTCACGGTCAATCCAAAGGCCAGTGCCAAAGCCGCCGCCGATAGAATAAAAACATCTATCGTCCGCAACTCCGAGCGGCATGGGCACGATATACCCGCCGCATTCTTCCAGTTCTTTTCTAGCGGCTTCTATTCTAGCCGCATCAAATCTTGCTTTTATCATGTTCACATCCTCATACTTTCTCCCCGTCACGCCGATAGGACAGCGGATATTCAACAAGTGTATATAACT
>ERZ1643250.3116-NODE-3116-length-11677-cov-9.884271_pt1 | contig 11677 bp, 10 predicted proteins | sample MGYA00579262_ERZ1643250 | MGnify/ENA primary metagenome ERZ1643250 (study PRJEB29033, sample SAMEA4952265) | chicken gut metagenome | biome: Broiler Chicken; feature: Gastrointestinal Tract; material: Caecum | place: Ireland | collected 2018 | study: Broiler...
GCCAGCACAAAGCCCAGCAGCAGCATAATGATGGTCAGGTACCACAGCTGGATTTTCAGAGTATCCACGGTGGACTCCACTGGAATGATGCTGGTATCCAGAATCAGCAGACGGTTCTTGCCGCCCTTTTCCTGAAACGTCATGACGTAAATCATGTTTTCCGGCTGCCCGTCACTGTCATTCCGGCTGTAGAGATACCGGCCGCCCATGGATTCCGTCTGCATATAAATCTGCGCCAGTTCCCCCCAGGTCAGCCGATCCAGAAAGGATGTGGGGGAGGATTTTTTCAGAATCGTCCACTGTCCCCGCTCATCGGAAAGGAGAATGCTCATCTGCTTTTCCTGTGCCGCGTTGGTAATCACTTCCTCCATCCGGAAGAGATTCATATTTTCGTTCTGCATCTGAGAAACAATGGTATCTCCGGTAGAACGGATTTCATCAATTTTGGTCGAGCGGTAAAAGCTCTCCAGCAAAGTGATCTGAAACACCCACAGCAGCACAATGATGACCAGAGTAAAAACCGCAAATCCGGCAAAAATTCCCCACCGGATGCCCATTTTCTGCCGGGGCTTCTGCTGGACAAATTCAGGATACTTCAAAACGATAGCCCACCCCTCTCAGGGTCACAATCAATTTGCTGTAAGGCCCCAAACTTTTCCGCAACAGCTTGATATGGGTATCCAGTGTCCGGTCATCCCCATAAAAATCATAACCCCACACATTGGTAATCAGCATTTCCCGGGTCAGGGCAATGTTTTTGTTGGAAGCCATATAGAACAGCAGGTCGTATTCCTTTGGGGAAAGATCCACCCGTCTGCCGTCCACTTCTACGGTACGGCCGGTAAAATCAATGACCAGCCCTTCCACCCGGAGGATTTTCCGCCCCTCGTCCTGGCTGGGCCGCACCCGCTTCATAATGGCGTTAATCCGCATCATCAGCTCTTTTGGGGAAAAGGGCTTCACCACATAGTCGTCCACGCCCAACTCGAACCCGTGAATTTTGTCGTACTCTTCGCCCCGGGCCGAAAGCATCAGCACCGGTGTGCGGCACACCTTCCGGATTTCCGCCACTGCCGAAAAGCCGTCCAGCTCCGGCATCATCACATCCATAATAATCAAATCAAAGCGGTCGGGCTTTTCCCGGCAAAGCTGCACGGCTTCCATGCCGTTTTCCGCTTCCGTGACCTCGTTGCCCTCAAATTCCGCGTATTTTCGAATCAGCAATCTGATTTTCGCTTCATCGTCCACCACCAACAGGCGTATCATTCCCGTTCCTCCTCGCTGCAATCTCCCAATGATTGTATCCAATAAATGTGAACAGCCCATGATGACGGGATGATTTTTTCAGATAGCCCCTAAATTCCCCTCACCGTCACCGCAGCCGAATGGACTGAATCTCGTGGCGTATCTCCATGAGGGAAGCCGATGTTACCGACAGTTCCCGCACACCTGCCGCCAGGAAAAATCTTGTCATGGTGGGGTCCGCCGCCGCTTCTCCGCACACAGAGACCCGCAGTCCAGCCCGAACACCGTTTTTAATGGCCATTTCCATCATTCTGCGCATGGCAGGATGGTGCGGATCACACAGCGCCGCCACATGAGGATTGTCCCGATCCGCCGCCATGACAAACTGGCTCAGATCATTGGTGCCAAGGCTGAAAAAGTCCACATGAGGCGCCAGCAGGTCACTGATCATGCACGCTGAGGGCGTTTCAATCATTACGCCCAGCTCATAATTCTTTCCGTAGGGCACGCCTTCCTGTTCCAGTTCTTCCGCACATTCCGACAGCATTCTCCGCACCGCCAGAATTTCCTCCACGGAAACCACCATGGGAATCAAAATGGCCAGCTTTCCGAATTTCGCCGCACGAAGCAGCGCCCGCAGCTGTGACCGGAACAGCGACTGACTGGACAGACAGTAGCGGATGGAGCGTCTTCCCATCACCGGGTTGTCCTCTCGCTCCATTTTCAGATAGGGCAGCTGTTTTTCCGCCCCCATATCCAGTGTGCGGATGACCACCCGCTTGTCCCGCATCTGTTCCAATACCATCCGGTATACGGAAAACTGTTCCTGTTCCGTGGGCACTCTTCCCCAGCACATAAACAGATACTCGGTGCGGAACAGACCGATTCCGTCCGCCCCTGCATCCAGCACTTCGTCCATATCATTGGGGTGGCTGATATTGGCGGCCAGTTCAATCACTGTACCGTCCAGCGTCACCGCCTTCATTCCCTTATAGGCTTCCAGCTCTTTCTGACGGCGTTCATACTGTTCCGCCATATCCTGATAGCGTTTCAGCGTTTCCTCATCCGGGTCCTGAATCAATCGCCCGGTAAAGCCGTCGAGAATCACCATGCTCCCGTCCCGAAGCTGGGCAAAATTCTCCCCCATTCCGGTAATGGCCGGAATCCGCATGGAACGGGCCAGAATGGCGGAATGGGACGTGCGGGAACCGGAACGGGTAATCAAACCCACAATCCGGCTGGAATCGATCTGGACAATCTGGCTGGGCATGATTTCATCCGCCGCCATGACCCCTTCTGCATCCACAGGAAGCCAGGGTGCCTGTTTGCCCTCCTGTTCTTCTTTCAGATAAAACAGAACCCGCGTTGTAATATCCAATACATCCGCGCCCCGGGCTGCCAGATAGTCGTCGTCCATCTCCTCAAACATCCGGTGGAACATCTGCCCGGCTTCCTGCACCGCCGTTTCCGCTGTAATGCCTTTCTGCTCGATCAATCCCCGAACCGTCAGAAATAAATCCTGATCCTGTAAAAGAGCCAGATGAATTTTAAAGATATCGGAATGATGCTCCCCCACCTGTACCAGCGCCCGGTGATAAATGGAGCTGATTTCACTGGCCGCCCGTTCTCTGGCCTGTAAAAACCGGCTGATCTCCCACTGAGGGTCCCGCGCTTTTTCGGGAACCGTCATGGCATCCCGTTTCAGATTGAGAAACAGTTTTCCCAGTGCATATCCTTCCGACGCGGCAATCCCTTCAAAGATTTTCATTCCACAGGCCTCCCTTCGGCATGGGAGCAGACGCTCACCCTTCCTGAAAAAATAGAAAAAGGCACTGCCCATACGATTATCCCGGGCAATGCCTTTCTTGTTCGTCTATTTTATTGTATCAAAAATCCCCTGATTGTCAAGGAGCCGTTTAGCAAAAATCACGGAATCATCACAGATTTTCCCCTGCTTTTTCACGATACTCCCATACTTTGAAGTTCAAAGAAACAAAGCGACCGGTGTGACCGGTTTATTTCCGATTTCTTCTGCCCAGATGGCGTATCAGCCACCCAAGCCCCTCTCCCACTGCTCCGATCACTGCATAAACCGGAACATAGACCAGTGCAGAGGAATTCATAAACAGACAGACCGCCGGGAGAAACAGCAGCCCCAGCGCGACGGGAAAATACCACCGGAATCCGGCCAGCAAACCAAAAATCACACCTGCCGCAAAGCAGAAGGCCGGCACCGCCAGCAGCAGAATGATCATCCCGCTTCCGGTATCCACGATGAGCAACGGAAGCAGATAAAAAGCCGCCAACACCAGAATCCCCGCCGACAGAATTCCGGCCGACAATCCCTTTTTCCAGGAATCCCGTCTCTGTCCGCTGATAAAATCCTGAAACTCCGTCATTTTTTCCGCCTCCCCATCCATATGCAGATGTGTTCCGCGCTTCATTCTTTCCCATTCCAGCCGACAATCCAGGCAGTCCGAAAGATGTGCTTCCACCGCCCGGCAGCTTTCCGGACTGCAAACCTCATCCAGATACAAAGGCAGCAAATCCCGAATGATTCCGCATTCCAGCCGTTCCACTGCCATCACCTCCCCATTTGTCTCAAAAGTTCCGTTTTTGCCCGAAAAAACGTCACCCGGGCCCAGCTGTCGGTTTTTCCGAAGATTCCACCAATCTGCCCAAAGGACAGTTCCCCGAAAACCCGCAGCATAAACACCTCTTTATAGGGTTCCTTCAGCATGTGGAGATGTCTGTGAATCTCCATGGCCTCTTCCCGGTCTTCCAGCTTTTCCGCCAGCACATCCTCAAAGGGTTCTGGACCCGCTTCACAGTCCAAAGATTTTTTCCGGCATCGACTGAGAAAAAGATTTTTCGCAATCTGGCACAGCCAAACGCCCGGGGAACAGTCTCCCCGAAACCGGTGATACCCGCCAAACGCTTTGAAAAAAGTTTCGTCTGTGATTTCGCGGGCATCGTGAGGATTCCGGCACAATGTCATGGCATACCCATACACCTGACGATAGTATTGCTGGTATAGCTCTTCAAAGTCCATCTCCTCACCGCCCTTCCATCAATAAGACGCAGTCAGGCACCTTTCGTTACAGGAAATGTGTAATTTTTTATCCCTTCTGTATGCCCTTCATTTTCCGATACTGTTCCCAGGCCGTTTCAATCAGTTCCCGGTCCATCAGCACCTGAGGGTCAAAGGGCTGCCATCTGGCTACCATTTCAAACTCCAGCCAGATTTTCGCTCCTTTGGCCTGATTGTCCTCATAAAACATGGCGATCATATAGGACATTCTCTGTACAGAAAGCACCTTGTCCCGATTTTTCAGGAACTTCCTGCCGCCTTTTCCCAATCTGTCGTCCAAATCTTCAATGGATTCTCCCAGCAGCATCCGGCAGCTGGCCAAATCCACCAGCGTCAGATACCGCAGCAAAGGGGACAGCCCTTCGGCCTTTTCAAGTGCGTCCAGTCGATCCTCTGCCTTTTTCAGCTCTCCCCGCTCCATTTCCCGATTGCACGCCAGCAGCTCAATCAGTCCAAATAAATCGCTGCTCAACGGCATGCCTTCCTGCCGCTCAAACCATTCGTCAGGCAAATCCTTCAGCCGCACTCCATAGGACATACACTGCATGACCTTCAGCTGAATGCGGAAAGCTCTTGTGGCCTCCTTGGGAAATTGGTTCAGCGTGCGCTGGTGACAGCCATCGTTGTCCGAATCCCCCAAACGGACCGGAATTCCGTTTTCCACTGCCAGCCACAAAGACGCCAGCGCAATGGTACCCAAAAACATCCGAATCCATGCCGCCGGAATCAACACGACTCCCAGCAGTGTGAGGAGAAAAAGCGCCAGATTTCCCAGCACACCGCCCATATTGTACAGCGCAGTCGGCATCCCTTCCCAGATTCCTTTGGGTGGAGACATGGTACACTGTCCCGCCGTTCCTGCCAGATAATACTTCTGATACTGCATCTTTCCCTTAACGCGCACCAGCATCCAGTTCCACAACCGGAAAATCAGCAATTCATATCCTGTGAGAAGTCCAAATACCAGGTGTCCAAGCTCATGAAACAATACACTGAGAAATACCGCTGCTGTTATACAGAACGCCACATAAACCGGAGTCACCACCAGACCCAGAAACTCCATCAGCTCGATTGCATCCATCACACAGCGCCCAGCCAGAAGTGCCGCCGCAAAAATGCTGATCACTGCCGCAGATGCAATGAAAACTTTCTCTTTTCGGTTCTCTACACTTTTCCGCTGTTTCATAGAAAACTGCCCTCTTTCCCCTTTTTTCTGCATCATAGCACAAAAGCCGCCGCCACACAAGATTCTGTGCAGCGACGGCTAAAAATCATTTCAAAAGTTTACTGGCTACATCCGTATCGCACAGCTGCTTGATACTGTAAACCGCTGCCAACTGGGTAATCCCATTGTCCTCAATGTACTGATAGATATCCTGGTTGAAATACCGCAGATCCACCACATGGATTTCAGCGAAATGCTGTGCCAGGAAAGGAATCATACAGTTTGCATAGGAGTCTTTAATGAGCAGCAGCTTTCCTTCTTTGACGGCACTGTTGCGGATCACATCCACACTGTGGTTGCCGCCCAGGAACGTGGAGTACTTGTCCTTTTCCTCCAGATATTCCGTCCAGAACAGGTCATCCCGAACGGATTCTCCAGTCTGCTGGGTCAGGGTATTCTCCCCTTTATACCGGGGCAGATAAAAGTCGTCCGGCTTCTGGCCCCAGTAAATGGCCTTGGAATACAGGGTGCCGTAAAAGCTGTCCGATACCTTTTCAAACTCATACTGATCCCGGGAAACCGGTGTGAAGCCCATGGCCTTTGCCATTTCCGTATAGCCCACAAACGCGCCTTCCAGATTCCAGTGGTGGTCTGTCTTGTAATAATAATCGCCGTTTTCCAGGGAAAGGGCGTCGAAGGTATCCACCACTGTGGTGTTGGCGTCAGCCTTTTCTTCAATAGCCGCCAGCGCTTCCCGCTGGTCATATTCCGGTGCAAAAGCCGGCAGATTGTCCGCCTGTTCCTGTGCGCCGGAGGGCACCGCCAGAATGGTCAGCGGCAGACCCGCGTTTTTGCTGAATCCGGTAATGGAAGTGATGTTGTCCTCAAACACCGTGGTACGGTCCGGAGGAAGCAGCACTTCATAGATATGGTCATTCTTCCCGAAATACACGCCGCCCTCAGCAGGAACCGTTCCATAATTGGAGGCAAGATCTTTTTTGCCGCTGGCCAGCATGATCTGGGTGTGCAGGGCGATAAAGTCCCGGCGGAGCATAAAGTGGTCGGAAACAAAGTTCTCCACGCCGGTCATAAAGCTGCTGTCAATGAGGCTTTCACCGCTGATGGTGGGGAACTCTTCCAGCATCCGGTTTTCATCGGGAGAAAAGTCCTCCTTGGGCAATACGATGAGGGAAACAGAACCCACCGCCATGACCAGCACCAGAAATACCGCCACAATACAGCGTTCCCAGCCGCAGGTTTTCAGAATATTTTTCAGCTTGTCTTTCACGGGTTGTTTCCTCCTCTCAGAACTGGAAATACAGGAACGGGTTGTAGGAATTGTCCACCAGGAAGCACACGGATACCACCAGCAGTGCACAATAACCCACTGTCCACACGACTTTGCTCAGCGTGTTGCCGGTGCGCATCTTTTCGGTGAGCTTTCCTGCCAGAGGAGAGCTGCACAGTGCTGCAATCACCAGTGTGGGGCCAAAGGTCATCAGACAGTACAGACCCTGATTGTCCACCGGCACAGTGCCGATTCCGAACATGGCGCCCAGCATCTGGAAGGCCTGCATGATGTCCTCATAGGAGAAGAATACCCAGCCGATGACCACCGCCACAAAGCTGTAGAGCCAGGAGAAGAATTTCGGAATCTTTTCCAGCCATTTTCCAAAGAACAGCTTTTCGCAGATAATCAGCACGCCAAAATAAATGCCCCACAGCGCATAGTTCCAGCTTGCGCCGTGCCAGATACCGGTGAGCAGCCATACAATGGCCATATTCCGCACGGTCATCAGGGTACCGCCCCGGCTTCCGCCCAGAGGGAAGTACACATATTCCTTGAACCAAGTACCAAGGGTGATGTGCCAGCGCTGCCAGAATTCCCGGACACTGTGGGAAACATAGGGCAGCCGGAAGTTTTCGGGGATTTCATAGCCGAACATTTTCGCAAGGCCGATAGCCATATCGGAATAGCCGGAGAAGTCGAAGTAAATCTGGAAGGTGAAGGCCAGAATACCCATCCAGGCTGTCAAAGTAGAGGGAGAGCCCAGATATTCCACCTTATCGGCCAGCGCCGCCACGTTGTTGGCAATGATGACTTTCTTGAACAGGCCCACCAGGAAGCGCTGTGCGCCTGCGGTGAACTTTTGCAGGCTTTCCTTCCGGTTGGTCAGCTGCAGGGCCATGTCCTCATAACGGACGATGGGGCCTGCCACCAAATGGGGGAAGAAGGACACATACGCGCCGTAGTTGATGATGCTGTGCTGACGGGGCGCACGGTCCCGGTAAATATCGATGGTGTAGGACATGGATTCAAAGGTGTAGAAGGAAATACCGATGGGCAAAGCCACTTCCGGCACCGGAATTCCAAGTCCTGTCAAAGAGTTGAAGGTGGAGGTAAACAGTCCCGCGTACTTGAAAAAGCCCAGCAGGGACAGGTTCACAATGACGCTTTCAATGACAAAGGCTTTCGCGATTTTGGGCCGCTGGCGGAATTTGTCCACCATGGCGCCGTTGAAATAGTCGATAAAGGCTGTGAACAGCATGAGGAGAATATACACCGGCTCGCCCCAGGCATAAAACACCAGACTGAACACAAACAGGACCAGATTTCTGAACTGCCGGGGCACCAGATAATAGACAATGAGCACCAGCGGCAGAAAAACGAACATGAACAAGAGACTGCTGAAGATCATGGCATTCTTCCTTTTCCAGATTGTAGGTTTCGGATGATTAGGGCGTTTCTGAAAATAAAGAAATCGACGAATTTTTCGCAAGCAACAAACAGATACAAGGCGAAAAACGCAGGAATCCTTTGTGGATTCCGAGTATTTTCAACGCAGTAGCTGGCGTTGATTGCCGTAAAAGTCTATGATTTCGACTTTTCAGATAGCCCCTGTTTTACTCTATTTCAAACTGCGTCTCCCTCTGCGGGCAGACCGCAGGTTACCATAAAACCGCTGCTATTATACCACAGCGCTGTTTGAAAAGTACAGTTACAATGTTGTTTTTTCCATCTCCACATGGGGACAGAACTCGTCCAGATATTCCTCCCCGTGGGCGGTATAGCCCAGCTTTTCGTAAAAACCCTTTGCCTGCACCTGTGCCGAAAGAACCAGCTTTTCCGCACCCCGCTCCCGGGCTGCCTTTTCCAGCCCTTCCATCACCAGCCGGCCCAAGTGACGGCCGCGCCAGGGCTTCCGAACACAGATCCGTCCCAGATGCCAAACCTTTCCCGTCCCATCCGGAAACGTGCGCCCTGCGGCCACCGGGGTGTCTCCCTCCAGTACCAGCAGATGCACGGCTTTCGGGTCAATCTCATCAAATTCGTTGTGGAACCCCTGTTCCTCTACAAACACTTCCTGCCGGATTTCCGCGGCCTGGGGCAGGTTGTCCAGCCCTTCCGCAGTCAGACAGCGATATTGCACTTCCATCTTTTGCGTTCCTCCCAAAACAGTTCCTGATTCCATCAGGACTTGGTATGTACATCCAGCTGCGGGAAGGGAATTTCAATTCCCGCTTCGTCAAAGGCGTTTTTCACCGCTTCCTGCATCTCAAAATACAGGGGCCAATAGTCGTCGGTCCTGCACCAGACTCTGGCGATCACCATGATGCAGCTGTCCTTGTGCTCTCCCACTGCAATCAGGGGAGCCGGTTCATCAATGACTTTTTCGTTGCCGTCAATCAGTTTCTCCAGCACGCCTCTCGCCTGGGCCAGATCCGTGCTGTAGGAAACGGAATAGGAAAGGTCCAGCCGTCGGGTGGTCTGGGCGGTGTAATTGGTGATGACGCTGGCCGTCAGCTCGGAATTGGGAAGGATGATTTCCTTGTTGTCGAAGGTCCTCAGAGCAGTATACATAATCTCAATCCGGTCCACCGTGCCTTCAACGCCTTCCACTGACAGATAATCTCCCACCCGGAAAATATGGTTGAAGAGAATCTGCACACCGCTGGCCACGTTGCTCATACTGTCCTTCAGGGCCAGACCGATGGTTACGCCCAATGCACCGATTGCCGTAATAATCGAAGTCACATCAAAGCCCAGCTGTGCCGCCGCAGTAATGCCTACCAGCACCTTGAGGGCAATGTTCACCAGAGAGCCCACAAAGGTAATGACACCGGCTTCCGCTTTTCCCCGTTCCAGCGCTTTTTTCAGCAGCTTGACCAGCGCCTTGGACAACAGCAGTCCCAGCACCACTACGATGACTGCGCCCAGCACTCTTGGAGCCATACTGCCCAGCCATGCCAGCAGCCACTCCATAAACTTTTCCAGATTCATGCCTGTATCTCTCTCCTTTACGCTCCAATCTTAATTTTTGAATGCGCATTTTCGCGCGCTTTCTTAATTATATCATCCCCTCACAGCGGGCAAAAGAGAATTTTTTGTGAATTCGAAAAATTGTGCCATCCCCACTGAAAAACTTCCTATTACCAGCCGATTGTGATATAATAATACAGAGTTTCCGGCGCATTCCGCGCCTATTTTTCTCATTGGAGGAAAACCGCCATGAACTTTTCGGAAAACACACTGCCTGTTTTCTTTTCCATATGCTTTCTTCCCTATGATACCGCCGACCGGTTTCACGGTCCATTTGCCCATATGCTTCGCCGCTTTTACACTGAAGGCGGCCACATCCGCACCTCCGGACAGGAGTTTTCCGCCGGTGTTGCCTGCCGGTATCACGGCAGCATCCACGGCGAAAAAATAAAATGGACCCTCCGATGGGGTCACCGAACGCTGGAAGAATGCCTGCCCACCGAACAGGGCACGGCGCTGCTGCTGCATGACCGGGCCGGAAACCTCACCGGACGAGCTCTCTTTTCCGGCAACCGCTGGGTCCGCAGCGCTTACTTTGAGCCGGGTGAATACCGGGCACAGGTCATCCTGGAGCCCTTTGGCGGCAAAAACTGTCTGGCCCGGCTGGACTATCTGCCGGAAACCGGGCAATACCTGCGGACGCTGCTCTATCCCGCCCCATACTTTCCCGGAACCCCCCGCCAGAGCTATCTCAATTCCCAGGCGGGAGAGCCGGTGCTGCTGGCCAGCACCAGTATGGGCGATCTGTGTTACTGCCCTCTGGAAGAGCAGCAGCTCCGGCTGGAAATTTGGGAAGAGCTTTTAAAGCTGCCGGAGGAAGAACCGGGCCTGATGACGCTGCCCGCGTTCCTGTTCCCGCCCAAAAAGAAAGTACCTCTTGCCGACCCCTCTTCCCGGGATTATTCCGCGCAGGGAAAGCGCCAACGCGCCGCCATGGAGGACGGCTCCCATCCCACCCGTTACTGGGTGGCGGTCAAGCGCGCGGGAAAACCGGTGGAAATTGACCGGGAACGGCTGAAGCTGCACAGTGATATGTAAAGCGGAGCCGCGCTCCGCGGGAAATCAGTGGAACATATACTGAACGCCGTCCAGCACATCTCCCATGGCCTTGACCGCCTTTCCGGCGTTCTTTTTCAGCTGCTTTTTGTTGGTCTGTGCCACGCGCTCTCCCACCATCACCACGGCGGCGCCCGCCAGCATTCCAAGACCTACGCCCTTGACTACATTCATGGTACTCTTCATAAAACAGTACAACCTCCTGTAAAAAATCAGATACCTCATAACGGAACCTGCATTCATCAGTGTTCCCCCTTTTTGAAATTTTATCAGTTTTTTCTGCCTGTTTCCCATAACGGGCAAATTTCTGGATACGCTAAAGGAGTCGATCGCTTGTCTACCCTCAATATCGTTCTTGTAGAGCCGGAAATCCCCCAGAATACCGGCAATATCGCCCGCACCTGTGCCGCCACCGGCGCACGGCTTCATCTGGTTGGCCCCATGGGCTTCGCCATTGACGACCGGAAGTTGAAACGGGCGGGACTGGATTACTGGCATCTGCTGGACATTACCCTCTATGACAGTCTGTCCGACTTTTTCGCAAAAAATACGGGGCCCTTCTTCTATTTTTCCACCAAAGCCCGCCACGCTCATTCCGATGTTTCCTATCCTGACGGCGCCTATCTGGTTTTTGGAAAGGAAACCGCCGGCCTTCCGGAAAAACTGCTGTTTGAAAACCCGGATTCCTGTGTCCGGATTCCCATGCTCAGCGAAGCCCGCAGCCTGAACCTCTCCAACAGCGTGGCCGTGGGGGTCTATGAAGTGCTGCGCCAGTGGAACTATCCTGAGCTCAGCGGCT
>ERZ1643250.3122-NODE-3122-length-11661-cov-18.543167_pt1 | contig 11661 bp, 14 predicted proteins | sample MGYA00579262_ERZ1643250 | MGnify/ENA primary metagenome ERZ1643250 (study PRJEB29033, sample SAMEA4952265) | chicken gut metagenome | biome: Broiler Chicken; feature: Gastrointestinal Tract; material: Caecum | place: Ireland | collected 2018 | study: Broiler...
AACCTTGCTAAGGGTGAAAAGGTACAATTAATCGGTTTTGGTACTTTTGAAGTACGTCACCGTGCTGCTCGTAAGGGCCGTAACCCACAAACTGGTGATGAAATCGAAATCCCAGCTAGTGAAGTACCTGCATTTAAGCCAGGTAAAGCTCTTAAGGATGCCGTTAAGTAATAGCTTAACTAATGTGATAGGACGTTGGACTTTGTTCCGGCGTCTTTTTTTAGTACAATGGTAACTTGATTGGAGGTATTATGAGTTATTCTGAACAATTACTAGATGCAATTCAAAATCATGATTTTTCACAAAACAAACACCTTTTAAAAGAAGCTTTAGATAATGATGCTCCCGAGGTCTTGTCATCTTTAGCAGAAAACCTAACTGGCTTAGGTTTTACAGATTTAGCAAAAGAAATATATCGAGCTTTAATAGCTAAATTTCCTAAAGAAGATTTATTTAAAGTTTACTTGGCAGAGATTATGTTAAATGATGGCGATGATGACGATGGTCTGTCGCTTTTATATAATGTCCCTGAGAGCTCTTCAGCTTATTTGGATAGTCTATTAGTACAAGCTGATTATTACCAAACTAACGGCCTAATAGAAACAGCTAAGGACAAATTAATACGAGCACTACAATTAGCTCCAGAAGAAGATGCTATTAAATTTGGTTTAGCAGAGATTGAATATTTAAGTGGTAATTATGAACAAGCACTTGAGTTATATCAAGATTTAATTAAACGTCAAAGTACTTTTAGTGAAGTAAACCTGTACCAAAGATTATTTGCGACTTTTGCCAAATTAGGTAATTATGAAGAAGCTGCCAAAGTTATTCGTGAACATGCAAATAGTATTTTAGATATCGATTCTAAGTATGAAGCAGGGTTAGTTCTCTTATCTGTAGGTGATGATAAGCAGGCAATTAAGTTCTTGGATGAAGTGATTGAGCAAAGCCCTGACTATGTAAATGCGTATCCATTATTAGCACAAGCTTATGATCATCAGCATGACAATGAACAAGTATTGAGGACTGCTCAAGCAGGATTAGCGTACAATGAACTGGATGAAACACTTTATTCAATGGGAGCACGTGCAGCAGCTAATTTGAATGAATTGGATACAGCTCGTGACTTACTTGAAAAGGGGTTAAAAGTAGCGCCAGACAATAGTGATTTACGTATGCAGCTATCTAACCTATATGTTCATGAACACCAGGCTAAGGAGAATATTGCCTTATTTAGTAACTTAGATGAGGAAAGCGTGGAGCCACAGGCACATTGGAATATGGCATTATCATATGAGGATTTGGATGATATTCAGAAAGCACAGAGCGAATTTTTACTAGCTTATCCGGATTTCAAGGATAATCCAGACTTTTTGCGCCAAATGATAATCTTTTTCAATGTACAAAATAATGATGAAATAACAAAACAACTGCTAGAAAGATATCTTAAGTTAGCTCCAGAAGATGATGAAATGCAGGATCTTTATAATAATCTGTAAAAAAATACCACGAAGTTTTTGCTTCGTGGTTTTATTATTTCTAAAAAATAGGTGCCAACAGACGTGAAAAGTATTGTTTAAACTTAAGCCATTTAGATTGCTGATTAAAGTATTCATTAGTTAGAAGACTGCAACTAGCTAGGTCCTTTTCAAAAATTTGTTTAAGTTCTTGAGTTAATTGAAGATTGTAATTAAAAGCGTTAACCTCAAAGTTTAAGGTATAACTTCTGAAGTCTTGATTGGCTGAACCAACAGATGAGATATTGGAGCCAGAAACCATTGTTTTGGCATGGATGAAGCCATCATTATATTTGTAAATTTTAACGCCATGAGCAACTAAATATTTTGCATAATATTCGGTAGCTCGGTAAACAAAGGGATGATCTGGCATGCAAGGGATCATGATGCGTACATCAACACCGCTATTAGCAGCAATAATTAATGCTTCTAAAATGGATTCTTCAGGAATTAAATAGGGTGTTTGAATATAGATATAGTTTTTAGCCCCAGCAATGATGCCCTCATATCCTCGGCGAATGCCATAATGTTGGTTATCGGGACCTGAAGAAACGATTTGCATTGCTACGTTATCATCGTTGTCAAGATCTTTACGTTCGACAGTAAAAGCATGTAATTCGCTTAGATCAAATTTAGGTAATGCAGTTCGTCTGATAGAAGTATTCCAATCCATGGCAAAGCGTGTCTCCATTAGGATAGGTGATTGACCCACAACACGTAAATGTGTATCGCGCCAATGACCAAATTTTTTAGATTGATTAACGTACTGATCACCGATGTTAAAGCCACCAATATAGCCAATATGATGGTCGATTACGATTAATTTGCGGTGTAAATGATAATTTAGTCGTGGTGTAGTAAACCAATGCTTTTTAGAAGTAGAAATGAAAGGCTGTGCTTCGCCACCAAGCTCTCTTAAATGATTAAAAAAAGCAGGTTTTGTACCACGTGAGCCAGAGACATCATAAATAACTCTGACTTTTACTCCTTTAGCAGAAGCCTCTTCTAAGGCCCGTAAGACACGCTTTCCTAGATTATCATTATAAAAAGTGTAGAACTCTAAACTAATCGATGTTTTAGCTTGCTTAAGATCAGCAATTATTTGGTCAAACAACTCGGGTCCACTGGTGAAAACCTTAACTTTATTGGCAAAAGTTAAAATAGCATCATCGTTGTTTAAATTCAGCTCTGATAACATGCGGGCACGTGGTTTGCGCTCTTTTTCGGGTAAAAGATCATGTTCTGCCAACATAGCTTTTTGTTTTTTGAGATAACGATTACGCGTCTCTTTTTGAGCACTTTGAATAGCAAAAATTTCGTCATGTGAAAGTTGACGCCCAAAGAAAAGATATAGAATAAAGCCAATGCCGGGCAAAATAGTTAATACTAACATCCAAGCCCAAGTAGAAACAACGCTACGATGACTGCGAAAAACAGTCCAGACTGCAAAGGCAATATTGATAATCCATAAAATCTCGATTGTTCTGCGAATAATATCCCAGGTTAAAATCATAAAAACTCCTCTTATTTTTTGTTTATTGCAAATGTAATTTTAACAGTAAACTAAAGAAAAAACTATCTTTGTAGTTAAACAATAATATAAATTATGTAAAGTAATACTGATAATAAAAAATGACATTGACGATGATTTGCAGTCAATGTCATTTTTAAATTTTAGTTGTCTAAGTTAATAATTCGATCAAACATTGCTCTTTCTTGTTTGGAAATTTTATGAGCAACTTCAATTACTGCAAAATTAGGGTTTTCTAGTAGAGTTTTGTGAATTTGCAAAGATAAATCATTATCTAAAGCACTTGTAGCTTCGTCTGCTAGTAAAACTGGACGTTTTGCTAAGATTGCACGAGCTATTTCAACTCTTTGAATTTGACCACCGGATAGATTATTACCATTTTGACCAATTTGATAATCGAGGCCTTTTTCCTTAACAAACTCTGCTAATCCAGCTGATTTAATTGCATTTTGTAACTCATTGTTGGAATATTTTTGGCCCAGAGTTAAATTGAAGAGCAGACTGCGATCAAACATGAATGGCTTTTGATTGATGTAGCCAAAGTATTCATGAGATTTTTGCCAATTGCTGGTTAAATTGTTTTGGTCAATGATAATTGAACCAGTACTTGGAGATAATTGTCCAGCTAAAAGCTTTAAGAGGGTAGTTTTGCCAAAACCACTTGGTACCATCAGTAGTATTTTTTCACCAGCTTTAACGTTAAAGTTAACCTTGTTTAAAATGTTTTTATTGTTTACTGAGTATGATAAGTCTTTAACTTTTAATTCATTAAAAGTAGAAGCTGATTCAGTTGAAGTAGGAGATCCTTTAAACTTAAGAGCTTGTTCGACTTTATCCCAAATTGGTTTAGTTGAGCGAATTTGATTGAGCTGGTCAAAAATCATTGTAATTGGATTAATGAAGTCATTTGAAAGCTGAACAATCATTACTAAAGTACCAGCACCAATTTGCCCATTGAACATCAAAATTGCACCGATTAGGAATGGAATGATAAAGCTGAAAATATCAGCAATGGTAATAATTAATGTAGAAATCGCACCTTGGGTGTAGTTTAATGCTCTCAAGGCATCTTCCATTTCTTTTGCCCGATTAATTACATAAGAAACAACGGGAATCTGTGCGTCATATAGCATAGCAGTTTTTGATCCGTTAATAGCATCAACAGTAGCTTGAGTATATTCAGCGTTTTGCTTTTCCCAGACAGCGGATTTGTTTTGAATATCTTTAATGAAAATTTTTTGGATAAATCCCGGGATGACCGTAGCAATAACGAAGATTATTGTTAGAAGCCAAGAATTGATTAAACCGACAAAAATTGAGATTGTAAAAGCAGCAAATTCGGAAATAATCATTAATTCATTTGTAATTTTAAGTGTTTCAATTTGCTTTAGGTCATTGGTCATTAAATTTAGACCATCTTTTTGCGAGTCATTTTGTTGAGCAATTAAATAAGTAATAGTTTTCTCTTTTAACTTCAAGTTAATATCACGCGTAATATCGGAGCGCAAGTATCTATAAGCAAAGTTGAGAAACATGATAATGATTAGTGATGCTGCTCCTAATGCAGCGATAAAAATTAATTGCTTTAATGAGCCACGATGATATTGGGCGCTATTAAGCATGATCTTCGTGACATAAGCGATAACGACATTACCACAAGCACTTATGCAGGCTAAAAAGACATAAAGTGCTAGCTTCTTTTTGTTAGCAAACTTTAATGACATAATTTACCTTTCTAGACCCCATCAAAGTGACTTACTTTAAGTCGTTTCTTCTTTGATGAAAATAATATAGCATATTTTGTTGAAAATTAAAATAGCATTAGATAAAATTTAAATAAAAAGATTTAGAGGGGATGCTTATGCAAGAAAGTATGATGCCGTTTATTAATACCTCACCATTATTTATTGCAATTGTTATTGGCTTTGCAGTTTCATTTAATGAAAATATTTCTATAAGGGTACCGGCTATTATAGTTGCTACTGCCACAATTATTAGTTTTCTTTTACCAATTTTTAATCTAAGATCTTGGGTTACTTATCCAGTAATTATCTCTGAAAGCGCGATGTTTGTTCTGACTGCAATAATATTGAGTAAGAAGATGAAGCGGTGGTTAGCCTGGATTTTGGGATTGATTGCAGGATTTGTTTGGGCAATAGTACTACTTATTTTGCTAGGAATGACTTTTAATATTTGATACAAATTGAAATAAGGATGATAACTGGCAGTAAATTGTCAAGATATCATCCTTATTTGTTTTTGCATTTTTTCCATTCAGATCTTAAAATGCCATATTTTACACTGTCATAATAAGAGCCTTGGAAATAGCGAACTTTGCGAATTTGAGCTTCTTTTTTTAGTCCAATTTTTTCAGCTAAATGCATCATTCTTACATTGCCGCTCCAGGTTGTTAAACCAATGTGTTCTAAATCAGGATATTCAGAAAATATATCAGTAATCCATTTTTCTAAAGCTCTTGTTCCAAGGCCACCATGCCAATAATTGGGATTATAAATAACTATTCCAATTTCAAGCCAAAGGGTTGTTTTATCAATCCAGTTTTTTGAAACCATCCCTATTGCTTGGTCATTTATAGTAATAGCCTTACAGGAGTGACTTAACAAATATTCAGTGATCGAGCTTTGCTTGAAACTAGAAAAGGACCGGTAAGCAGTATAGTCGTTAAAATATGGTGCATTCCACTTAGTCCACTCCGGCTTTTCTGCTGTAAAGCCATCTTTCCAAATATCGTTTAGGTATCGTGAATTAAAGTCTGTTAATTTTAACATTTGTTCATCTGAGTCATCATTTTGATCATCGTTAGCATTATTCTTGATTAGTTTTCTGACGTAAATTACAGATGCAAATGCCAAGATGAAAATTAATAAACCATACCAGATAAGGCCTTTGTAAGCATGAGTTTGAATTTGTATATACGATACAAATATTAATAAAGCAATGCAAATGATTGATGCACCGAGCGCAAGTGCGTCTTTGATTTTTGTTCTCATATATTTATTTCCATTCGATTATTGTAATATTATAAAAATATGGTATTTTAATAATAAATAAAAATATAATTAATGTAAATAAAAATATGTGAAATATGAATTTAAGAATTGAACTTTATAACGAGCGGTATTTTGATCAGTTATGTCAAGTAATGGATAAAGCTCGCATGCAAGAGTTAAAGACAGCTAACATAGAGCGGGTATTTTTGCAGTTGAAGGATGCACCATATTTAGATTATTTGTTAAACTGCAAAATTTATGTAGCCATTAAAGAAGAAAAATTGATCGGATTCGTTGGCTTACGACCGCATGAACTGGCATTCTTATATGTTGATTCAGATTTTCAAAAACAAGGAATTGGAACTAAGTTAATGAAAACAGCATTATTGTATTTAGATAAGCCAATTAAATTGGAAGTTTTTAGCGACAATTTTGTAGCAAAATCCCTGTATAAAAAGTTTGGTTTCAAAGTAATAAAGACAGTAGTTGAGAAATGGTCGAATGAATATCCAGTTGATTTTTCTCAGGATTCAATGGAATTGAAGTGAGTATATGGATTTAGAAATATTAAAACGAAAATTGAGTAATTCCCAATCTCAATATTCAAACGAAGAAGTGAACTGGTTTTTTGAAAATATTGGAAACTCTAAAAGTGAAATACGGGATGATTTAGTATGTAATAGCTTGGGTGCTGGCTTTTTTGAAGGAAAATTTACCAAAAAACAAGTTGTATTTTTAATAAATAAAATTGAAGAAAGAAATCTTTTGTTTTATTGCATTAAAGAAAGTGGAGAAGCAACGTTAACTAGATCGTTTACATGCTTGTTATGGGATTTAATTATTCGAACCAATAATGATAAACATTCTCGTTATTATCAGGTTTTAAATAAAAATGAAGAGCAACAAGTATTTAAAAACTTAATCAATTATTTGGCTAATGAGCATGATTTTACTGGTTTTTCAAAAAAATATGGTTGGGTTCATGCAATAGCACATTGCTCAGATGCATTAGCAGATAGTGTAATTTGTGATGATTTTGATCACAAAATGGTAAATGCTTTTTTATTAGCAGTTAAAGAAATGTTGAATAAGGTCGATAGACGTTTTATTGACGGAGAAGAATATCGGTTAGCTGATGTTTTTGTAAATGGATTTAAAGCAAATAAGATCAATTCTGATAATTTCGTTAATTGGATAAAATCGTTTGCTTTTGATCCTTATTCAGATGAACTTTTAGAATATTATCGATTTAATAATCTGAAGTCATTATTACAAGATATATATGTAAAATTAAATTCTATTTCATTGCTTGATCTTAATGTGAAAGAAATAGTAGAGAAAAAGTTTAATAGTGAATATTGAGGATTGAAACTATGATTATAGATACGGAAAAATTACAAAAAGCAGTTATTGAGAACAAGAAAAAGCATAATTTTAATACGACTGATATTAAGTTTGAACTGCTATTATTGTATGGTGAAGTAAATGAACTGTTTCAAGCTTGTCTAAAAGAAGATCAAGAAAACATCGATGAAGAACTTGCTGATATAGCTATTTTTCTGTTAGGAATTTCTGAAATGCTTGGCAGTGATCTAGGAGAAGATATTGTTAAGAAAATGGCGATTAATGCAAAGCGAAAATATATGAATGGAAAGAAGATAATTACTGATGACTAAAGTAGAACTTACTCGTTTTAGAATTAGAAAAGGAAAAGAAGCTAAAGCGCAAGAGTGGATGGACTTTCTAAATGAACATCACGATGATACTGTAGCGACAATGGCTGGTGAAAAGATGTACGTGGAGAGCGTTTTTAAAGAAGAAAATCCAGATGGATATACATATTTTTACTGGTATTCGGTTCAAGGAGAAGGCGGAAATGCCGTCGAAGAATCAGAAAGCTATATTGATAAGAAACATCTTGAATATTGGGATGAATGTATCGATATGGGCTATAAGCCAGTTGATATGAAATTGGAAGAGAGTCTGGTTGCACCGGCTGTTGAAAAAGTTATAAAGGGAAAATAAATGAAAGTATGGAAAATTAGTGGCAGTATTGTATTGATCTTATTTATAGTGATTAGTATATTTCTTTGCGTTAGAAAAGTTGACGGAGCAGGTGTAGTACAAACACCTGAAATGAGAAATATTACTTTAATTATCTGGGGAGTATTTGGATTAATCATTTTAATCTGTTATCTAATTTGGCTGGCAGTTTTAAAGCATAGCAAATAGCAGAGGAACAATATGTACTCAAATCTATTACCAATCACAACAGCCATTAATCCGCGTGAACTAGGTGGATTAACTGGTCTTAATAATCGTAAAATACAGATGCATCGTCTGCTTAGAACAGGCGATCTTAGTAAAATGTCGCTAAAAGACAGGCAACTTCTAAAGGATTACGGTGTTGTTAAAATTATTGACCTACGTTCAAAATCAGAAAGCATTTCTCATCCTGATCCTCAAATTGATGGCATTCAAAATATTTCTCTGCCTCTTTCCAGTGAAGAAGGAACATTAGGGGGAGAAAATAACTTAAAACAAGAAGTAAAGTCATATAATGAAAATCCACATGCTGCATTTAAAATGATGTGTGATCATTATAGAGATCATGTTATTGCAGCACATGATCAAGAAACTGTTCGTCAAGTATTGAAAATATTGTCTGAAACTGAAAAAGGAGCAGTTATTTTTCACTGTACTGAAGGAAAAGATCGGACAGGCTTTGTTGCCTTATTTGTTTTATATATTTTAGGCGTTGACTTAGAAGTAATACGACAGGATTATCTGGCATCAAATGAAATTTTGACTGAATATCGCGCAGCTAGGGATAAGGAATTCCAAGAAGCTGGTAAAGGTTTAACCTTTAGAGCTAATATGCGGGTTTTAAGTTCAGCGTCGGATTCACTTTTTGACACAATTCTTTTGACTATTGAGAAAGAGTATGGAGATTTTGAAACCTATGTGAGGGATGTTTTAAATGTGACTTCTGAATTAGAAGATAAATTACGCGAACTTTATTTAGAGAAATAATGTCATGGAATTAAAATTTAGACAAGTTTGAAGATTAAATATTGAACGTGAGGCAGATTCTTATGGAGAATCTGTCTTTTTTGTAAAATAAGAATGAAAGGGGATGCAGAGTATGACTGATTTAGCAAACTTAGTAACTAAAAATTTACCACAAGTAGTGAATGACCATGTTGCAACGTACATTCCAGCATTGGCGGAAGTAGAACCAGAACAACTTGGAATAGCAATTTATAATTTGAACGATGGAAAAATTTCAGTAGCTGGTGATAGTGAAACTTACTTTGCAATTGAAAGCATCTCCAAAGTCATTACATTACTTTATTCAATTGAAACTTTGGGTTTAGATTTTGTTAACTCAGTTGTCGGTGCAAGACAAACAGGATTTAGCTTTGACTCTAATTTTACTAAAGAAATTTGCAATGATCCTCTAATTAAGTTGAATGAAGAGATCTTTAAGTCTGAACAAAAGACAGGCGATATGAATCAATCTTTAGCTTATTACATGAAAGCTAAGGAAATTTTGAAAGCCGATGTTGAAGATAGTTTAACTACTTACTTCAAACAATGTTCAATGATGGTAACGGCACGTAGCTTAGCTAATTTTGGTGCTGTTTTAGCCAATGATGGAATTAAACCTTGGGATAATAAGCGAATTGTTTCAAGTACTGCTGCAACTTTTATAAGTCCTTGATGATGACAACGGGGTTATATAATGCGTCAGGAATATATTCTGCTAAAATTGGTATTCCTACTAAGAGTGGTGTTGGAGGCGGGCTCGTTTCTTCTGTGCCTAATAAAGCTGGGATTGGTATTTTTAGTCCACCGCTTGATGATGTTGGTAATAGTATTGCTGGCCTGAGTCTGCTCGAAGATGTAAGCAAGGAATATAAGTGGGATATTTTTAGTTAGGGTATAAAATCAATAAAGCATTATAATAGCTTATGAAAGGACAACAATTATGAAAATTAATAAATATCTGATTGCAACTTCATTGGCAGGAGCATTTGTACTATTTTTAAATACAAATTCTTCTACTGTTCAAGCTGCTACGATCCAAATTCCGACTCAAGGCACAAGTTATGTACGCAAAGGCAACACTTATAAGCTTCATTTAAAAGAAGCTGGTAGAGTAACAGTTAATACAAATGCCAAGATCAGAATCTACAATAGTATTGATTGGGAGGCCATTCCTTATTCAACCGATAAGAAAAATACTAAAGAGTATTATCTTAGATCCGGAAATTACAAAGTAGTTGCTAAGAATCCGGGATCAAGAAAAATTAGAATTAGTTATACTAAATTGACTAAACTTAGAAAACAGTTAGATGATTATCCAATTTACCGCACTACAAACAGCTATACTTATAGTCCTGAAATTTCATTAGGACAAGAGGTAAAGGGATTTTCTAACATGTTTAGTAGCTATAAAAATAGCACGTATCATAGTTACACATTAAAAGTTGATAAGTCACAAAAATTAACTATGGGCATGAACTCGATGCCGGTTTATTACAATGGTCATAGAACAATCATTACTATGCAAAGTAAGAATGGCTTTAGTTATTACCTGCCATCTTCAATGTTCAATGGTAGACAAGATAATAAAAAGATAACTTGGTATGTCGCAAAAGGTGAGTACAAATTAAACATTCAAACTTGTGGTTTATTTAATTTCAAAATAACAGGTGAAAATACTGACCAAGTACCAGTCAAAAATGAAGTTACAAAGTTGACACCAGTAAAAGACGGATTGCAAGTTGATTTTACTAAGTCTGAAGGTGCGACTGAATATGTCATCTATATAAATAGTGGCAGTGGCTATATTCCTGCTGCTGTGCCAAGAATTAAAGCAAGTGAATCATTAAGCACGGTAATTCCATCTAAGAGCCTTGTTAATGGTAAGACCTATCAAGTCGCTGTTTTACCTATCAATCGTGCGAACGGATTTGATATTAATGGTGAACTTTCTGATGCAAAGACGATCGATTATCATGCTGTAACGGATAATAAGAATGTGCCAGATAAAATCCCAGTTGATGTCAACTATTATGATGATAATGGTAGTGATGAACCATACATCGATATTAAATGGCCGGTTAATAAAAATATTAGTAGTTATGAAGTTCAATATCGCTTAAAAGGTCAGAGTGAATGGCAAAGTTTCTTATCATCATCAAGTAATGGTGATGAAATTACATCCAGCTCTGATAAAAATAGTATTTGCTATTTCGAAAAAGGTAAGACATATGAGATACGTGTCCGTGGCCTCAACAGTAATATAGTTGGTCCATGGTCTGATATAAAGACAGTAACGGTAAACGTAACACCAGCTGGTAATTAAGTATAATTATTTTTGGCTATGAAAAATTTGTGGCTAATAGGCAGAGATTTTAGAGGTCTCTGCTTATTTTTTGGCCAATTTTATTAGTTGGTATAAAGAAAATCATTTAATTTAAGAATATGCTGGAGAAACCAGGGAGAAATACTATCTCCTTGTTTTTTTGTGTGAAAATAGAGACCGTAAAATATTTTGTGTAAGGATGAATATTTCCTTAATTTTATTTCCCTG
>ERZ1643250.3125-NODE-3125-length-11653-cov-15.316003_pt1 | contig 11653 bp, 15 predicted proteins | sample MGYA00579262_ERZ1643250 | MGnify/ENA primary metagenome ERZ1643250 (study PRJEB29033, sample SAMEA4952265) | chicken gut metagenome | biome: Broiler Chicken; feature: Gastrointestinal Tract; material: Caecum | place: Ireland | collected 2018 | study: Broiler...
GTACTCGCTGTCCGCCGTCTCAGGTGTCAGCACCGAGCGGATGCTCTGCATGGTAGTCTCCATTGCTTCGTCCTTGTGAATGTACTGCTGGGAGATAGCTTCCATTACGGCACCTTGGAGAGCTGTTTCTTCCAGGGTGGGGGAATCCGGGCAGGTAGCGGCCTTGTCCTGGTGAGCACCGCAGCGCCACACAACTTTCACCTTGCCCCGGCGGTGCCAGGTGATGCGCCGGTAAAGGGCGCCGCACTTGCCGCACACTACCACGGCAGAGAGGGCGTACTTGCCGCTGTACCGTCCAAAAGGAGTCTTAGCGTTTTCTGACATAGGCCGCTTGGAGACCCGTTTGGCCATTTCTTCCTGAGCGCGGTCGAAGATGCCAGGCTCCAGGATTTGGGGCAGACAGCCGGCAATGTAGTATTTCGGCAGGTCGCCGTTGTTCTCAATGGCGTGATCGGAGAACAGGCTGGGTTTGTATGTTTTTTGCAGCAGCACATCCCCCTTGTACTTCACGTTGGACAGGATGGATCGGATGGTGGCGATGCTCCAGGTTTCCTTCCCCCTGGGGCTGGGAGTGCCTTGGCTCTCCAGGCGTTTCCCAATCATTTGCAGGCTGCTGCCATCCAGGAACCAGCGGTAAATGGAGCGGATCACCTGGGCCTGCTCCGGGTCGATGGCAATGTCTCCATTTTCCCCCTCACAAAACCCGTAGGTGTTGGAGGGGATGGTCACCGTCCCCTGGGCGTAGGCCATGTGCAGGCCCCGGCGCACGTTTTCCCGGATGGACTCCGACTCGGATTGGGAGAATGCCGAGTGGAAAGCCAAAATCAGCTCAGAATTCATGGAGCGGGTATCCACGGCCTCCTTCTCGAACAGCACTCCAATGTTTCTCTCTCGTAAGGCGCGGATGGTGCGGAGTACGTCCACGCTGTTGCGCCCGAATCTCGAAACGGATTTACATAATATCAGGTCGATACGCCCTTCCCGGCAGGCCCGAAGCATCCGTTTGAAGTCCTCCCGATGCTTCATGCTGGTGCCGGTGATCCCCTCGTCGGCGTAGATGCCGGCGAACTTCCACTCGGTTTTGCTGTTGATTTTCTCGGTGTAGTAGGCCAGTTGGTTTTTATAGCTGTTGATCTGTTCTTCGGAATCCGTAGACACCCGGCAGTAGGCCGCCACCCGAAGTTTCTGGTTGGCGGATTTGCCTGGGGTATTCCGAGTCAACTTGGCGGGGATGATGGTGACTTTTTCTTTCCCAGCTTGGATTTTCACAGGGCCTCACCTTCCCCGATGAACACGCCGTTTTGCAGCTTCAAGAGGATCTCCCCTTTCCGTGTGAGGTGTATTTCAGAAACTGTCCGCTGGAACAGTTCTCTATCAAAAGCGGACAGCGGCCCGGCGTGGAGCAGGGTCGCTGTCAGTCTATCTGTAATGTGTCGGGCGCTGGTGATCGCTTCGTAATTTTTCGCCGCACATTGCAGAGCAAGGGTAACCAGCTCATCCTCGGAGAAATTGGCGCTATCCAGCTTGCGGAAGATCTCGTTGGTGAGCCGCCGGGCCTCCATAGAGGTGACCGGGATTTCATCTTCCTCTTTTTCTGCCAACAGGGGCTTGTCCGCCAGTTTTTTCTGGAGGAGGAACACCCGCTGCTTGAATTCCTCATCGGGCAGAGGAAGAAAGTAGCCGCACTGGGGACACTTCCAGGTGACAGGGTGCTCCATGCGGGAATCCATGCGCCGCACCATAACCCCACCGCAGTGATGGCAGTGGGTTAGGCCCTTAAACAGCTTCACGTCCTCGTCTAACGGCCGGCGATTGGTGTTGGCGCTCTCTTTTTTCTGGTGGGCCATCTGGAAATTCCTTTCCTTTATAATGGGAGGGAAATCGTCTTGCCCAGTATATTTGGCGTTGTCCAGGATTCGCTTCACCCTGGCCTTGTCCCACTGCCAGCGGCCTGGAAGGTATTCCACCAGCTTGGCGGTGAGGTGGGCGGCGATTTTGCTGAGAGGCTCCCCGCTGAGGTACGCCATGAACACCGCCTGCACGGTCTGGCTCTCCTGAGGGTGTACTGCCATAATGCCATTTTGGTAGTGATAGCCGAATGGGATGCTGCGGTTTCTCACTGGGGAATCACCTCCTTCAGTTCCAGTCCACACTTTAATTTGAAGAGCAACTCTGTATTGCTGATGGGCACGATTTTTTCTACCAGCTGGTCGAACAGGTCAATGTCAAATTCCCAGGGGACCTCCGGGAGGGCGGCTAACTGCTCCTGGAGGTCCCGCAGCTTGTCCAAGGTTTCCAGGGCCTTGCTGCCGTGGATGGCCTGGGCGCGCTGGTCCCTGAGCTTTTTTCGCTGGGAGGCCAGAGCATCGCTCTGCTCCCGAAAATCGACGTCCTCGATGAAGCCCTTGTTGTGGAGACGCTGGAGAGTGTGGGCCTTTTCATTCAAATCCGCCAGGGCGGTGTTCAGCTCATAGAGCTTCGTGTTGCCCTGCTCCTGCCGGGAGGCGATTTCTTCCAGGAGGGTGAGGGTGGGGGAGAGGAGGGCGTCCCGGTGTAGGTACAGTTTTCCCATCATAGAGAGAGCAGCCTGCACAATGGATTTTTCGGAGAAACGAATGGCACTGCAGTCAGATAGGCCATTCACGCGATTGGGGCAAGTCCAATATCCCTGCTTGTTGCTTTCGATGTGACGAAAATGCTTGCCGCAGTCCGGACAAAGAATGCGGTGGGTAAACAGGTGATCTACATGGTTTTGATAGCTGGCGCGGCGCTGTTCCGCCAGCTTCTGAATGTTGTTAAAGAGTTCGGGAGTGATGATTCCCTGGTGGCTGTCCGAAACATAATATTGCGGAACCTGCCCATGGTTTTTGATTTTCCGAAAGGGCAGCACAGCGGGGGTGAACTCCTTTTGCACCAAGCTGTCGCCAATGAGTTTTTCGTTGGACAGAATGTAACTCACGGTGGTGCCGAGCCACTTCTTTTTGCCGTTTCGGGGAGGGGCACCCAGTTCGTTTAAGTATCCTGCGATGCGGTTGTGTCCTACGCCTTGGGCGGCCAGGGACACCATGATTCGCACAATGGCGACTTCTTCCTCTTTGGGATGAAGTTTCCCGTTTTCCAAGGAAAACCCATAGGCAGGGTAGCAAGTGGTAAAGGTTCCATTTTCCATCCTCTTTTGGATGCTCCACCGCATATTTTTGGAGATAGATGTACTTTCCTCCTGGGCGGCCATGGCAAACAGAGTCAGCTGCATCTCACCCAGCATTTGAGAGGTGTCGATGCCCTCTTGCTCAAAAACTACGATCACGCCCAACTCTTTCAACTCACGCATAGTCTCGATAAGTTCCAGGGTATTCCGGGCGAAGCGAGAAACGGATTTCACCAGGATGCGGGTGATTTTTCCAGCCCGGCAGTCTTGCAGCATCCGTTTGAACTCGTCTCTTTTTTCCAGGCTGGTGCCTGTGATACCCTCGTCAGCATAAATGCCTGCCAGCTTCCAGCCAGGGTGCCGAACGATAAGGTTTGTGTAGTAGCTGATTTGGGTATGATAGGAATTGAGCTGGTCCCTGGAATCGGTGGACACCCGGCAATAAGCCGCCACTTTCTCCAGTTCCGCCGGTCTAAGTTGATAGGGTTGAATGACCTGTACCTGTGCCAACGGGTTCATCTCCTACCACGAACTTTACTGGAATCCGGGGCAGAAGTCCATACCTAATGTGGCTAGATGTACTCCCTCCCCGGCTTGAAAATTTCGGCGTTGTACCTACAAACTTGTTCGTACTCCGTTTCGCTCAACAGGCCCCGCTCCAGCAGAAATCGCAGGGCTTTTAGGGCAAAATAATAGTTGATGAAATTCTCCAGTTTCACAGCGTTTTCCTCCTTTGCGAAGTTCAAGACACAAGGACGGGCGCAGCCGAACACAGCTGTGCCCGTTTGTTCTATCTTGATCTGATTTCAGTCAATCGGTATTTGCCTCGCAATCCCCCGATGAGGGAGTGTACAACACGGGCAGCGGCTTGCCTGCCCTCATGGATTCTCACCCCGCGTGGTTCTCACCCGGCCGCCCCCATTGCGTGATTCTGTGGCTGGACGGAAGTGCCCGATGCCCTCTGCCGCTCGCAGCCCAGGCGGGTGCCGCCCGCCTGTTGGGGTTGTCCCCCGGTAGCTCCTGGTCAGAGGGTGCCGTATGCGTACACTGACTTGTTCGGTTTTCAAGGTTCTCAGCCAGTCTCTCCTGGCTGTGATTTTATTGTAGCGGATTTTTCGGGACTTTCAGAGTAACTGGTTGTCACGGTACCGGGCCTATTTGTCACGGTTGTCAGATGGATTCCTTCAGCCGGGCGACCAGGGCCATGATTCGTTCCAGCTCCTGCTGAATGCGCTGGCTGTCCGAGCTTTTCATCCGGCCCAGGATCAGGTAGTCTAAAGAGGCCTCAAACGTGAAGGACATCGCCACCAGCAGCTCCAGGGAGGCGCTGCGCCGCCCATTTTCCAGGGCACGAAAGTAATCCAGGCTGATGTGCAGCGTGTCTGCCATCTGCTGCTGTGTCATTCCACTATCCGTGCGGAGTTTCGCGATCCTCTTTCCACATTCCACTTGATCGTAATGCATGACGTTTCCTTTCCGCCTGTGCGAAAAGCAGCGGAGGATACAGGGTGGACCCAGCTTCCAAGCCTGATAGGGCGCAAAAAAGAGAAGGGTACCGGTCACGTTTCCCCCGCAAGGACGGGAGCGGCGTGACGATGTATCCTCAGCCCTTAATGCATATCAGGCTTTCGATAGTTTTTTGAAAGCCCTGCCGGAAAACAAAAAAAGGAGGCCGCCGGCAGAGCGGGGCCCCGAAACGGAGCCCTTGCCTGCCAGCGGCCTCTCATGTATGTCTGGTGTAACCACTGGGTCGATCTAAGGTAAATGACCTGGAGAAGGATTTACGCAGCCTGTTTCATCTCAACCTGTCCGTCGTGATACCTGGGTATGCTGTTGTCATAGGCCAGAAGCCCAGCCTGTCTCGTTCACCTCCCCTTTAGGGGCGTAGATGTCGATCCGGTCATGCCGGCGCCCCATCACTTTCCGCACCATCACGGCGTGGCATCTGGAACACTCCACCTTGATGGTCCCGCTGTCGTTCTGATAGCCCACGGCGATTGTCCCGCAGTTGGGGCAATGCCAGGAAAATGGGCGCCACATCTCCAGTTGCTGCATAAATCCTTCCTCCCTTTCCAGCGTAATAGAAAAATTCTCAGTGATGCAAATCCTTGATGACGTGTTTTGCCACGCCCTGCACCACCAGGCGCTTCGTGCGGATCTCCATGCCGGGGTACTTTTTCTGGTTGGCGTAGCGGAGGATCGCTTCGCCGGTTTCCTCATCTACCCCACCGAATATTTTGAGAGTGTTCTCGTTTTCCTCATCCAAAGCGACAACGGTGTCTCCCACCTCGGCAGATTCTTGCCGCCGGATGACGATCAGGTCGCCCTCCGCAATGCCGGCATCCACCATGGAGTCCCCCTTAGCCCGGAGAATGTAGAACGGTCCCTCCCCGAAGATGGAGGTGGGAAGGCTCACGTATTCCTCCACCAGTTCCTCCTCCAGTTCTGGGTCCCCGCAGCGGATGCTGCCCACCACCGGGGCGGAACAGTACCCGGTGGAACACTTCCCGGCCTGTTTGGTCAGGATGGTCTTGCCATCGTAGAAGAGCATCCCGCTCTCGTTCATGGCCACCAGGTAACGGTAGGCTGTCGCCCTGGATATGCCCACAGCTTTCGCGATCTCGCTGAGGGAGGGAGACCTGCGGTTATCCCGGTAGAAGCGATCTACAAAGGCGCTGATCTCATCCATCCGGGCAGGGCTCTTGCTTCTCATGGAAATCCCTCCTAAATGAAACGCTCCGTTTCTTTATGTCACCATTATACCGGACCGTGTTTCCATGCGCAAGAGGGATTTGGAAACAAAAAATGAGATGTCGCCATTTGGTGACATCGCAAAAAATAAGTATCATTCCAGGGCGGCCCTCGCCAACCGGTGGTATTCCTCCACCACAGAGGCCGGGCCTTGGATCTTCATCTTGCCACACCAGCCAAAGACCCAGCGGTAAAAGGTGGGGCTGGTACAGACCAGCACCTTGGCCTGGAAGTGGCCGTCGTCCACAGCTTCCGTGGGGAAATCTAGCCCAAACTGGTCGATGAGGTGCTTCATGAGGTCGTTCTCGCAGAGGAGGGTGACCTGGACCGGTTCCTCTGTATGGTACATTTGAAAGACCTCACGGGAGTACTCTCCAAGGTTCAGGTCTGCCGGCGCTGGGGCAGCTGGTTCCTCCAGGATCTCCGGGCGGCTGCTGATCCGGTCTACCCGGAAGGTGTTCACCTGGTCACGGCCATGGTTGAGGCCCAGGACGTAGTAATAGTCCCCGTCCCACACCAGGGTGTAGGGGCTGAGGATGTACGGTTCCCCGTTGTTCTTCAGCACTCGCTCCTTCCGCGCATTGTACTCGGTGTAGTAAAACGAGATCCGCCTGCCTCCATTGATGGCTTCGTTGATAGCGTCCACGATGTAGTAGCTTTTCTCGTTGTCCGACTTCACCCTGTCGGTGACCACCAGGTTGCTTTTCAGCTTGCTGGCGTCCACTTCGCTGGTCAGGCGCATCAGCTTACGGGTCAGGTCCCGGCTCTTGGCGGCGGAGATGAATTTGGAGGCCTGCACGGCATCGATGAGCAGCTTGATTTCCGGCAGTTCAAACAGCCTGTCCCCCAGGTAGTACATCTTCTCCCTGGAGCGGATCTCCATGACCTCAAATCCCCCGGCGTTTAGCAGCTCGATGTACTTGGGGATGGTGGTCCGGTGCAGCTTGATCTGATGCTCCGACTCCATAAGCCCCAGCAGCGCCTTGGTAGAGAGAGGGTGGTCCACATCCGTGTGGCGCAGCAAGATTTGGTACAGATATAATAGCCTGAGCTGGTGGTCGTTTTCCATGGCGGTGTCCTTTACGCTTTTCTTTCTTCTGGTTCTTCTACGATGCCGAAATCGATGAGCACGTTCTTCGAGGCGTTTGGCGGGGAAACAATCCCCATCATTTCATAGGCATACCGCTTCACCCTACGGAAAGACCGCACCGGCTCTGGGGCATAAGCGGAGGTGGAGCAGCCTGCGTATTGAGGGTCCCCTGCCAAGTCATCAGCGGCGTCTTTGACCAAAGCGTCCTCCACATCTAAAATGGAATCCCCATATTCCACGGCTATCAGTTCATGCTTCCGCACGTCCTTATCCAGGCTGCCGAAAGAGCGGAACAGCTTATATTTCATCTCCACATCCCCTTTGCACATTTTGGCACAGTATGCCTTACTATTTCATTATACACCATTCCGTTTTGCCGGGCAATCCGAGGCTAAACATTTGCGCTGGTTCGGCAGGTTTACAGGAGGAATGGGTAGATTTCCTGGTACCCATGGGGTATACTAGGAAGTGCAAGGGGGTGTTCCCATGTGCGGCAGATACACGCTTTACACAGATGGGCAGGCGGACGAGATTCGCCAAATCGTAGAGATCGCCCAGCGGCAGGTCCAGGGGCAGCTCAAGCTCGGGGGAAGTCTATCCTTCTGACCGGGCGCCAATCCTGGTGGCAAACCAGGACAAGGTGGTGGTCCGGACAGCCATCTGGGGGTTCCCTGGGTTCCAGGGGCGGAGCCTTTTGATCAACGCCAGGTCGGAAACAGCTGCAGAGAAACCCTTATTCCGCAAGCCGCTGCTGGCATCCCGCTGCGTGGTGCCCACCACAGGGTTTTATGAGTGGAATACGGCAAAGGAGAAGTTCCTGTTCCAGTATGCGGATTCAACGGTGGTATATCTGGCGGGATTGTGGGAGATATTCGAAGGGCAGCGCCGCTACACCATTCTCACTACGTCGCCAAACCAGGCTGTGAGGGCCGTCCATAACCGGATGCCGGTGCTGCTCGGCCATGACTGTGTCCGGGCCTGGCTGACGGACGCCGATGCTGCCATAGAGATGCTTAGAGCAGAGCCGCCGGAGCTGGTGGGGAAACCGATGGTGTGACATCTGTTCGAAGTAGGAGGCAGTCACAATAGGGAAGCCGGTCATCGCGCATGACCGGCTTCCTCTGCTATTCTTCCGGGCGAAACTTTAACAGCTGGTATGGTTCGACATCTAGGACAGTGGCGATATTGAAAAGCAGTTCCAGCGACAGCCCTCGGTCCATGTTAGGGGCCTCTATGGATGCTAAGTGCTGCCTGCTGATCCCCAGGTCTTCTGCTAGCTGCTCCTGGGACAAGCCTTTACGCCGGCGGAAATATCCGATTGCGCAATATAGGTCTACCCTTCTCTCATGGTTGTCAAACTGCCTTGGCATTGGCGTCTCACCTCTAGGTATAAGTCTACCCAAAGAGGCGGCGAACGAAAATAATTTTAAAAACGTCGATTGACGTGAATTAAACGACAAATTATAATAAGGACAGGATGGTTGTCGTTTTCACGGCAACAATGGCAGAAATCGCAGGAAAATGCCGTGGGTACTTTCAGGCTGGATGGGAGGCGATGGAATGGGCAAGAGAACGCCGTTTGGCGATGTCCTCCGTCGTTTGCGGCTGCGCTGCGGCCTCACTCAGCAAGCCGTGGCGGATGCATTGCACGTTCATCGGGCGACCTACAGCTATTACGAATCGGGCAAAACGCTGCCCAATTTTCAGCAGCTGGGAAAGATCGCCAAGGTCTTTGGCGTCTCATGGGAGACTCTTTCCGCTTACCTGGAACACCCGGAACAGTCAGCCGATTGGCGGCTCCCCCAACGGGCGCCGAAGAGGGTTGCTGAGAATCCAGGTTGCCTTGGCAAGCTGCAGCCAGATGAAAAATCCCTCATTGCCCTGTATCGTCTGTGCGATGCACAAGGGCGGAAAAACCTGGTGGAAGCTGCCAGAGAGCAGTCTACCCGGAGCAAACAGAAGAAATAAAACGTCTCCTTATACATTTGTTCTGGAGTTCGCTTTCATTTTCCTGTATAATGAAAGCAGCTTAATTGAGGATGGAGGCAGGATATGGGGATTTTGGATCTGCTGGGAAGGAAACGAGAGAATCAGGCCATGGCTTTTGTGGACTACGAGCACTGGTTCTTCTCCCTGCGGGAAAAGTTTGGAGTCAAGCCCGATATACTGGCCTGGGCCAAAGAGGTGCGGGATCAGTATGACATCTCCCAAATGCTGTTCTTCGGAAACTTCCTCCAGGACATCCTCCAGGATGAGGTCACCAGGGTCCGCACCGTGACCAACGACATCGTGGAGACCCAATTTGGAAATCCGGCCTACCGGATTAAGGATATGTCTGATTTCATCCTGTTGGATCACCTGTACCGGGCATTGGAAGACAGACGTTCCCCACAGACTTTCCTGCTCTTTACCGGGGACGGCCACTTTGCCCCAGTAGTCCGGCATTTGGTCCAAGAGAAGAAAAAGACGGTCATCGTCGACGGCATTCGGGACTGCGTCAGCCACTTTCTCAAGGAGAATGCCACGGAGTGCCGGGAGATCCCCGATGAGGAAGAGCAGTTGCAGCTTTGCCGGCAGCTGATCGTCGCCTACTATGACCGAATGTTTCAGCGGTACGGCGAAGCCACCCTCACTTTCCGAAAAGTGGTGGACACGGTGTCCCAAGACCACAATCTCCCCTCCCAGGCAGTGGAGATCGCACTGTCCCAGATGATGAACGAGGGCCTGATGGTCAAACGTCGCCACCGCACCCCCAGGGGCAACTCCATCAACATCGTGGCTCCGGAATGGGACAAGCTCATCGAGGCGGGGCTGTATAAGCCGGAATCGTAATCAGACCCGAAGAAAGCCCCCAGCCAAAGCTGAGGGCTTTCTCTTTTGAGGAAGTAATTACTTCTGAAGCTCCTTGGGCAGTTCGGGCTGATAGCCACAGCCAATAGAAGCCACACCAGCGCCAACAGAAGCAATCACCTCAATGATGGAAGCCAGGAATGCGAACAGAGATGTCATTGACTTACGCTCCTTCCTTTTTTAAAGTTAATAGCATCATAACAGCAACCGCTGTTAGCGACATGGAGGAGACGGCCACATAGGGCCGAAAGATATGCCAAAAGAAAAGAATCAAAAAAAGCAAGCTCTCTATGGAGACCAGAATAATAGCGATCTTTCGGTTTTTCCGGTAGGTATTCTCGGATAACGGGTGGTGCTTATTTCGAATTGGAGAAAGAACGATCACGACAGCGCACGACGCCGCAACGATTACAGGGAGCAGATGGTATAGCTGAAAATGCACGATCCAGTAGCTTGCTCCCACCACGGCGAGGTAAACGGAGTTGGTAAGCAGGAAACAACGGGCATAGGTGGTAGCGTGATATCCGCCGGAGAAAAGCCGCAGGAAGAAGAACACGCCCAGGAATATAAAAGCTGAGGCAGGATTCTTCAAAAATATACCTAACACCACGATAGAGCACATCGACGCCAAGGTGGAAAGGCTTAGCTGGATGCCGTACTCATATATGGCCTTTTTGGATGGGTCAAGAGGGCTGTGGGAGTAGAGCTGGTCAGTCAGCCGGGCTGCAATAGTCGCTAGCATACAATCACTCCACTTGCCTTTTGTTGGGGATATTGTAGCATCTAGCGACAAAAAAATCAGCAGTTTTGCGTGAGCTGCTGATTTTTATGTATTAAATTGTAGAAAAGCAGAGAAGAGCTTCCGACTGGAACTGGTGGTCCTCGTAGGAGTTGGTCAGGTAGCCGTTGTACTTGTCTACCGTATCCTGGATGCTCTTCAGCCCCAGCCCGTGGAATTCTGGATCTTCTTTATTGGTAATGAGCCGGCCATCCGCTGTAAAGGGGTTTCGATAGGCGGAGTTTATCACCTGGATCACAACAAAACTCTTGTTCTGGCGGATGGACACCTGAATGAACCGGCGCTGGGAGTCAGGGATCTTCTTGCAGGCGTCCAAAGCGTTCTCCACTTGGTTTCCCAGAACAGCGCATAGATCTATGGGGGAGATCTGCGAAAGACTGGAAGAAAGCTCTACATTGTATTGGAAGTCAATCTGGGAGCGGGCTGCCTCCGCCGCGGAGCAGTTGATAACCGCGTCAATGATGTCGTTTCCACAGCTGCACATTCGGACATCCCGATAGGAAATATCCAGAAGGGAGTGAATGTATTCCTTGGTTTTTTGATTCCCGGCCTGTTCGGCAAGCCCCAATATCGCTTGGAGTTGGTGGTGAAAATCGTGGATGCGCTTGGCGTTTTCCTGCAGATCCTGGTGGAGCGTCTGATAATTCTTCTCCATAAGGCGGTCTGTTTGCTGCAGCACCAGGCGCTGCGCCCGCTCCTGATCCCTGGCTGAGATCGTCAACAGCAAGAGGGAAAATACCAGGAAGAACAGCAACAGAACCAGAAACGATACAATAGACGCCTGACGCATGGTATGGATATCATGAGAAAGGATGGCGTTCATCAAATATTGAGTAACCCCGTAGGCAAATGCACTGCCAATGAGGAGAGAAACAAGCCATCTGTTCTTCAATGCGGACAATCGATGAAGGCGCTTTCGGAAGATGAGATAGATAGCAATATCAGTGGATTTGTCCAAAGCCAAATAAAGGCAGCGCAATGGTCCCGGCGTCATGAAATCCAAAAATGCGTCTTC
>ERZ1643250.3126-NODE-3126-length-11653-cov-10.831436_pt1 | contig 11653 bp, 9 predicted proteins | sample MGYA00579262_ERZ1643250 | MGnify/ENA primary metagenome ERZ1643250 (study PRJEB29033, sample SAMEA4952265) | chicken gut metagenome | biome: Broiler Chicken; feature: Gastrointestinal Tract; material: Caecum | place: Ireland | collected 2018 | study: Broiler...
CCACCGGCAGGGTCTTCATCTCCCTGTGTTCCAGCTTGGGCAGGGCGCAGCCCTCGGTGGGATCGGAAGCGACCAGCTTCTGCTCCCGCGCCAGTTTCATCGCCGAGGCGAGGATCTGGTGGATGTTCCGCACCGTCTTGGGGCTGAGGCCCTTTGGCTGGCCCTTGCTCTCCAGCCGGTCCACCCGGCCTCTGGTCAGCAGCTTCTTGTAGAGCTTTTGTAACTCCAGAGAGGTGAGCTTCTCCAACGGGATTTTCCCGATGTTCGGCTTGATGTGGTTGTCGATGTACCCACGGTAGGTCTGGTGGGAGGACGGACGGACCTTGACCTTGGCGTAGTTCTCGAACCACTCGTCCATCCACTTACCCACGGTGTACTTTTTCGACTTTACCGGGTCTATGTGTTTGGCTTCCTCAATGGCCGCTTTCAGCTTCGACCTGGCCTCCGACTGGGTCTTTCCCAGCACGTTCCGGTAGATGGCCTTTCCCGTCTCCGGGTCGTGGCCAGCGGTGTATCGGCCCTCCCAGCGGCCATCCTTCCGCTTTCGGAGGTTACCCTCCCCGTTGGCTCTGCGTTTTGCCATGTTGTGTCCCCTCCTTTGCAGCAACACAACATACCGCAGAAGAGGAAAAATAGCCAGGGGAAAGGCGAAGAGTTATCAAACAATTCACACTTTGTTACGGCGGCTCAATTCATTGTCAACAACGCCGCATTTGCGGCGATACCTTTTTCTTTGAATTGCGTATCAATTTTTGGAGGGGGTCCTATTGTTTCAAGCGCCGCAATTTTTGAGGGGATATCGGAGCATAACGAGGTCCGTCTCTCTGGAAAACCCGGGCAATCCCCGCTCTGACCCCTGTTTTTTCCTTGTGACAGTAAGGCTTCGGGGATATTGACCGCTAAAGTGATATCACCCTCCCGTTTTTGACCCCATTTCCGGCCACCTGCTGAACTTCCCGCAACCCGTTGTCCCGCCCCGCACTGCGGGGCGGTGTGACCGGCCGGAGGCGCCGCAGGCGACCCCCGGCCTTTATCCTGCTATATCTTTCGTCCCCCGTAAGCGGCACAGGAAGCGGGAGGTCGTCCGAACAGGTTCCCTTCACAATGGCGGGTACAGCGGCCCAAACCGGCTCTAAGCCGCCAGGGAGGGCCAGGGCCTCCACCCCTCCCCCAAGCGGGGCACACAGCGGCGCACTCGGCCAAACAGCGGGTCAAGTGTTAGAGAGTCAGGCAGCAGAGAAAAAATTGCCTTTTCTTTGTATCACATATCAATTTCTAATATGCAGACGATTCGATGAATGCCACAAGAAAATCCCCAGGCAACCCAGCAGAGCAGCCTGGGGATCTTCTTGCGTTCCGCTTTATTTCCCGGGTGTGCTTACACATGATATTCTCTCGCATACCCTTTGATTTGAGCGCCAAGCCAGCGCAGATGGCTCATTGAATTTTTATATTGCCAATTTGCCAGATCTCATGTCAGGAGAGAGTGCATGATATCCTCATCCAAATGGGGGACGACGATAGCGCTGACCCCGGACGAGCCGAGCTGGTCGTTTATTGCTCCCACAGGATGCGAAGCGAAAAGCAGAGTGCCTCCGCACCCTCAAGTGCGGCCGCCGCAGACACGGTCCAGTCCCCGGCGGAACAGCTGAATGGCCGGGCCGTTCAGCAGGGCGTTGCACACCGTCCCCGCTCCCACCACCAGCCAGATAGGCTCACCGGCCAGCAGGCAGAAGACTGCCCCCACCACGACCACCGTCACATCGGACAGAATGCGGGCCAGGTGGAAGGGGACCCACTTCCGGGTCAGGGTCTCCACCACCACCGCCACGCTGTCATAGGGGGCGATCCCCATATCTCCCTTCATGTACAGGGCCACTCCGGAGGAGGCGAACAGCAGGGCCGGGAGCAGCAACGCCGCCCGCACCGGCAAACGCAGGGACAGCGCCAACCCCTCCTGCACCAGCCAGCACAAAAAGTCTGCGATATAGCCCACGCACACCATGTTCACCACCGTGCCCAGACCGATGCAGCTGCGCACGGTGAAAAAGACCACGGCCAGGATCAGGGCGTTGGCCAGCAGCTGCCAGTTGCCAAAACTCCACCCCAAGAAGGTGCTGATCCCCAAATTCATCCCGGTAAAGGGGTCCACCCCAAAGGCGGCCAGGCGGTACAGGGCCACACTGACGCCGATGAGCAGAATCCCGGCGAGCATCATGCCCGTGCGCACAGGCAGGGGCAGTTTTTCACCCATAGCGGTATACTCCTCTCTGACAAGCGGCGTCCCGGGAGCGCGACAGACGGCTCTCGGGACGCCGGACATTGGTTGGGACAAATGGTTTCAGCAAAACAGGCTCTTCTCCGTGACGGGGTCAAACAGGTGGATGAGCTGGCTGGGGAAGGCAAAGCGGATCTGAGCGCCGTAGGGCACGTTCCCCTGGTACTGGGCGGGCAGGTCCATAGTGGGGATGCGCAGCACCGCATTCTGCCGCTCCTCGCCGCTGTCCACCACCGCGTGGAGGTACACCTCGCTGCCCATCAGCTCGCTCACCTCCACGGTGGCGGCCACCGCGTTGTCCCCCTGGGACTGGACCGCGATGTGCTCCGGGCGCACGCCCACGATCACCTCGCCGCCGGCCTGGCCCCGCTGGGAGAGAAGGGCGCTGCGCTCCTGGGTTAGGGGGATGACCGTCCCCATGCACTGGACCTGATATCCCTCCTCGTTCCGCTCCAGGCGGCCCCGGAAGAAGTTCATCTGGGGGGTCCCGATAAAGCCGGCCACAAACAGGTTGCAGGGGGTATTGAACACCTCCTGGGGGGTGCCGATCTGCTGGACCACGCCGGATTTCATAATGACGATCCGGTCGCCCAGGGTCATGGCCTCGGTCTGGTCGTGGGTCACATAGATAAAGGTAGTGTCGATGCGCTGGCGCAGCTTGATGATCTCGGCGCGCATCTGGTTGCGCAGCTTGGCGTCCAGGTTGCTGAGGGGCTCGTCCATCAGCAGCACTTTGGGCTCCCGGACGATGGCCCGGCCGATGGCCACACGCTGGCGCTGGCCGCCGGAGAGGGCCTTGGGCTTCCGGTCCAGATACTGGGTGATATCCAGGATCTCCGCCGCCTGGTTGACCCGGCGGTCGATCTCCTCCTGGGGGACCTTCCGCAGCTTCAGGGGGAAGGCCATGTTCTCCCGCACGGTCATGTGGGGATACAGGGCATAGCTCTGGAAGACCATGGCGATGTCCCGGTCCTTGGGCTCTACGTCGTTGACCTGCCGCTGGTCGATGTACAGCTCCCCCTTGGAGATGTCCTCCAATCCGGCCACCATCCGCAGGGTGGTGGACTTGCCGCAGCCGGAGGGGCCCACCAGCACGATAAACTCCTTGTCCGCGATCTCCAGATTGAAGTCGTCCACCGCGGTCACATTTCCATCATAGATCTTAAAAATATGCTTCAGACTGACTGTTGACATAGGTTTGGCCGCGGCCCGTGGGCCTTCGCCCAGAGGCCTCCCCGGCTGGGAGCAGAACCCAAGCGGGCTTACGGCAGGTCTCCACACTGCCGCACCGCCGGCCGGCGGGATGTTCCTCCTTTTTTGTCAGGCCCCGGCAGGCCGGAAGGTGTGGAGCGGCCTGGGAGTCCCATGGTGCGGGCGCTTGGCCCGGATGGTTCAATAAAATTCCCGGATGTAGTCCAGAATCTCCTGGCGCGTCCCCCGGAAGGGGCCGGGGGTCTCCATTTTGCGGGAGACCAGCGCAGTGCAGTAGAGCAGCGCCTGGGGGATGTCCGCCCGCTGCCGCTCGGTGATATAGCCGGCGAAGGTGGTGTCCCCCCGGCCGGTGCGGCCGGACAGGTTCCGGGCCTTGATGGGGCAGGTGTACACCTCCCGCCCGTCATAGGCCAGCACCTCCGTGTTGTGGGTGATGAGGACCTCCTTGGCCCCCCAGCTGTGGAGGAGTTTGGCCGCCTCTCGCCGGTCGGACAGGCCGGTGAGGATCTCCGCCTCCGCCGCGTCGGTCTTCAGGTAGTCGATGCAGGGCAGATACTTCTTTTTCTCCGCCCAGTCGTGAAATCCCATGGTCCCGTCCGGCTCCACATGGCGCAGAAGGCACTGTACGTCCACCGCCACCTTGCCCCGCCGGGCCGCCTGGGCGAACAGGGCCCCGTCAAAGTCCCCGTACACCAGGCCGGCGAAGTGGTAAATGGCGGTGTCGATGGCGGGCAGGTCCTCCCAGGTGAAGGGGTCGCACACCCCCAGAGAGGTGCAGGCCCGCTTCTCCTTGTCGGGGGTAAAATATTGGTTGCGGATGGAACAGGTGGCCTTGGAGGGGCTCCAGAACACCTGGGCCCCGGAGCCGGCAAAGGTCTGCTCCAGGTCCGCGTCCGCCGGGTCCAGCTTGGTAAATACGGCGGTGCGGTTCCCGCTGCGGGCGGCGGCGAAGCCGGAGGCCACCACCGCGCCCCCCACCTCCCGGCGCTCGTTGCCCAGACAGTCGATGTTGTGGTCCAGGGACACGGGGCCGATGACCAGCACGTCATATTCCGCCATGGCACACATCTCCTTCCTTGGTGAAATAGGTGATCTCCGGCGCCCGGCCGCCGGTGAGAACGATCTGCACCGCCCGGTGAGGGGGCGGGGCGGGGATCTCCCGGGGCACCGGAGGGCAGTCGGAGAAGCACAGCCGGGCCCCCGACGCGGCGATCATCTGGAGAAGCTCCGGGTCCGCGCTCTGATAGCGCCGGTCGCTGGAGGCGCAGCACACCACCACCTTGGGGCGGATGGCCGCAATCAGCTCCCGGCTGGCCCCGTCCCGCTGCCCGTGGTGGCCCACTTTGAACAGGTCCGCAGACAGCAGCTCCGGGTCGATCTGGCCGCAGGCGGCGGCGTTGGCGTCCCCGGGCAGCAGGGCCCTTGCCCCCTGGTGCTCCAGGGAGAGCACCAGGCTGTAGTTGTTCATCGCCCCGTCCAGGGCGGTCAGCCGCTCCCGGAAGCGCTCCGGCTCCTGGGTGTAGAACAGCTCCCGTACGGCCTGGGCCAGGTCCTCCGCCTGCCCCCAGCGGGGGGAGAGAGCCCGGGCCGTCAGACCGGGGCAGGGGGACGCGCAGTCCCCCGCCGTCAGCTGCCGCAGCTTCACACCTCTCCGCTGCGCCTGGAGGGTCAGCTTCCGCCAGTCCTCCAGGGACCGGGCGAACTTCCGCCGGGAGGGGTGTTCCAGCTCCACCTGGGGCAGCTGGGGGAGCTGGAGGGCCAGAGCCCCGTCCAGGGCCTGCCACAACTCACCGGGAGTGAAGCGCTCCAGCACCGGGAGCAGGCCGCACACGTGGTCCTCGTGGATGTGGGTGCTGACCACCACGTCGATGTGGTCCAGCCCCCTCCGCTCCAGCTCCCGGATCAGAGGGGCGCGCTGGGGCAGCTCCGATGGAAACTCCTTCGCCTCGCCGCTGCCCCCGTCCAGGAGCATGATAAAGCTCCCTCTGGGCCGGGCGGGGTCGGGGCACTCCGCCAAAACGGCCTCCCCGTATCCCACATTGAAAAACGTCAACGTCATGCGATTCTCCTCATCCCATGGCCCGTTTGATGTAGAAGCTGGACAGGATCAGCACCAGAACGGTCATCACGATGGCGCCGGCGCTGCCGAACCCGAAGTCCAGGGACTCGATGCCATAGGTATACAAAAACTGGGTGATGGTGGTGGTGGTGCCCGCCGGGCCGCCGCCGGTGAGGACGTTCACCTTCTCGAACAGGCGGAAGGTGTCGATGGTCCGCAGCAGGGCGCACAGGGCCAGGCTGCTTTTGATGTTGGGCAGGGTGATGTACCAGAACTGCTGGAGCGTGCCGGCCCCGTCGATGCGGGCGGCCTCGTACTGGCTCTCCGACACGGACTGGAGGGAGGCGTACAGCAGCAGGAACACAAAGGGCACGTTCTGCCACACGTCGATCACCAGAATGGTCCCGAAGGCGGTTTGGGTGTCCATGAACCAGTTGAAAACCGGCAGCCCCAGGGACTCCAGGAACTGGTTGATGATCCCGTAGTTGGCGGAGAGCATCATCCGCCAGCTCAGGGCCACGGTCACCGCCGGGAGGAGATAGGGCAGCAGCAGCAGGGTGCGCATGATCTTCTGCCCCCGCTTCAGGGAGTTGACAAACACCGCGATGAGCAGTCCGAAGCCCATCTCCAGCACCACCGCCAGGACGGTGAAAATCACGGTGTTCCACACCGCCTGCTGGAAGTATCCGTTCTGGATGAGGGAGGTGTAGTTTTCAAACAGGACAAAGGAGGCGTCCTGCGTCCCTTTCAGATAGTTGTAGTCGGTAAAGCTGTATACAAAGGTAAAAATCAGCGGGTAGGCCGTCATCACCAGCAGCACGATCATGGTGGGGGTCAGCATCCCCAGGCCGAACCGGGCGGTGGCGGCGCTGGCGCCGTTTATCTTGGCGATTTTATTTCTCTTCATAACAATGGCCTCACATATTCGAGCAGTATCCTGTCCGGCCGGTGTGGGAAGGAAACCGGCCGGGACGCCGCGGGGCGTCCCGGCCGCCGGCACGTTTACAGGGGGATTCGCGAAAGGGGCTTAGCCAGCCATCAGCTGCTCCAGCTGCTCCTGGGCGTAGGACAGGGCCTCGTCCAGGGTCTTAGTGCCCTGAATCACATTGTCCATCTCCGTGCCCAGAATGTTGGTGAACTCCGTCCACTCCTCGATCACCGGGCGGTACACGCCGGTCTCCAGGGCGCCGCAGACGGTCTCCAGGTGGGGATAGGTCTCCAGCACGGTGGGATCGGTCAGGCAGCTGTAGCGGCAGGGCACGCCGTCGTGCTCAATGGACTCCAGCTGCACCTGGGGGCTCATCACATACTCCAGCAGCTCCAGAGCCAGCTCCTTGTTGGGGGCGTTGTCGGGGATACCGATGCACCACACGCCCTGCAGGGCCACCGCGTCCAGGGGCTGGGAGTCGTCGGTCAGCTTGGTGGGGATGGTGGTGTAGTCCGCGGGGCCGTCGGCGGTGGGGGTGTACCAGCCGGGCCAGATCTGGGCCAGCGCCGTCTCGCCGGAGGTGACGGAGGCCACGATGTCGTCCTTATCCAGGGTGCCGCCCACGTTGTACAGGGCCAGGTAGTCCTCCATGGCGGCCTTGAACTCGGGGGTATTCACGGTGGGGTTGTTGTTCTCGTCCACCACCCAGCCGCCGTGGGCCACCAGGTGGGGCAGGAAGTCGGAGAGGATGTTGTCAGCGCTGCCGCCCCGGATCAAAAAGCCGTTCTTGTTGGGGTCTGCGGCCCGGGTCTTCTGGGCGATGTCCTGGATGTCCGCGAAGGAGTCGATGTCCTCGGGGGCGTAGCCGGCGTCCGCCAGAAGCTGCTTGTTGTACATCAGAACAGTCACGTTGCCGTAGTAGGGGGCCAGGTAGATGTCGTCGTCCACCATGCAGATCTCGGTGGTGGCGGGGATGATGTCCTCGTCAAAGCTGTACCCCAGCTCGCTTAAATTGGCCAGCACTCCGTTCTCGGTGAACTCGGCCATCCAGGAGCCGTCCACCATGCACAGATCATAGGTGCCCACCTCGTTGACGGCGTCCAGAGCGATGCCGGTGTGCAGGTCGTCAAAGCTCATCAGCATTACTTCGATGTCCACATTGTGCTCCTCCTCAAAGGCGGGCAGCATGGCCTCCAGGGACTCGCCGTAGGCGCCGCCCCGCAGGATCAGGGTCATCTTGGTGGGCTCGCCGGAGCCGGAGCTCCCAGCGCTGCCGGCGCTTGAGGTCTCCCCGCCGCCGCAGGCGGTGAGGGAAAGGGCCGTGGTCAGGGCCAGGGCCAAAGTCAGGGTTCTCTTCATATTCTCTCCTCCTAAAATATGGTCGTAGGGTCGTGGGAACAGGAGCTCCCGCCGAACGTCTTCCAGGCGGGCGGTCACTCCTTCACCGCGCCGCTGGACAGTCCAGAGATCAGATAGTTCTGGGCAAAGATGACAAACAGAGTGATGGGGATCACCGACACCACACCGCCGGCGGCCACCAGGCCGAAGCTGGTGAGGTTGTCCTCGCTGTTGAGCAGGGACAGGGCCAGGGGGACGGTGTAGTTGTCCGGGCTGCGGGTAAAGATCACGGTGTAGGTGTACTCGTTCCACGCGTACATAAAGGACAGCATGGCCACGGCGGCAATGCCGGGGGCCACCAGGGGCAGAACGATTTTCAGGAACATCTGCATCTCTGTGGCCCCGTCCACCCGGGCGCTCTCCTCGATCTCCTCCGGCAGGTCCTGGAAAAAGCTGATCAAAAACCAGATAATCAGCGGCACATTGATCAGCACGCAGGCCAGGGTGACCGGGATCTTGGTGTTGAGCAGTCCGATCTTGCTGAACATGGTGTACAGAGGAATGGTAAAGGCCACCGGGGGCAGCACCCGCACCAACAAAATCCAGTAGGTCAGGGGTTTTTTCAGCTTGAACTGAAATCTCCGCCGGGCGATGACATAGGCGGCGCAGACGCCCACGATCAGAGACAGCACCAGAGAACTCAGCGTGGTCTGGAGGCTGTTGAGGGTGGCCTGTCCAAAGCCCTCGTTCAGGAATAGATTTGCAAAGTGTTCAAAGGTCAGGGACTGGGGCAAAAGCGGGATCTGTCCCTGCATCTCCCCCGTCTCCCGGATGGACATAGCCACAAGCCAGTAGATGGGAAAGAGGGCCACCACCAGAAGGACGGCGCCTGCTAAGACCTTCGCCACTCCGGCTGCTCGCCGTTTTGCTTTCATGGTTTGATTTCCTCCTTGCTGCCGCGACAATACAGTGTTATAACGGTCGCTATTATAGGGGCGCCTTGTTAACTTGTCCACCGCGGACCGGTCAAAAAAATGTAAACCGCGGTTTTTGTACTTTTCTTACAGAATTCGCCCGTTCTTACCCGCCCTCCGCACACACATTTTCTGGAAATTTTAAAAATTTTCAGATTTTCGTCCCAATTTTTGAAATTCTCCCTTTTTTTCTTAAAAATTTTCTTGATCGTTCTGAAAGTTTTTTACACTGTCCCTTAACGTTTTCTTAACTCGGCACCCCGCTTCTCTCCGCCTCTGCCCGATGTTTGAACATTGTTAAGACCTTCTCAAACTCGGAAGCCTTGCATTGTTTACTGCCCCACAAATCCTGGTTCCAGCGGACAGGCAACACCTCGGCTCTCCGAACAGAAATTCTCTTTCTTTTTTAGCCAGTACATGGTATACTGATTTCAGAATCATACCAAACTTCTGTGTGAGGAGGCGGTCCTTATGATGTACCCATTCCTGCAAATTGATGGCGACACGGAGATCGTACACTCTGATACACTCCCCAATGGTGAAGTCAAAGTGTATATTGAAAAGCCGGATGCCAGGGACGGCTTTCATCACGCCTCCTGCTTTCTTCCATCATACCACTGGGAAGACATATCCGGCTTCACACCGGAGGAAATTGCGCGATACCAGGAAGTGATCGAATCAACGGCCCATCTGATCCTGGAATTTGCGCAGCAGGGAGGCTTTGAACATGCCTCAAGTTTTTAAAATCGGCCCGTATTGGGTATACTTCTGGGCCAATGAGGGCGACCCTCTGGAGCCGGTCCATGTCCATGTGGCAGAGGGCGCACCGTCTGCCAACGCGACAAAGGTGTGGATCACAAAGGCGGGGAAATGTCTGCTGTGCAACAACAACTCTCAGATTCCGGATCGCGTCCTGCGGAATATCCTGCGGATCATCGAGGCCCGGAGCAGCGAGGTCATAGAGAAGTGGACGGCGTTCTTTGGAGAAGCAAGATTTTTCTGTTGACGCCTGACCCAAACCGTGACCCATTTTGCGCAAAACCGCCGTGGAGCGGAGAGGACACGACCTCCGGGTTTTGGCCATTTCAGGCTCAAAAATGCCCGGAAATCGCTTCGGCGCAGCGGATGGAGAAACCGACCGCAGCTCATAACCCGGAGGTCGGAGGTTCAAGTCCTCCTCCCGCAACCAGAAATCCGCTGGAATCACCTGATTCCAGCGGATTATTTTTGTTTTCTGCAACTTTTTTGAGGGGTTTATTTTTGGCTTTTAAATCTGACCCAGATTCTGACCCATACGGGAATTTTTCCGGACTGGAGAGGGCTATAAACTGCCGGAGAGGACGTGTTCCATGGCCTCCGCCGCCTGTCGCTGAGCCGAGGTGGTCACATGGGCGTAGGTGTCCAGGGTAAACCCGGCGCTGTAGTGGCCCAGCATGCCGGAGACGGTTTTCACATCCACTCCGTTTTGCAGGGCCAGAGTTGCGAAAGTGTGCCTCAAATCGTGGAACCTGACCCTTGGCAGTCCCGCCCGTTTCAGCACCCGGTGGAGCATGTGGAGCACACTGTCCGGAGACATGGGGCCGCCGGTGGGAGAGGGGAATACCCAGGGACAGCTCCCCACTTTCTTTTTCTGCTGATTCAGAACGTCTACCGTATCCCTTGCCAGAGGCAGGGTGCGGTAGGCGTTTTTCGTTTTCAGGGGTGCCTCCACTACCTCACCGTTGATCCTCGCCACCTGCCGTTTTACCCGGAGGTTGCCCCGTTCCAAATCAAGGTCCTCCCATTTCAGGCCTAACAGTTCTCCCCGCCGCAGTCCAGTGGCCAGCTCCACGTAGTACAGCTCGAATACACCGCTGTCCTTGGCCTCCCGCAGGAAGGAAGCCAGCTGCTCCACTGGGAGGGTTTTCATCTCCTTGTGCTCCACCTTGGGCAGGGCGCATCCGTCCGTGGGGTCTGTGGCGATGAGCTTCTGTTCTTTGGCCAGCTTCATGGCCGAGGCAATGATCTGGTGCAGGTTCCTCACCGTCTTGGGGCTCAGTCCCTTGCTCTGTTTCTTGCTCTCGATACGCTCCACTCGGCCGCTGCTGAGCAGTTTCTTGTAGAACTTCTGTAACTCCAGGGAAGTGAGTTTGCTCAGAGAGATCTTCCCGATGTTGGGCTTGATGTGGTTGTCGATGTAGCCACGGTAGGTCTGGTGGGAGGAGGGTCTCACCTTCACCTTGGCGTAGTTCTCGAACCAGATGTCCATCCACTCGCCTATTGTGTACTGCTTCGATCTTACCGGGTCGACATGCTTTGCCTCCTCAATAGCCTGCTTCAGCTTGGCTCTGGCCTCCGCCTGGGTCCGACCCAGGACGTTCCGGTAGATAGCCTTGCCCGTCTCCGGGTCGTGACCGGCGGTATACCGGCCCTCCCAGCGGCCGTCCTTCCGTTTTCGGAGGTTGCCCTCCCCGTTGGCTCTGCGTTTTGCCATGTTGTGCCGCCTCCTTTGCAACGACACAACATACCACAGAAACAAAAAATATCCAGGGCTCCGGTGCAGAGTTATCAAACAATTCACACTTTTCTGTTGGGAGTCCTCTTTGTCAACACCGTCGCATTTTCCAGTTCCAGAGCGGCTTTCATTCTTTGTTTAGGCGGCGCAATTTTTGAGATGCCCGACGTATTGCTATACACAGCGTCGGTAAAAAAGCGGGAAACTCCTTGAAACCGTTGGCTTTTCTCAAAGCTCCGACCACCTAAAATTCAAAAAACCGGGTCAGCGACCACCTAGCACGGCGCTGAGGCGAAATCCCGCAATCCCTTGACACGCCCCGCACTGCGGGGCGTTGTGACTGGGCCGGCGGCGGTTTACCGACGCGGTC
>ERZ1643250.3127-NODE-3127-length-11649-cov-5.521218_pt1 | contig 11649 bp, 12 predicted proteins | sample MGYA00579262_ERZ1643250 | MGnify/ENA primary metagenome ERZ1643250 (study PRJEB29033, sample SAMEA4952265) | chicken gut metagenome | biome: Broiler Chicken; feature: Gastrointestinal Tract; material: Caecum | place: Ireland | collected 2018 | study: Broiler...
GGGAAAATCACTATGGATTTTTTCTTAGGTGTCCAACTTCATTTTACAATCGACCTTTTTCTTTCTTTGCCTATTCTCTATCGTTTGCAAATCTCAAATAATAACCAGATCTTCTGTTTCAACAGTCTGATGCTCTCCCCAGGTATAGGCCGCCCCATTTCCGCTAAGTCTGTATATTTTCACATGGTCCTCCGGCTTTGCCAGGCAATCCATCCCAGAGCAAAGTTTTTCAAACTGCTTTTCATTCAGCCAGGCTTCAAAAGCTGATTTCTGCACTCTGTGTCCATAACCTTCCAGATATTTAACCATGCGGTTCCGTTGTTTTTGTGATGAAATATCGTAAATGATGACCGTTAATATTTTTGACGCATGGCGTTCTGAATTTTCATCCCAAAAATAAGTTTCAATCTCCATTTTTACACTCACATGTCATTATCTAATCCGTACAGGCTGATAGGAATCCGCCGTTTTCGTTTCTACTGCTTTTGCAAAACCTACGCTTTGCAAATAGAGGCATCTCCTAAGCGAGCAGTTGTTTTCTCCCAAATATTTCACCGCAGTTTCTATCTTTTTTTCGAATTTTCTGATAAAGATCCGCATTGCCTCCGGAGTTAAATAAACGCCGCCAGTCTCTTCATCCGCTTCAAATTGTTCTACATTGATTTCATGCCCCTGCACCAGGCTCATAACCAGAGAGTCCACCACAACAGCCCGCCATTCTTCCATCAGATCACTTGCCAGACTTGGATGTCCACGATGTTCACTGTGAAGAAATCCGATATAGGGGCTCATTCCACGATTTTCTATTTCGGCATACAATTCATACAAAAGCATGGTGTATCCAAGGCTCAACATGGAATTGAAGGCATCTTTCGGCGGTTGACGGTTTCGTCCCCGAAACGCAAATTTCGGGTCAATCAGTTTAGACAATCCGGAAAAATAAGTACGCGCAGCCATCCCCTCTACTCCCATCAATTCCTCCCCCGAATCACATCGTTCGCAACGGCGCTCCAATTGTTTCATTGTCATAATGACAGAGGTAATGTTTTCAGTATGGTTCCGCACATAGCGTCGCAGAAGAACTATCTGATTTTGAATTTTTGCAGAGATGATTTTCTTAGCCATCCCTAATCTGAACAAAGGATCATCGCAGGCATAAATCTGCTTTTTCAACCGTTCTCCGTTTACATGTCTGGTAGAAGACAGCTTACCATAATAAACCCCTTTTCCGGAAAAATAGTTCACACAAACTCCGCGCTTCAGGCATTCCTGCATACACGGTGTTGTAATAGAAGAATTTCCAAAAATCGTGATGCTTTCCACCAGCTCTTTCGGCAGCTTCCGCACAAGGCCATTTTTCTGTGTCACACAAAAATAACCTCCGTCAACAGAAATGAGTGCGCCGTTTTCATTAATATAAAGAGAACTCATCAGACACCTCCTATTTCAATCGTTTCTACAAGCAGCAAAAAAGGATGTCCCCTTACGGGGAGTAGTGAATTGTAATACGGATGAACAGCTTGAAGAACTGAGGGAAATTGTTTCCGTCCCCTTACGGGGAGTAGTGAATTGTAATGGTTCCCGCTGAGATGCGGAACGCGGAGTACAACCTCAAGTTTCCGTCCCCTTACGGGGAGTAGTGAATTGTAATCTGGCGGCAGAAAACAATGCGCGCACGTGGAGCTAGTTTCCGTCCCCTTACGGGGAGTAGTGAATTGTAATGAGAAAAAACACACAGTGTACAAAGAAAGGAAGTGTTTCCGTCCCCTTACGGGGAGTAGTGAATTGTAATATGAAAAAATACACGCTTTACATGGGGCTGAACGAGTTTCCGTCCCCTTACGGGGAGTAGTGAATTGTAATTCGGAGAAAAAGAGCTGCCGCACCGGGGCCGATTGTTTCCGTCCCCTTACGGGGAGTAGTGAATTGTAATGGGGAAACCTTGCTCCGGAACGTCAATGAGATGTTCCGTTTCCGTCCCCTTACGGGGAGTAGTGAATTGTAATAGGAGGGGTTAAAATGTTCAGAGCGCCTTTTACCGTGTTTCCGTCCCCTTACGGGGAGTAGTGAATTGTAATTAAAAAAGGAGGAATCGACATGAAGAAATTTATAAATTGTTTCCGTCCCCTTACGGGGAGTAGTGAATTGTAATCAGGGGTTAAACAGTATGAAAAACATCGACATTAAAATGGTTTCCGTCCCCTTACGGGGAGTAGTGAATTGTAATCGCTAGAAAGGATGATTAAAATGAAATTCACTTTCGAGTTTCCGTCCCCTTACGGGGAGTAGTGAATTGTAATGAACATAAACCGCATGTTCCACGCCGCGAACTTGCTGTTTCCGTCCCCTTACGGGGAGTAGTGAATTGTAATGATGGACTAGTTATCATGCAAACTATTATAAGGTTTCCGTCCCCTTACGGGGAGTAGTGAATTGTAATCGAGGCTACCGAAATGAACACTCGCGAGGCGGGCGGTTTCCGTCCCCTTACGGGGAGTAGTGAATTGTAATAAAAAGGAAGGGCGGTTCGGTATGAAAAATATCGTTTCCGTCCCCTTACGGGGAGTAGTGAATTGTAATGGTTTATGTCATGATGAACGAATTTCTTGTTTGGTTTCCGTCCCCTTACGGGGAGTAGTGAATTGTAATCCTGTCCCTTGAAAGCCTTGCGGCATCTGCGCTCTGGTGGACATTTGCGGCGCAAACATCCACCAGAACAGACGCCTGTCTGTCAAAAAAGAACACATCTCAAAAAGATAGCCGATTTGCATAATAAACGAGCACGAAATAAAGATTATTTCAGATTAAATACTTAAAAATTTACAGATTTTTCAATGCGGCGTAAAATCCGTAATTTCCATTGTGCAGGCGCCCATTTCGTACAGTTCTCCATGATACTTTGTACACTTGACCGTTCGCGGCGAAATCCCCACTACCCTGTCCCGATCGTGTTTGTGATTCCAGAACTGTGCAGCCAAGATGTCGCTTGTTTTGTTTACTGCCGTTTGGAAACCGTTTCGGCTTTTGAAAAAAAGCGGATAAAGCACCGTTTTGCTGAGGAATCCGCAGCCACCGCCCAAATAAAGGTTCCCACCCCCTAAAATATGGTCCATCGGAAAATGTTGTAAAAAGGATTCGTAAACCCGCACAAAATCTGTAGCGGCTTTGCTGATTTGTTCGGGTGTAATCTTGCAGAGTCGTGTGTCTATCCGCAGCGGAAACTGAAGTTCCGTGCCTGGCTTGAGACATTCCCGCAGGATCGGCAGCTGGCGCTGTTCCCCAGTGTGGAGAACGTCTATTTTCTGGCACAGAACCAGATCCTTTACCGACACAGGCGCGCTGTCCCCGATTTGCAATCCGCCTAACATATCGTTCACGGCGTCGGCCATTCTCTCCCTGTTTCTGCCAAGCGTGTGGAAGGCCCGCTGTTCCAATTCTCCGGCTTCTTTGCGGAACATGACTCTGGCTTTTTTGCGGATCATGCTTTTAGGCTCGCCGGATCGGACCATGTTTCTCATTCCCTGCTGTGCCTGCACGAATTTCTGCGGCTGATTCACCAGTTCTGAGGCAAGCAGAACAGTCCTCAACGCCCCCTTTAAGCTGCTGCCCGGAATATAGGGGCAGCCATATGCATCTTTTAAAAACGTCGCAATTTCTTTTTTGCTTCGATTTTCAAATACGGCGTTTCCGCTGTCTATGGAATAGGCGATCCACGGGGCGCATTGCTGCGCTGAAATACCCTGCCTCCGAAGCCATGACAGCAAATCGCCTCTCCCTTCTATCATATATGTTTCATACGCAGTAAGCAAGCGGTGATTTTTCAAAAAACGATACAATTTGGGCATATCAGGGATTGAAACCTGTTTTTCACGCGCATCAAAAAGATATTCCTTTTTCCCGATGGATTGGCCGCTCGCGATGAAAACCGGCCCCTCCATGACAAGGGTGATCGTATAATACTTCACAAAATCTTTCATTGTCAAATCTCCATCCACAGCGGGGCTGCATACCGATACACAGGGTGGCTGCCGCCGCTGCTCACATCGAACACGCCGCCGGAAAAACGGGTTTGAAAGCAGGAGCCTGCACAGAAAGCATAAAAATCACGCTTCCGGCGCGGCTCAGGCGCATATTGCGCAGAAGCAACAAAGCCGGACCGTTTTTGCAACAGATATTGAGCCCCATCCAGAGCGCCATGCTCCAATTCCCTATTGTCCGCCATCGCGAGGGAAAGTGTCATGGCCGGGACGCCGCTTCCTTTCAACCGTTGGCTCAAAGGTCCGGAAAGCGGTTCGCTTGCGACGGAAAACCTACCCAGTCCGGCGCTGCGTTTGCCGCCCAAACCCGTATAAGAGAGAGAATCCAAAAGGTTTTCAAGTTCCAGCCGGATATTTGTGCCGGAAAAGCCGGCCAGCAGATACAGGCCTCCTCCGCTCGCGAACCTGTATACCCCCACACTGTAGGGAAGAGCATCGCCGGATTGAAGTTTGTCCGCAGAACGGCTTGCAGCCATGGTGCGAATCTCAAATATGCCGAGTTTGCCCAACTTTTTCACTTCACACAAAGGGTTCAGATCCCCATCCATATACACATGAAATTGAGAGGCGGGAATCCAATGGAGCTTTTTAAAGCTTTTCTTTATAATGGAATTTCCGTCTGTTTCTTTTTTGACGGGGCGCAGCGGTTTGGGCAAATAAAGTTCATCTCCCAAATACGGCTGCAAATCGCTCAACCGCAATTTTCCTTCCCGCACTGCGTCAGCTAACATGCCGGGCCCCTCCGGACCGTATAAAGCTGCCGCCTCCAGACACAAAGCGGAAAACAACGTGTCTGCCGGGACCGATATCCCGCTGGTCCCAAGCGAACCGTTTCCGAAGTGCACACCTGTGAAAAAGCGGAGCCGATAAACCATATATTCCATAGCTTACACTCCTGCAAGCGCCGTGCGGCATTTTTCCAAAACAGATGGGGCCAGGCTTCCCACAACCGGATTCATTTCCAGATTGGTGAATTTTACCCGGCCATAACCTCTGGAACCATGTCCCCCCAGATAGTCACATTGCAGCAGCTTCATGCCTTCGGCAAGTAAAAAAATATCGTCAGGAATTTCCGCCGCTTCCTCTTCGTCCTCATCCTGCTCGTGAAATTCATAAACCAGAGCAAAATCAAACACGCTGCCGCGGATCACACGCTCTATTTGCCTGGGATTTGCCACGGCAGTCAAGCGATTAATGCCATTTTCAAATTTTACTTCTGTTGCGGAATAAAGTCCGGCTTCCTGCAAATCATCCAGATTATCCAGCGGCAGATCGCGAAACAGCAGTCTGCTGCGCCGGGCCGGTTTCGCGCTTCCAAAAAGCCTGCATATCTGGGGCGCGTCATCGTCACAGGAGCTTACAATCCGGTCGTTATATTGACGGGCCAGCAGCGCACGGATCTTCCCCTTCAGACTGCTGCCCGGTATGATGGGATCGTTCGTCAGGGCGTCCCGCACCACCGGGGAATCCACTGCGCCAATGGCTGCAAAAGCCGAAGAACCGCCTATATGCATACCAGTCAAGATCTCAAGTTTGCCTGTAATCTCTAACTTTACGAACATAATACTGTCCCCTCTCTTTTAGTCCCGTCCACCGTAAAATTTGTGATACGCCACTAATGCCTCCATGTACCGGCAAAACAACAACAAGTTCTTTCGGCTGTCATGAATGGCAGAAATCTGTTTGATAATTTCCGCACGTGTAACAAAATCTTTTACATTTTCGTCACGCCCCGCTTCGTAGGCTACCCGCATACGCAAATACTGCACACGGCTTTGTATTTCTTCGGATAGCTTGTCTCCGCGATGCTTTTGCGCGTCGGTATACAGAGCGGCTGTCATGGAAAGCAGGTTCCGTATTTTGGACGTTGTCAAGGAAATCTTATTTCTATTCTCCTGTTTTAAATCTTGAATCACTTTTTCCGCCGTGTCGACATAATTTAATTCGTCAATCTGTTTCATGGTTCTCCTCCATTCGTTCTCTAATGGTATACAGATATATCGTAATAGCGGTTATTGCCTGACGGCTCGCCTCCTCATCGCACATCCACTGATACATATTGCGGGAAAATTCCTGATACCGTTCTTTCTGTTCCTGGCTGCTGTTTTCCTCAGGTTCCATTCGCGCCAACAGATAGGCAAATCTGGCCAAATTAATTTTTTCTTTCCGCTCTCGCATCAATTCCAGAAGCCGGTATAGAAAACTCTTGCCATAATCAGGAGCAGATTGGAAAAATTCCTGTATTTGCCGGTACTTTTCTTCCAAAACTCCGTTAACGAAATGATCCCAGGAGAACGTGTGAGAGTGGTCAAACAGGGTAACGGCATTTTTCCCGGGATATTCCTTGGATGCTTCCTCCAATTCCCCTGTTTGCCGGGCCATGGCGGAAACAGGATATTTTTCGGGGTATAATCCAATCCCCGCGGATAAGGTAAGCGTTCCCTGCGTAAACGCAGCAAGCGCGTCGTTCAAATCAACGGCAAAACCGATAATGTCATCCCAGGCGCCGATCACACAAAGATCGTCGCCGCCTGCATAGACGACGGTTGCCTTCCGTTTCGGGCTGTCGCTGTCACACAGCAAATACACGCCGTTTGCCAGCTGTTCGTTCATGTGGCGCTTAAAAAACAGGGCGAGCTGACGGGAAAACGTAGCCGTCCGCGAAAGAGTAACGTATCTTTGTCCATATTTTTCGCTTTCAAAACCGCTTACAAACGCCTGTCCCAAATTGTCCACATCTGCGCGGAGAACCGCTAACCTTCGGACACCTTCCGCGCCGTCGGCTAACACGTGAAAATCGCTGCCATTTTCATAATCGCCGACCCAAATGTGTGTAGCCAGGCTGAATCCTGTGTGGTATTTGTTTTTGCAGTAACTTCTCAAATAAGCCTTGTCTTCCTGCATACGTTTGCGCAGGCCGTTTTCGTCTTCAGCAACCAGGTAACAACCATTGGGCAATGGAAGGATCCAGCCTTCACCGGTGTTTTGCGTAACGGCAAAAAAAGCCTTTGTTTGTATTGCTTTTGAAAAACGCTCCAAACCAGAACAAATCGTACATCTATCATCATCACCCAGAAGATCGGTGCGGCGGCAAACGGCACATTCCCGAAGAGACTGATCGGGAATCTTCCGGTTCAATTTCATAATTTGCTGAGGTGTGTACCGTGCCATCTTTCTGCTGGATATATGATTAGAAATACGTCGAAACATTTGGGAGTAGGAGCCTTCCGGTTCGTTTTTCAGGTCGTTTGCCGAACACGCGGTATACCCTCCGGCAACGTATAAAGCGGTGCCAAACCAATCCAAAAACCATTGGTTGCTTTGACTTTCAAATTCTTCTATCTTTTCTTTGGCACTTTCGGTATTTGGCAGCAACAGATAAGCATGTCCGCCCCCGCAATAGACGCAGTTGGTCCGAAACAGCCCGATTTTTGATAAAACGGTGTCAACAAGATGTTCCATCATAATATCAAGGTAAAAAGACCGAGCGCGCAGATTTTTTAACGCCTTATCGCTGCTGATGGTATAAATAAAATCCTGTATTCCGGACATGTCTATGCTATATAGCAAAAAGGATTTTTCGTTATAAAACTTCTTTGATTGTTGAAGCAGGCGTTCTTTGTAATTGGATTCTCCACAATCTTCCAAATATAATAAAATGCAACAACCCAAAGCGGCAGTCAATTTGCTGTGATCGTATAGGGAAATATCCGCAACCTCCTCACGAGAAGTGGAGGAGGGAATATAGCTCACGCAGGACTCCAATATTTCCGAAAGAGAATTTACATATGTCTCTGTGAATACGATCCCTTTCACCGCATCGCGGATGCGATCAATACATTGCTCATAAAAATCAGGAAGATAAGGGCTCGCCTCTCTTTGCGGATAGCGGATCGTTTCTTCCAGAAGTCCCGTCTTATAATAAAAGTGAGCATCGTTTTCGTTCAAGCGGTTAAAAATACTTTCAAGAGGCAAATCACGGGAAAAGCCGCGCCCCTGTTGATCTGTTTGTCTCCTGTCCGCCGCCGAGGAAATATTATCTGCAATATATGTAACGTAGGCCAAGGAATCGTCTGGTATGGGAGCGGTTTTGATGTTCGCGGCATGATGATAACGAATCTGTTGTAAAATTTCTTCCTCTTTCAGTTGCGCCTGATCTTTCAGGAAATCATAGCCGCTTTCCGCATGATTTCGGCCGTCTCCATTCCTGTACAATAGTTTTCCAACATCATGTAAAAGGCCGCCAATAGCAACCTTTGTTACATTTTCCATTTTTCCATATCCTTCCCTTCCACACATATTCCACCCATACCCATAGCAGTTTTTATGCCTACACCAGAATAAGTACCAAATTGTAGCAGCATATATATTAAATTTACCATTTGCTGAGGACCTTTTGTGAACAAAGCAAGGGAACCCAAAAAAGAAGGGACTTTAATACCTTCCAAATTAAAATATGTACTTTTCAAACGATACCCGGTCGCAATTACATTTTTCTCAATATCATCCAGAACAAGATCCATGTCCAGGGAAGAAGAGGAACTGACCGCATTAAATTTGTTCAAGAGACTTTGAAAAATACGCCGAATAGTAGGATAGTTTAAATAAGATCCATTTGATTTGAAAGCGGCAGGAGTGACAAAATGAATCACAGCTTTTCGAGGGCATGTATGAAAAAAAGTTTGCTCCAACAGTTCTTCTTCCGATAAATGTTCAAATTTTCGTTCCGTAACTTGCACATTCATATCACTATGCTCCAGGTAAAATTGAGAAAGTGTCCTCAATTCCGCCTTATTCCATATTTCCTCTGCTGCATCGGGAGTAAGAGTTTGCAAAATCCAAACATTGCCGTTCGTCCCGTTTCGCAGATATTGGCTGTATGGCTTAAGCTCAGAACGATGCAGGAGTTCAGCGTAAGCAGGACGGATTTTCTGCATCATCATTCCCTGCATTAAAGAACCCTGATTACTGTTCAGGCAACGTTCCTGTTGAGGGCTGGCAAGTTTAAATACAGCACGTATTAAATCCATTATATACCAATCTCCTTGACTTTTACAACAAATTTAATGAATTTAGTAATCTATATTTATAGAAATTTGGAAAGATATTTCTGCCCGTCCGCTAGGCAATTTGTATTTCTTTTCGATATTCATTGGCCCCCCATTATCAACTGCTCTTCCCCTTGGCTTTGCCGGTTATCGGCTCAGCTTGGCCCCTATGGCATAGGCATTTTTACAATCCGCCGGGAAGCATTCCTCCTGCGCCTGTTTCTTGGCGTCTTCGTTGAACCCGCCCATGGAAAATTGGGCATAATCACTTACTTGCAGTGTGTTGCAAACCGGATAGAGGGAAATCTCCCCGTTCAAAAAGTAAAACTCGTTGGCGTAATCCTCATAGGCGCTTTGGTACATTTTTTCGTACATTTCCTTCGTTGCGTTCATAGTGGCAAATAGCCCCACATTAGTATAGCACGCTGGAAAGGGGCGTATGCGGCAGCACCTGCCTTGCATCAGATGCACCTGAGCCAACAGTGGAAACCGGGAATCACGGCATGAACTGTGAGGACGGCCGTTCTTCCTCCGGCCACCTTATTTTCCACTCAAAATATTCCTCCTGTGAAATTTCACCCTCGCGCAGCAAGCGCTGTATTCTTGCCCAACTGCGCAGGAAATCATCAAGCATGGGGAAATCAAACCACAACGCTGCCGGCGGATGCGTGGGCCAGCGGTCGTTGTCGTCGTAGCGCAGGGAGAGTCCGGGATTCGCGTTGTACGGCACCTGACTGCGTTCCGTTTCGGCCAGCTGGATAATCCCCGGCGCTTCCTCGTCAAGCCAGAAAAGCTGTTCCAGCATGGCGACAGCCATGCCGTTGCTTTCCAGCAGTGATTCCCGCGACACACCCAGCGCCTCTACGAACTTTTCCACCAAAGCATCTTTCGGCACGCGGTACCCCATCTCATACTGGGCGATGCGGTTGGCTGTCAGGCCCACCGCGTCGCCCAGTTCTTTTTGCGTCATTTTGCGGTGCTGGCGGATGCGCTTGATTTTTTCCCCAATGGTCATGGCGGGTCACCCCTTTTTCTATTTCTGGATCTATTTTATCTTACGCAAGATTGATTGTAAAGAAAATCATAACTTTTTTGCGAAGGTTCTTGACGTTCGCTTTTCTGCGCAGTAGAATGAAATTAACAAAAACGTGAATACGTGAAAAGGCTTTGCAGTTTTTCACGTGGAAGTTTTTTTCGCAGAAACTGAAATTCCAGAAGGGAAGGTGGTCTATGAAAGCAGGCGAATTCAAAGAATGGTATGCTGTCCTGTTCCCGGAATACCCGGATATTGTGACGGTGAAAGAACTGCAAACCATGCTGGGCATCAGCCGCCATCTGGCGTATGATTTGCTGGCGGATGGGGAGATCCGGGGAATCAAGGTGGGAAATGCTTACCGGATCCCGAAAGTCAATGTTATCCGCTATGTGATGGAACAAAGCGAATCCCGGCAGGTTTCATGAAAGGGGCGTCCATGTGGATGTCCAAAAAGAGGGGCAGGAAAGGTTGGACGGCCAATATGGACGTCCAGTCCACAAACTGCCGCATCATGGATGGAAAACTTCATTTACCGCTAAAACACAGGTTGCAGGGGAGATATGTGAATTTACGCACAGGCTCAGCTTGCCGCATGTGGAATCCAAAGTGGGAATCGGGACCGTTTCCCGAACAAAAGAAAAAAGCCGGACGCAGGGTGCGTGTGCACCCTTTCCGGCAGGATTTCGCAAAATTCAGAAACGAAAGGAAGATGCCATGCTGAACACACAGGAAAGAAAACAAAAGGAAACCGTTTGCCGGCCTGAATGGCAGTCAGAAATCCGCAGCTTCGAGCCGGTGGACGCCGAAACGCTCCTCGCTACACCGCTGCCGCCGGTGCGGTGGCTCGTCCCCGATCTGCTCCCGACGGGGCTTTCTCTTTTGGCAGGCGCCAGTAAAAGCGGAAAGAGCTGGCTTTGCCTTTGGCTGTGTTTGCAGTTGGCGCAGGGAGGGGAAATCTGGGGGCGGGCTGTGTAGCCGCAGACCGTATTTTATTTGAGTCTGGAGGATACGCCCAGGCGAATCCAGAACCGCCTTTCCCAGCTGACGGAAGCGCCTGTCCCGAGCCGCCTGTATTTCCAGACGCGCTGTGAAGCGATTGGCGAAGGTCTGGAATTTGAACTTGAACTGTTTCTCGCCAAACATCCGGAAACAGGACTTATCGTCATTGATACGCTGCAAAAAGTGCGGATAGATACCCAAAACAGCGGCGTTAATGCGGGGGATTATCAGGATATGAGCGCCTTAAAATCGCTGGCAGACCGGTACAATGTAGGAATTTTGGCGGTGCACCATTTGCGCAAGCAGGGCGCAAGTGATCCATTCCTGCAAATATCCGGCTCCAACGGCTTGATGGGAGCGGCAGATACGATTCTTCTGCTGCAGCGGCAGCGGATGGCCAGCACGGCGAAGCTGCTGGTCACCGGCAGGGATATGGACAGCCGCACCCTGCGCCTGCAATGGGACGGCTGCCTGTGGAACTGTATGGAAGAAACCGGATCACGGGAACGGGAGAAGCAGGAGATCCCGG
>ERZ1643250.3130-NODE-3130-length-11643-cov-7.377546_pt1 | contig 11643 bp, 8 predicted proteins | sample MGYA00579262_ERZ1643250 | MGnify/ENA primary metagenome ERZ1643250 (study PRJEB29033, sample SAMEA4952265) | chicken gut metagenome | biome: Broiler Chicken; feature: Gastrointestinal Tract; material: Caecum | place: Ireland | collected 2018 | study: Broiler...
AAGCGGAAAGGATGAAACACATGAAAGAGAAAATCATCATGGAAATCTGCTGTAGTTCCGCTGACGATGTGATTCAGGCGGAAAAAGGCGGTGCTGACCGGGTTGAACTCAATTCCGATTTATTTCATGGTGGGCTGACTCCCACACTGGGGACGCTGATTGCTGCCAAACGTCACACGAAGATTCCCGTCATGGTGATGATCCGGCCCCGGCAGGGCGGCTTCTGCTATACGGACGTGGAGTTTGAGGTGATGCTGGAGGATGCCCGGCTGATGCTGGAACACGGCGCGGACGGCATTGTGTTTGGCTTTCTCCACGAAGACGGAACCATTGACAAAGAGCGCTGTGCCCGGATGATGGAAGTCATCGGGGAAAAAGAGTCCGTGTTCCACCGGGCCATTGACGTGGCGCCTGACTGGAAACCGGCGCTGGATGTGCTCATAGAGCTGGGGGTGACCCGTGTCCTTACCAGTGGGCAGGAGGCGAATGTTTTGACCGGTGCGGAAACCGTGAAAGAAATGCGGGAATATGCTGCCGGACGGATTGAAATTCTGCCCGGTGCGGGAATCCGTCCCGCTAATGTGGAAAAGGTGCTGGCCCTTACCGGCTGCAATCAGTTCCATTCTTCTGCTTCCGGCACTGCCTATGATACCTCTACCGCAAACAGCCGGGGGATTTTCTTTGGCGGTGCGCTTTATCCGCCGGAGGACCATTTTTCCGTGACCAACAGTGAGGTTGTGTCCCGATATTGTGACATGATAAAGTAAAACCGTACAGGGAGGAAGTTTGTATGTTTGATAGAGACGCCTATAACAAGCGGATGGAGTGGTATCTCCATGACCGTTTCGGCATGTTTATTCACTGGGGACTCTATGCGATTCCCGCTCGCGGAGAGTGGGTCCGCAGCGTAGAGGAAATCACCAAAGAGGACTACATGCAGTATTTTGAGGAATTCAATCCCATTGATTATGACCCAAAACAGTGGGCCAGAGCCGCCAAAGAGGCCGGAATGAAATATGTGGTGCTCACCGCCAAGCATCATGACGGCTTCTGCCTGTGGGATACCCAGACCACGGATTTCAAAGCGCCCAACACCAAAGCAGGCCGGGATCTGATTCGGGAATATGTAGACGCTGTCCGGGGAGAGGGCCTGAAAGTGGGCCTGTATTACTCCATTATCGACTGGTACCATGACGATTTCCCCCACTACGGCGATCAGCAGCACCCCATGCGGAACCGCCCCGAGTACAGCAACGAAAACCGGGATTTCAACCGCTATCTCACCTATATGCACGAGCAGGTGCGGGAGCTGTGCTCCAACTACGGCAAAATTGATATTCTGTGGTTTGACTTCTCCTATGGCAATCTCCGGGGCGAAGCCTGGAAAGCTACAGAGCTGATGAAAATGGTGCGTTCTCTCCAGCCCGATGTGATTATCGACAACCGTCTGGAATGCTCCGGCGAGGGCTTCGGCTCCCTGTATGAGTGCAATCCCACTCCGTACCACGGCGACTTTGTCAGCCCGGAGCAGATCATTCCGCCGGAGGGTATCCGGGACGTGCAGGGCAATCCCCTTGCCTGGGAAGCCTGCTTTACTATGAACAACCATTGGGGCTACTGCGGCACAGACGTGGAGTTCAAGCCTGCCCCCATGCTTATCAAAAAGCTGGTGGAGTGCGTTTCCAAGGGCGGCAATATGCTGCTGAATGTGGGTCCGGACGCAAGGGGCAACATTCCTCAGGAGTCCCTGCACATTCTGGCGGAAATCGGCCGATGGATGAAGAAAAACAGCGCCTCGGTTTATGGCTGCGGTATGGCCGGAATGGACAAGCCCGACTGTGGCCGCATTACCCGGAAAGGCAATCTGCTGTATTATCATGTGTTTGAAAACAGCATCGGCCCCCTGCCGCTGCCCGGACTCAAGCCCGGACAGGTGAAGAAAATCCGGATGCTGGCCACCGGCCGGGAGGTTCCGGTCTCCCATGCCTGGATGCACAATGATTATCCGGATATGGTCTTTGCCGATCTGGGTACCAATCCCATTCTGCCCGATCCGGTAGACACGGTGCTGGAAGTGGAAATCGAAGAATAAACGAAATCAATTGGAAAAGGGCCTGATACAGGGAAAGCGTTTCCAGCTTTCCTTTCGTGCAGACCCTTTTCCACAGTCAGGAGGACCTGAAAATGGAATCATTATTTACCCCGCAGGAGTGGGAAACCACGCAAATCCGTTACCGTCAGGCGCTGGAACGCTGTCCGGCACGCCGGGAAGAAATCGAGCAGCTTCTTTCGTCTCTGGAAGAAGAGGAGAGACAGGCCCTGTGCTTTGTAGTGGGCAGTATGCCTCTCAGTGACCTGATCTCCGCCGATCTTTCAGTGATTGCCGGAGAAGTACGCCACGCCCTTTGGACACGCCGTACCCTTCCCTATGGTGGGAGCATTCCCGCAGGGTTGTTCCGCAATTATGTCCTGTTTTACCGGGTAAATAATGAAGCCATTGAACCCCATCGGAAAGCCTTCTGTGACGAGCTGTTTCCCCGGATTCAAGGGAAAACCATGGAAGAAGCCGCACTGGAAGTCAATTACTGGTGTTATGAAAAGGCCACCTATCAGGCCACTGATGACCGCACCGCATCCCCTATGACGGTGCTTCGCCGGGGATATGGACGGTGCGGAGAGGAATCCACCCTGACGGTGGAGGCCATGCGCAGTGTGGGAATTCCGGCCCGGCAGTGCTATGCGCCCCGGTGGGCTCACTGTGACGATAACCACGCCTGGGTGGAAGTCTGGAACGGAGACGGATGGCATTATCTGGGGGCCTGTGAGCCGGAGCCGGTGTTGGATAAAGGCTGGTTTACTTCCGCCGCTTCCCGGGCAGTGCTGGTTCATTCCCGGGCCTTTTCTCCCATGGTTCCGGGAGAAGAAATGGTGGAACAGACGCCAGTATATACTACAGTAAACAATATTTCTGTGTACGCGCCTGCCTGCCGTCTGCGGGTTCTGGTCACGCTGGGCGGAAAGCCCCTGTCCGGAGCCCGAGTGCGGTTTGAGCTGCTCAACTATGCAGAGCTGTATCCCCTTCATACGGCCGTGACGGGAGAGGACGGCACGGTGGAATTGCTGGCGGGAAAAGGCTCCCTGTATCTTCATGTCAGTCAGAATGGAAAATACTGCAACCGGCTGGTGGACTTGCGAAAGGAAAGCGCGGTGACGGTTTCCATGGACGAGGCCGTTTTTGCGAGAAATGGCGTGGAGGAATTCGAGATGGTCCCTCCGGAAGAGAGAATTCCCGAAACGGCGGCGGTTTCACCGGAACTGGAAGCTCTGCACGAGAAGCGCCTGCTTCACTGTGAAGCGCTGCGTCGGGAGCGGGAGGCTGATTGGTATACCGAAGAAACCGCCAGGGCGGAGCTGCAAGGACGGGGCGGAGAAGAATTTGTCCGGGTACTTGTGTGCAGCCGGGGAAATTTCCCGGAGATAGCGGCTTTTCTGCATGACAGCCGTTTTTCCGACGAGGAAAAAGCCCAACTGTTTTCCACCCTCAGAGAAAAGGATTTTGTGGACAGTACGGCAGCTGTGTTGGCGGAATATCTGGAATGTTCCAAGGAATACCGGCAGAAAGTTTCCCCCGCTCTGTATGCAGAAGGGGTTCTGTCTCCAAGAATCCACAACGAAATGATTTTGCCGGTGCGCCGGAAAATTCAGCGCTTTTTTGCCGAAAAGGGAATTTCATTTTCCGACGCTTGTGAAGTTGCCCTGTATCTGAAGCGGCAGATTCGGCTGCTGGACGGTTTTGACTACAGCGACGTCGTGGCAGATCCAAGCGCTGTACTGCGGTGCGGAGTCTGTGGTTCCCTTTCTCTGAAGCTCACTTTTGTGGCCGTGTGCCGGGCTTTGGGATTCCCGGCCCGGCTGAATCCTGCAACCGGTGTGCCGGAATACGGAGAGGGGGACCGGTTCCTGCCTTTGCCGGCGGGAAAAGCGCTGACCGTCGATGCCGAGGAAGCAGGTTCCGGGGAAACCGGACTTCTGACACTGGTAAATGAAAGCGGCCGGGAGATGAACTATTTTGAACAGTATTCCGTGGCTCGTCTGCTGGACGGTGTGTACCAGTCTCTGACTCTGTGGGGAGACGTGCTGAAAGACCGGCAGACTCTGCCTGTGGAAGCCGGAGATTACCGTATTCTGACCAGCGCACGCCAGATTGACGGTTCGGTTTTGGTGCGGGCCTATTACACCCGGGTAGAAGCAGGAGAGGAAACCGTGCAGCCCATCGCCCTGCGTCCCGACCGGATTTTGGAAAAGCTTCGGTTTGCTTCCCTGCCTTTGCCCGATTTGGAATCTATGGGAGAGAAAACGCAGTCTTTGTGGAGTGGACGGGCGTTTCTGCTGGCTTTTGTGGAACCGGGAAAAGAACCCACAGAGCATTTGCTGAATGAGTTGATTGCCCTGCGGGACCGGTATCAGCAGCGGAAAATTCCGGTGGCCTTTGTTCTGTTTGACAAAAAGGCCGCGGAAAATCCCCGGTTGCAGCAAGCCATAAACGTGCTTCCCGAAACCCGGCTGTTTTTCTGTGGAGACCGGGGAGAACTGCATTCCCTGCGGAGAGCGCTTCATGTGGGAGATGAGCGGCTGCCGCTGGCCATTGCAGTGGACCAATCCGGACGGGGATTGTTTGCCTTTGCCAATTATCATGTGGGGGCGGCGGGAACGCTGCTGGATATATTAAAAGCGGTATCGGACAAGGAAAAGGAGAAATGACCATGATTCAGTACGCTATTATCGGAACGGGAAAAATTGTGCGCACCTTTCTGGAAGCAACCGCAAAAGTGCCGGAATTGAAGCTCTTTGCCGTTTATTCCCGCAGTCTGGAAAAAGCCCGGGCTTTTGGAGCGGAATACGGCGCAGAGCGGTTTTATGATTCTCTGGAAACATTGGCGGCTGACCCGGAGGTGCAGGCGGTTTATATCGCCAGCCCCAACTGTTGCCACTGTGACCAGTCCATCCGAATGATGGAGGCGGGCAAGCATGTGCTGTGTGAAAAGCCTGTGGCCTCCAATCTGGCGGAATATGAAAAAATGCTGGAAACTGCCCGCCGCTGCGGCGTGATTTTCTTTGAAGCCATGCGCTCGGTGTTTACGCCGGAAATGGCCGTCCTGGAAGAAACTCTGCCCTTGCTGGGAAAACTTCGTCAGGCCAGCTTCCAGTTCTGTCAGTACTCCTCCCGGTATGACAATTACCGGAACGGAATCATCGAAAATGCCTTCAAGCCGGAGCTTTCCAACGGTTCCCTGATGGACCTGGGCGTGTACTGTGTCCATCCCATGGTGCGGCTGTTTGGCCTTCCCAAAACTCTCCACGCAGACCCGGTCTTTTTGCCCAATGGGGTGGACGGCGCCGGTTCGGTCATTGCCGGATATGGGGATATGCAGGTGCAGATGATGTATTCCAAAATTTGTGACAGCCACCTTCCCAGCGAAATTCAGGGCGAAAACGGCTCGTTGGTACTGGATAAAATCGCCCAGCCTCAGAAAATGACTCTGTGTCTTCGGGGACAGGAGCCGAAGGAACTGCCGGTGGTGAAATGCTCCAATAATATGGAGTATGAGGCAGCGCGCTGGGCCCAGTGGATGGAGGGGACCGCGCCGCAGCAGGAGCTGTTCCGGGTGCAGGAAGACTCTCGAATGGAAATGCAGGTGCTGGACGAGATTCGCCGTCTGGCAGACATTCACTTCCCGGCGGATGAAACTTGAATGATAAGCAGAACCGCCTGCCTTACCGCAAAATGCGGCAGGGCAGGCGGCTTTTTTTATGGGAATAGAAGGGACATCTGTTTGACGGAGAGATAAGGGCTGCCGATGAGGGAAGCGCCCTGTTCCAGCGCCGTGAAAATCTCACTGGCCGTGCGGCAGGAAAACACACAGATCTTTAAAGAGCTGGCGGACAGTTCTAATGCAGTTTCCCTGTCATAAGCTTCCCACGGAATGGAAACCCAGCTGATTTTCTGCTTTTTGCAGAAGTTCGAGACGGACTTGACGGTGATGTTGTATTTTTCCCGGGTTTCCCGATGTGGATAATAGAACATCAGGGAAAAGGGGAGTCCTGTGTCCCGGAAACATTCCACATCATAGCGGGTCTGTAACCGGACCATGCAGAATTTCCAGCAGTCCGGAAAACGTTTGAAAAGGTCTCCCAGGATGGAGGCGTACTGGGGAATCAGCTCTTTGGAGGGCTTGCCGATATCCAGAATCAGCCGCCGTTTTTTCCCGGGTTTCAGGGTTTCCAGCAGCGTTTCCAAATCGGTGACGGGATAGTGCCCGTCGTAATAACGGCATTGCAGAAAGGCTTCATAGGGCATTCCGGTTTTGTCATAGGTTCCCGGAGAAATCCCCAGCTTTTCATAGGTCTTGTCCGACCAGCCATTGACACAGACTGCTTTTCCGTCAGTGGTCAGCCGCACATCCGCTTCCAGATACTGAAACCCGCCGTCCAGCGTTTCCTGTAAGGTAACGGGGGAATTCATACCGGAATATTGCAGGCGATAGCCGCCCAGGGCCGGGGCCAGCAGCCTGTCTTTCCATTGATGGACAGGAGCGATGTCCCCTTTGGCTTTTTCAGCAGCTTTTCCATACCGCCGGACAAAACGTTTTAAAGGACGGTACACGCTGTTTCGGAAAAACCATCCTTTTTGCCGGACGCCCTGCTTCAAGCTGCTTTCCAGACAGTCGGCAATTTCCCTGGCGGTAAAGTGTTCTGTGGTGAGAAAACGTTCCGGATAGCCGATAGATTTTCCCCAGAAGGTAAGTTTATCGTTCCATACCAGCCCGACACTGGGGATACCCAGAGAATAAGCGATGATATTAGCGTGCATCCGGCAGGCCACAACACCCCGGAAAGAAGCGATGGTTTCCACCAGTTCCCGGCTTTCGGTGGGGCGGGGCACCAGATAGCGGTCTTTTTCCGCGCTTTTTCCCATGGCGTCCAACACTTCCAGCGCGAAATCAAAATCCGATTTCAGGCCATTGACAAACAGCTTCCAGCCATATCCACGGCTTTCCAGTTCCCGGATGAGGGAGCACCACATGTCCAGCTGAAATTCCCGGGTAATCTGCGGGAAATCATGGTCTTCAAAAATCCGATGGCGGACAATTCCCAAACCAATGATGTTGGAATCAGCGGATTTTGAGATATCGTAAACAGTTTGCGTATAAACTGCCGGATCACAAACTTGATAACAGGGAGTATCCAGCCCTTCCAGATAACAGGTTTTCAGGGTGTCCAGATCATCCCGCACGGAAATCCCCTTGACACAGGGATAGCGGAGCGCTTTTTTCAGCATTTGACAGCGTTCATCGTTTTCGTCATAGCCTTCCACGCCTACGCCGGAGAAATAAACCGGAATATTCCGTTCCTGTGCTTTTTCCAGTATGTGCGCAATGTAAAAATAAAATTTTTCCCGCTTGAATTTGATGATTCCGCCGCCGTCAAAAACAATCAGGTCCGCCGCAGAAATCATGGCATCGTCTTCGGAATAGAAATTATAATGGTGAATGACATATTGTTCCCGGGAGGAACGGGGAAGGGCGCGCTGTAACAAAGCATAGGTATTGTCTGCAATGACGGTGTCGCCAAAATTGCGGTTGACGATTTCCACCAGCAGAATGTTGATTTTAGAATGGATTGAATTCATAAAGGCGCAACCCTCCTGACAGTAGTTGAAATTTTAAGATGCTTTCTTTTATTATATCGAGACAAAAAAGAATTTTCAATCAGAAAAAGGCAAAGCATTGGTGTTTTTTTCGCAGTTTGCGTCACCTTTTGAAAGGAACATCGAGTATAACAAGTAGAGGGAAAAGGAGAGGTGAAAATGGAAGATCGAGGAATTGTTGTTCTGTTTTTAGAGCGGAAGGAAGAGGGAATTTCCGAAGCGAGAAAAAAATATGGCCGGTATTTACATGCTATTGCTGGAAGGTTTCTGAATAGCAGGGAGGACATACAGGAGGCTGTCAACGACGCCATGTTGGGCGCGTGGAACTCCATTCCACCTCATCAGCCGGAAAGCCTTGGGGGATATCTGGCCAAGCTAATCCGAAGAATCTGCGTGGACAACCTTCGGAGAAATCACCGGAAAAAGCGCGGTGGCGGACAGGTGGAACTTTCCATGGAAGAGCTGTCAGACTGTCTTCCCGACAAACACGCAACGGAAGAACAGGTGGAATTCCAGTGTTTGAGCGAAAGTATCAACCAGTATCTCTGTTCCTTGCCGGAAACGCCCAGACAGGTATTTATCAGCCGGTATTTTTACACGGACTCCATTCGGGAAATTGCTTCCAATTTCCACATGAGCAGCGACAGTGTGAAGAGTATGCTGTACCGAACGAGAAAAGGACTCAAGGCGTATTTGGAAACGGAGGGATTTGCACTATGAAACAGGAAGATCTTTTTCAGGCGATGAGTGGCATTGAAGAATCTCTTTTACAGGAAACGGAAAGCAGGAGAGCACGGGGGAAAAAGCGGAGAAGACAAATACGGATATTATGCTGTCTGGCGATACTGGTGCTGGCAGGCACAGGAGTGTCAGCTGCTTTTCTGAATTCCAATCCCCTTCCCGTTTCTCCACCAGAATCAGAAGTATCTGCCCCTCCGTCTCCTTCGCCTTCCGGATCTCCCGGGAAAGGGGTCACCATTCCTCAGGCAGAGCCGCCCGCCGGTTTTAATCCAGCCACTAATAGCTTTCTCTGTCCGTTCTTCTGGGTGGATGGAAGGCAATACGACAGCTTTGTTTCTGTCCCCTATTCGGAATCGCTGATAGGCAAACGGCTGGGGACTGTGGAAATGCGGGTGTATGATGTAGGGGAATTCCTCTCTCCTTCAGAACAGGAATCACTCTCCTATGAAAATGCCATCGGATGCGTTCAGGGGGATTTTTGCGAGGTATCGGGATACAGTCCGGAATTTCTTCTCTGTATGCCGGGGCAGGAAAATCTGGGCGAGGGCAAATTGCGATTGTTTTTCAGCGGATCGGGTCAGACCTTTTACACAGGAGAAGATTTGTTTCAGAAATTTCTTTCTGCCAGAGGCCGTGTAACCAGCGTACAGGCAGAAATGCAAAAAGAGTCCGAGTTTGAGGTGCAACGTTTTTCGGTGCCTATTGAGGAGGATTTCACACCGTTTCTGGAAGCGCTGTGCAGTGCTCCCGCAGTGCCGGAAACAAAAGTTTCTGGAGAATCCCTATTGGGAACACTGTCTGTCCAGTTGGAAGACGGTGTGGCCTTCCTGTTAGACCTGTATTCGAACAGCTATGTGACGTTTGCCGGAATTTCCGGTGTGGCGTTCCAAATGGACGATGAGCTTTTTGACCATTGGGTAGAGTTTTGTCAATAAAACAGAAACAGGGTGTGCCGATGCGAATGGTCGCAAAAGCACACCCTGTTTTTAGGTTCAGTATAAAATCGCGCCGTATTTGGCAGCCAAAGGAGACAGGACTTCTTCGTCCAATTCACAGTCGCTGTCGATAATCAGACGGCCGGGGAAGTACCGCAGTGCGGCTTCCAGCACAGGCAGACTGTTAGTTTGTACCGCAATGGGCTGACGGGTCATGGCAGCTTCTTTTGCCAGCCACTGGGCATCGTCGGGGGTTTCAATCCGAACCAGCGTGGCGTTGGCAATTTCATCGTCAATATCGATCAGATCTTCCGCCAAACCGCCATCGCAGTCCATAGGCTCACTGTAAATGATATCCTCTCCCAGGAAAAAGGCTTCCGATTCAATGGCCGCAGCATAGTTGTCCGCGTCCTCATAGAAGTCTCCCGGAATAGGGCGGTTTAAATCCAGTTTTCCCACAGCAGCCATCTGCTTGTCGGTCAGATGGACACCGCCGATGAGGGGAATGCCGGCATCCAGCATCCGGGAACACTTTTCCGCGAAAGCATCCGGCGGAAGAGGTACGCCGTCTTCGTCCTCAGCTTCCGGCAGTGCAATCAACGGAATACTGGCGTGAGGCAGAACCTCTTCCAGCAGCTCCTGCATTTTTTCAGGGGGAAGGTTTCCTTCCAGCCCCACTGCATCCGCGCCCATGGCCTGCAAGACAATGACAGCAGGCAGCAACGTACCGCCGGACAGTGTTTTTCCGGAAGAATCCACCGTCAGTGTGGCCAGTACCGGAAGTTTTTTCCGTTTCGCCGCCAGCATGGCTGCCCGAAGGTCGGAAAGGCACTGGTGACCGGAGAGAAAGAGAAAATCCGCTCCGGCTTTCACCAGTTCATGTACCTGTGCCCGGTACAATTCATAGATATCGTCAAAGTCCTCTTCTCCCAGCGGCGGGACAAACCGGTCTGTTGACCCCAACATGCCGCCTACCGGCAGTCCAAGAGGTTCCGCTGCCTGTTTGCACAGCCGCATCAGCTCCAGATTCAGCTCCTTCATGGAGTTTTCCAGACCAAAAGCAGACAGAGCAGCAGCGTTTCCTCCGGATGTGGGCGCCAGCAGCAGGGAAGCGCCGCAGGCTTTTGCCGTTGTGAAAGCCTGAGACAGCACTTCCGGATGATGGCAGTACCAGTGCTCCGGGCACTCTCCCGGCGGAACCAGCTTGGCCAGCAAAGCAGAAGGGGCAGCAATCACGGCAGGCAAAGAAATCGGGAAACTCATGGCAGTATCCTTTCTGAAGGTGCTTACATGCTCTCCGGAACAGTGATCTTGAGCAGGTTCAGCACGTTGGCAATCACGGTTTTCGCCGCCAGACAGAGGGTCAGACGGGCAGCACACAGGCCGTCCTCCACACCCTTGACGCGGCAGGCGTTATAGAACTTGTGGAACAGAGTTGCAGCGGTGATAACATACCGGGTAATGCGGGCAGGGTCATAGTCCCGCGCTGCACCGATGATTTCATCGGTGTAGGCGGACAGGTGACGGATCAGCTCCACTTCTTCCGGAGCAGTCAGCAGGGCCAGCTCTTCATCGGTGCACTCTCTGGGAGTAATGCCGTCAGCAGCCAGGGATTTCAGAATGCTGCAAATACGGGCATGGGCATACTGGACATAGTAAACCGGGTTCTGAGAATCCTGCTGAATAGCCAGATCCAGATCGAAGTCCACTGCGGAATTGGCTTCCCGCATATTGAAGAAGAAACGAGCGGCATCCACCGGCACCTCGTCCAGCAGGTCGGACAGCTGAATGGCCTTGCCGGTACGCTTGCTCATACGGATCGGCACACCGTCTTTCATCAGCCGCACCAACTGCATCAGTACCACGTCCAGCTTTTCGCCATCCAGACCGATGGCGTCCATGGCGCCCTTCATACGGGCCACATGGCCGTGGTGGTCAGCGCCCCAGATATCGATGCAGCGGTCAAAACCGCGGTCAAATTTATTCTTATGATAGGCGATATCCGCTGTCATGTAGGTGGGATTGCCGTTCTGACGCACCAGCACCTCGTCCTTGGGCTGCTCGTCATCCTTGGTCTTGACCTTAGCATACTTGGCGGTGAAATCCGCACCCTTGTACCAGATAGCGCCATCCTGCTCATAGGTCAGGCCCTTTTCGGTGAGCAGGTCCACAATGGCCTTCACTTCGCCGTCAGCGTGGAGGCGGCTTTCCAGGAACCACTCGTCGTATTCAATGCGGTATTTCTTCATGTCCGCCTTC
>ERZ1643250.3131-NODE-3131-length-11643-cov-5.120211_pt1 | contig 11643 bp, 13 predicted proteins | sample MGYA00579262_ERZ1643250 | MGnify/ENA primary metagenome ERZ1643250 (study PRJEB29033, sample SAMEA4952265) | chicken gut metagenome | biome: Broiler Chicken; feature: Gastrointestinal Tract; material: Caecum | place: Ireland | collected 2018 | study: Broiler...
ACAAAGTGCCTCGTATCTTTGGAGGAGCGCATGGGCTGCGGCATAGGCGCGTGCCTCGTGTGCGCGTGCAAAAAGGCCGACGGGCACAACGCCCGCGTCTGCAAAGACGGACCCGTGTTCGACATAACGGAGGTGGAGCTGTGAGCAAACTTTCGGTAAATATCTGCGGCGTAAGTTTTAAAAATCCCGTTATAGCCGCAAGCGGCACGTTCGGCTTCGGCAGGGAATATAACGAACTATACGACATATCTTCTGTCGGCGGCGTTAGCACTAAGGGGCTCACCCTCGAACCCCGCCCCGGCAACCCCGTGCCCAGAATAGCCGAGGGTAAGAGCGTAATTTTAAACGCCGTCGGCTTGCAGAATCCGGGTGTGGAGGAGTTTGTAAAAAACGACCTTGATTGGCTCAGGGGCAAAACCACCGTGATAGCCAACGTCGCGGGAAGAACGCTCGAAGATTACGAAAATATCTGCGCCCGCCTCGACGGACTTGTGGACATGATAGAACTCAACATCTCCTGCCCCAACGTGCGCGCGGGCGGAATGGCGCTCGGCATAAAGCCGCAGAACGTGGAGGAGGTTACGAGGCTCTGCAAGGGCGCGCTTAAAAAGACGCCGCTTGTAGTAAAGCTTTCGCCCAATGTTGAGAGCATCGCAACAAACGCGCAGGCGGCGCAGCGCGGCGGAGCCGACTGCATTTCGCTCATAAACACGCTCACCGGCATGGTCGTCGATATCGAAAGGCGCAGGCCGATAATTGCCAACAACACTGGCGGCGTTTCGGGCGCGGGCATAATGCCCATAGCCCTCCGCATGGTATATGAGGCGGCTCACGCCGTAAATATTCCCGTTATAGGCATGGGCGGCATAACCTGCGGCAACGATGCGATAGCCTTTATGATGGCGGGCGCGCGCGCCGTGCAGGTGGGCACGAGCAACTTTACCGACAGCTACTCCATACCCCGCATAGTGAGGGAGATGGATGAATGGCTCGACCGCCACGGCATAAAAGACGTCAACGAAATAGTAAATACGTTACAGCTCAACTGAAGGAGGAGAATATGGAACTCAACTACAAACAGCGTTTTATAAAATTCATGGTAGAAAACGGCGTTCTGACTTTCGGCGATTTTACGCTTAAAAGCGGCAGAAAGGCGCCTTACTTTATAAACACGGGCAACTACAAAACGGGCGCGCAGCTTGCCCGCCTCGGCGAATACTATGCCGAGTGCATAGTCGACAACAATATCGGAGGCGAAACGCTCGTAGGCCCCGCATACAAGGGCATACCCCTTGCCGTAACCACGGCTGTGGCGCTCTGGAACAATCATAAAAAGGACGTCAACTACTGCTTCGACCGCAAAGAGGTGAAGGACCACGGCGAGGGCGGCATGTTCGTCGGCAAACAGCTCGTTGGCGGCGAAAAAGTTATTCTCATCGAGGACGTGATGACCTCTGGCAAGGCGCTCCGCGAAATGCTCCCCAAACTCGCGCAGGCGGCAAAGGTTGAAGTCGCGGGCATGGTAATAAGCGTGGACAGGCAGGAGAAGGCTTTAAATTCCGACCTCTCCGCCGTACAGGAAGCGTATAAGGAATTCGGCATAAAGGTCTATTCAATCGTAACCATGCAGGATATCATCGGCGCGATAGAAGAGGGAGTAATCGAGGGTAAAGAATACCTCGGGAAAATGAAGGAATACCGCTCCGTTTACGGCGCGTGATTTGCCTTCGTTTCGGCATTATAAATTCAGGCAAAAAACGCTGAAACTGCGAGGCTTACTTTAAATTCGTAGTACTATGTCACACATAAAAGCCCGTTTTTGAGCCAAATTCAGCTCAAAAACGGGCTTTTCGGGAAATAAAACATTTTTTCGGGGGATAAAAAGGAACTTCGCGTGCTCAAATATTTTGCCGTCGTTGCGGCGGAAAAACTGTTTATACCGTTTGCGGCATTCATATTGTTGTAAATGTTCCGCGGCGCGCTATAATTCTGGCTACAAATAAATAACCTTTACGGGAGGCGGTATGTGGATTGCAGCGGCTGTATTTTCGGCGATATTTGCAGGCATTACGTCAATACTTTCAAAGTGCGGAATAAAACACGCCAACTCCGACGTGGCGACCGCCGTGCGAACCTCCGTGGTGCTCGTCTTTGCCTGGATAATGGTATTCATTACGGGCGCCCATACGACTCTTTCGAAGATAAGCGGCAGGTCGTGGCTCTTTCTCGTTCTCTCCGGGCTTGCAACGGGCGCCTCGTGGCTCTGCTATTACTATGCGATACAGCAGGGTCAGGTGAGCGTGGTCGTCCCCATAGACAGGCTGAGCATACTCGTAACGGTAATTTTCTCGCTAATAGTGTTCAAGGAAAAGCTCTCGCTTAAAGCGTGGATAGGTCTGTTTCTGCTCACCGCGGGTACCGTGCTTATGGCGGTGTTTACATAAAAATTATAGTAATAATGCAGCAGCCTGCGCGGGCTTAGCCCGCGCAGGCTGCTTTAAAAATCTTTTCTCCCGGTAAGGACGTCGAGGTCGGCTCCGAAATAGTCGGCAATCAGGCAGAGGTTTTCTATCTTTATCTCCCTCTGGCAGTGCAGATATCTTGTCAACGTCTGCTGGGGTATACCCATTTCTTTAGCCACGGAACTCACGCTGCGGTCGCCTATAAGTTCCTTTAAAACTTCGGCAAATTTCTCCATGTACATATTAAAATTTTACACCAATCGGCGTAAAATTATTGACTTAACACCGAATGGTGTGATACACTTACAGAGTAAAAAAATTTCTCTTTGCCTTGTAAAAGGGGGATAGGAGCAGATTTTTTCGTTGTGCAATCAATATAAAGCCGCCCGCAGCAAAACAGGCTGCGGGCGGCTTTACGTTTTAACGGCATTCAGAATGTGCCGAACGCGTATCCCTTGTCTTTATAATAGCGTATAATCTTTTCCGTCGCTTCGGGCGTGTAAGTCTTGCTCGTGGAGTCGTGCGAGAGAAGCACGATGTTCGTGCTGTCTGCCGCGCTCGCTATTGCCGAACGGTATAAACTCTCGGCGTCGCCGGCGCACCATTCTGCGTCGCGCGTGCTCGCGTTCCAGTCTACGTACCTCAGTCCGTGTTCGGTCACGGCGGATATAAGTTCGTCCCTCAGCCCGTACGAACCACCGGGGAACCGATATACGTTCGAGCTTGTACCCGTAAGGCGCTTTATAACCGCGTTGCATTTGTCGATGTCCTTTATAAGGCTTTCGGGCGAGCTGTAAATGTCGGAATAGCGGTGGGTGTATGAGTGCACGGCAACGGTATGCCCGCTCTCAAATTCCCTCTTTATAATGTAGTCGCGCGTTTCGGCCTGTATTCCGATTATAAAAAAAGTTGCCTTAACGTTTTCTTTATCGAGAACGTCTAAAATTTTAGGCGTAATTCTGTCGCTCGGGCCGTCGTCGAAAGTCAGGTAAACGGTTTTCTGAATGGCGTTTGTTTCGTCGGCGCGTGCAAACGAAAACGCCGTCGGTTCTGCGCTGAAATTGCCGAACAGCCACAACAGGGCTATCGCCGCGGCAAGTATTACCGCCGCGGCGGCAAAGTACCTTTTGTTCATATTATAAGATTGCGCAAAAATATGCGTAAGTTTACGGCAAAAAAATTTTTTTAAAAATTATCTCTCTCCGCGTTTAAATCTCTTTAAGCCGCCCATACTGTTTGTATCAATCAAGGAGGTACTGTTTATGAGATTGAACAGCGGCGATTACGCTCCCCGCAGCGGTTCCTACAAGGTAGTGGACGCGCAGGGCAAAACGGTTAACACCATCTATATTGCGGAGGGCGAAACTATGCCTCCCACGCAGACCAGCGGCTGCCACTACGAGTTTGCGGGCGAACAGTAAAAATTATTGCACTATCGGGAAAAAGGGCGGCAAAACTTAAAATTTTGCCGCTTCGGGATACTTTGTCCGGAACTTCAAATTCCGGAAGATAAAAAGTGCGGAGGGAACTTCAAATTTCCTCCGCACTATTTTTTGTATAAAGCCTCCCCCAAAAAAATAGCGCACTCGCCTCCCCTTGCATAGGTGGAGGTGGCACGCGAAGCGTGACGGAAGGGTAGAAAAAAGCCCGCTAAGCGGGCAGTTTACTTTTGCTGCCTCTGTGTATTTCATAGCGACAAGTCAACGGCTGAATGTCGGCAGATATTCGATGGCTTTCTTTTTCCTCTTTGCGTACTGCAAAGTTTTGGCGGCGCCGCCCCACGAATATTTTACGCAGGCAATAACTACATCGGCATTGTCAACAATCCATTCGTTGCGGCGGATAATGGCGTATTTTTTTTGCACGTTCTCCAAAGGCGGATAAATGGTATCGTCGTAAAATTTTTTCATCACGCCTAAGCGTTCAAGATATTCGGGGTTAATATATGGAAGAATGAGGTAACTGCGGATATTTTGATACCGTTCTTTTAATTGTCTTACGCACTCTGCGGCATATCCGTCGAAGTTCCCGCACCCGCCGCAATTGCAAATGAGCTCGTCGTTTTCCTGCGCGTAACGTTCAAGCAGAGCCGTCAAAATTTGTTCGGTCGTGTCGGTTTTAACAAAATCCCTGTGTCCGCAAAATGTTACAATCATAGTTTTTGCCTCTGCGGTCATTATATCATAATGTTTTAAAAATACAAAGCGAAATCGAAGTACTACGGATACGCTCAGTATTAAAATTTTTAAATACTTTATACTTATACCGATTACAATGCCCGTCTGACGGGGAGGAGGTGGGTATAGGTGACACTTGCAGAAGCGCTGTCTGTGCGTATAAATCAACTTATGCAAGAGAGAAATCTTACGCAATACAAGCTTGCTCAACTAAGCGGCCTTGCCGAAACAACCGTAGCCGACATTCGCAAAATGCGCAACAAGGGTACTAACATTCAAAACATAAACGCTATCGCGCAGGGGTTGGAAATAGACCTGACGGAGTTCTTTAATTCTCCGCTCTTTTCGCGCGAAAATATAACCGATTAAATTTAAAAAGCCCTTTGAATCTCTCAAAGGGTTTTTTGTTTGTATTTATCTGGCAATGCCGTATACTGCCGTTTCCCAAAGGGAACCCACGGCAGGGCTTGCCACTTGCGCGCCAAAGCCCGAACGAGCCATTTCGAGCGACAGGCAAGCAGTTAAAAAGCCAAAGAACAGACAAAAATCTGTTCTTTGGCTTTTGGAGCTACTGGCCAGAGGCGTAAGGAGCGAAGCGACGGAATAGCGATTGTTGCGCAAAGCGCCAATCGCGTCCATATTTCGTTCTCGGGCAGTAGCTTAAAACAAAGCCCTTTGAGATGCTTCTCAAAGGGCTTGTAATGGAGCTACTGGCCGGATTCGAACCGGCGACCTGCTGATTACGAATCAGCTGCTCTACCAGCTGAGCCACAGTAGCATATTAACTTTTCGTCCGCCGGTAAAACATGGTGCGCAAGCTCTTGGGCACGCCCTTGGCACTGACTTAAATTATTATAGCAGAATTTTGTAATTTTGCAAGCGTTTTGCCGTGCTTTACGCAACATATTTTTGCTTTACCGAAAGTAAAATACGATATGAATGAAAAAATTGCCCGTATGCTCCGCCGCGCGTCCGTTTTAGCGCTGGTTGCCCTGTTTTCGGCGCTTGCGGTCGTGGCTTTGCCTGCCTGCGGCAGCTACATAAGGCAGCGTGCGAAATTTTACATAACGTACTGTTTTTCCCCTGCTTCGTCAGCCCCGTCGGAAGAATTGTGCGAGGCCGTGCGCAGTGCAGGGTATGCGGGCTACGCCCTTTCGTACGGCGGAAGCTATTATATCGTCGCGGCGTGCTGTAAAACCGTCGGGGAGGCTGAGGCGCTTGCCGCAAGTCTTTCCGAAAGGGGAGTTGAAAGCGGCACGCTTGCCGCGGAGCGGCTGCGCTTTGAACTGCTCACTTATGGCGCCGAGCAAAACGCGCGGCTCTACGAAGAGAACATCTCCGCACTGCTCTCGATTTCGTCCGAGTTGTTTTCCTGCCTCGAAATCCTTATAAGGGAGGGGCGGGAAGAGGCGCGCGCAAACTTTCGCTCCGTTCATTCTGATTTTTTATCTTTATATTCAAAAAATCTCTCGAATTGTTTCACCCGTCCGCTTGCGGCTCTTTGTGAGCTTTCGGCGGAATGCGCGTTCGGGGCAATTCTCGCCCGCGACGTCCGCTATCTTTCCGCCGCAGTGGCCGATTGCCTCCTGTCGCTTGCACTTACGTAATTCGTGTTTTTTCACCAAATACTAATAATGTGCACAAATATGATAGTGGATTTCAAAAATATCCTTGATTTAAACTTTATTAGGTGTTATACTTTATATGTAAAATTATTCAATTCGCGTTATTATATTTTTCACAAAGGTTTTTGCGTGCGTTTTCGCATACGTAAAAATAATAAATTTTTTCGGAGGCATATTGCCATGAAACTTTTCAATTTTGGTAAATGCCGAATTCTGCGGGGGGGGGTAGCACTTCTTCCGTAAAATCGGCGCTCAGACGCGGCTTTACGATTATGGAGCTCGTAATCGTAATAGCGGTGATTGCGGTTCTCGCCGCTGTTCTTATCCCGACTTTTGCCAACCTCACACAACGGGCTAACGAAAGCGCCGATATGCAGACGGTCGAAAATCTCAACACTATTTTAATGTCGGAAGAAACTATTTCGGGTGAAAAGCCCGCAACCATGTCGGAGGCGATAGCGCAGGCTGCTTCAGGCGGCTATAATGTCGCCGCGCTTTCCCCCACAAGCGACGGAAACGATATTTTGTGGGACCAGACAAGCAACAGATTTGTTCTTGCCGACGGCGAAACAGGTGAAATAATTCATAAAGATGACGCCACGGCTGCTACTGAAACGGATAATGGGTTCTGGAAAATATATTCCTCCGAAGAGGAGATAAATTCTGATAAAACAGAAGACGGTAATAAATACAGTATTTATCTTGCAGATGATTTTACGTTCTCTGGCGAGCGCGCGCTTACCGTGACGGCGGGAGTAGACGTCGGTAACAATTCCGACATAGATGTAAGTTATGCCGATAATGTTGCCGAAACGGTTGTTTTTAATATGAACGGCGGCGACCTTTCTGTTGATAACGAAGAGGGCACGCAGAGTTTTTACGGCACGGCTAACGCCTTAACTGTAACCGCGACCGACCCTGAGAATTGTATGCATGTATATGGTGTAGTGCGTGAAAATATCGCAATTTCAAATGGCAAACTTGTAATAGGTGAAAATATTTCTGTAAATTTAATAGAAGTATTTACAGCAAATGTTACAATTGAAAATAATGGCTACATAGAAAATGTTATTAGTGAAACGGGCGATATTACAATAGTTGGTGAAAAGCCTTCGAATAATTTCACTACTGTTGTTATTGATTCTGTTGAAGATTTATCTGTATTTATTGATTCAGATAATTATAGCGGTAGTTATCGTCTTGAAGCGGATTTAACCATTCCAACACATCTTACCATAGAGGAAGGCTTTAATGTAATTATAGATTTTAATGGTCATACAATTACGTATGGTGGAGCAGAGCAGCGTCCGCTTACAAACTATGGCACACTAATTCTTAAAAATGGCGCAGAAAACTCTATTGAAGAGGGTAAGGGTGGAATAACTTGTACTTCACAAACAGTATATGGTGCAATAAATAATTATGGTGATTTAATCATTTATGGTGGATATTATTCGGATAACAGTGATGCAGGCAATTCTGTTTTAAGAGCGGATGTTGAAGCAACTACAATCGTTTATAACGGTTCGTTTGTTTCAAAGATGAATAGTGCAGTATATAATTTAGGTAACATGGTTATATATGATGGGTATTATTATACGACATCAAGTAATCGTGGTAACTATGCATACTGTGTTCGCTCTGCTGGAAGTATAACCATATATGGCGGGGAAGTGTATGGCATACAAGGCGGCATTGCAATATTTAGTGGTTCTGCAACTATTTATGATTGTACTGTAACCGTTGACGATATATTGTTTGAGCAGTACAATGATAGTAATAAGGCTTTCTATGCTTTGTATGTTGCTGGTGAAGCGGGTACAGTATCCACGACTGTATACGGTGGAAATTTCCGCAGTAGTGGTGTTGCTGTTGTCCTCGTCGGCAATGATTACGATGGTGGAAATAAGGAAAATGCATACCTTGCAATTTACGGTGGAACTTTCGAAAAGCTTGAACAGCGCGGTAATGTTGTGACAAAGTTGTTTGGAACAAACGGTACACAAACTGGACTTGCTATTTTGTATGGCGGCAGGTATGATGAGAATCCAGCTTCGCAGGTATATATCGCTGACAATTATTCTGTTATAGAAAACGGCGGATATTTCCTTGTTGTGTCTGATTGAAAAAACGGCGGGCTTTTCAGCCCGCCGTTTTACTTTTTATCCGAATAGTGATATAATTAATGCATGAAATATGCAGTTTCAAAGTCGTTCGGTATATTTGCGAAGTTCAGGCCGCCGTTTTGCCGCGCGCTCTTTCCCGTCGCCTCGCTTGCGCTCAGGGTAATGCGCCCGCGGCTCAGGGGAGTGAGCGTGATAAAATATAAGACGGATTTCGGCGGAGTAAAATTTCCCGTGTACGTAATTTCGCCGAAGGGGACGGAGGACAAAACTCTTCCGTCGCTCGTGTATTTCCACGGCGGCGGTTTTGTGTACCGCGCCGCGCCGTACCATTGGCGCAACGCCGCGCTGTATGCCCAAAAGGCGGGTTGCCGCGTTATAATGCCTGATTATCCGCTCGTTTACAACAACAAATTTTCGGTCGTTTTAAATAGCTGCCGCGCCGCGTATAAATGGGTCTGCGAAAACTGCGGAATTCTTAAAATTGAGCGCGGCAAAATCGCGCTCGGCGGAGATTCTGCAGGCGGCTGTATCGCCGCAGATGTCGCCCTTTGTGCGGAGGAGGGGGAGCGCCCCTGCTTTTTGTTCCTGTGCTATCCCGTGCTCGACAGGCGGCAGAATACGGATACAATGCGCGAGTTTACCGATACGCCCATGTGGAACTCCGTTTCAAATAATAAAATGTGGTCGCTGTGTTTAAGCGGCGGGGACTATGTAAGTCCCGCAGAGCGCACCGACCTGTCCTGCCTTCCGTGCGCCTACGTCGAAACCGCAGAGTTTGACTGTCTCAAAGACGAAGGGGAGGAGTTTGCCGCGCGGCTTGGTCAAGCCGGAAAGAGAGTTGAGCTTAACAAAACCGCGGGCACAATGCACGGCTTCGATATCGTAAGAAAGAGCGCCGGGACGAAGGCGGCGCTGAATAAAAGAATTGCCGCTTTAAGGTCGGCGTTTTTATAAAATAAATAAAACGGCAAATAAAAAGCCCCGCAATCAAAGCGGAGCTTTTTTGTTTTGTATGCACGATAATTTACTGAATTGCCTGAATTTTAAACTAAAAACAGGCTTTTATATCACGCATAGTACTATGATTTTGCATAAAATGCTGCTAAAAAAGCGTTGTTTATCCCATTTTCGAGTGAATTGCGGCGCGCTCTATCTCCGCAACAATCCGCTCGTTTCCGCGCGGGGGATTAAAATCTTTTAAATTATTTTTCAGCTGTCTGTCGCCCATCAGTTCAAATATTTTTTCTTTAAGTTTTTCGGGCGAAAGTTCTTTTTCGCGTAAAATTCTGCAAAGCCCCGCTTTTGCAAAATATTCTGCGTTTTTCACCTGGTCTCCGCGCGTTGCGCCGTTTTCGAGCGGGATAAAGAGTGTGGGTATGCCGTTCGTTATCAGCTCGAACGCAGAGTTTGAACCTGCGCGTGCCACGGCGCAGTCGGCACATGCATAAGCTTCGCCGATATCGGCAATAAATTCCGCCTGAACGTAGCCGTAAACTTTGGCGTCGATTTTGTTCCCCTTGCCGCACACGTGCAGAACGTTGTATTCCGCGCAGATATCCTTTATCTTTTCGCGCAGGGCGGCATTTATCGCCTTCGAGCCGCTCCCGCCGCCGAACACGAGCACCGTGGGGCGCGCGTCAAGCCCGAATTTTTCCATTGCTCTTGCGCGGCTGCCGCGTCGCGCTTCCCGTCTTATAGGCGAGCCGCAGTATCTGCCCCGCGCAAATTTTTCGGCGGTTTCGGGAAATGAGGTCAGCGTTGCGAGCGCAAAGCGCGAAATAATTTTGTTCGCAAGCCCCGGGCTCAAATCCGATTCGTGCGTAAGCACGGGTATGCCGAGCTTTTTCGCCGCGAGCGCGGGAGGGAGCGAAACGTATCCGCCCTTGCAAAAAAGCAGGCAGGGTTTTTCGCGCAGCAGTATGTTTTTCGCCTCGTCTACGCTGCGTTTAAGCTGCGCGGGTATGCTTAAATTTGCAAAAATTTTGCCCCGCACGAGTTTCGGCGCCGAAAAGGTGAAAAATTTTATGCCCTCCGAGCGGCAGATTGTGTATTCTATGCCGTCGGTGCCCATATATTCAGTTTCAAATTTTCCTTCCAGCTCGCGCGCAAGCGCAATGTTCGGCATCACGTGCCCCGCGCTGCCGCCGCCGCAAAACATTATTTTCTTCATAACATTAGTTTATTTTATTCGGCGCGGTATTATGAGCGGCTTTCCGCCAAAAAACGGCAATAAAGGTGCATCCGGCCGTAATATTTTTCTCACGCCCGGGCGGTGTTTGTCCCGTTTTTTAAAGCCGCGTTTATTTTTAATCATAAAGTTGACAGCCCGCCGCGCGGGTGGTAAAATAATAACCGATATGGAACCTGTTTACATCGTTGCAATAGTTGTGGGCGCGCTCATGTTCGTGCTCCTTATAATAAGTTTCTGCGTGATTGCAAAGCGGCGCAAAGAGGATGAGGAGCGCCGCGTCGAGCTCGACGCCGTGTATTCCGACCCCAAACTTGCCAAAATGGAGTACGACATCGCCTTTTACGACGACGATATTCCCCGTCCCGAACCCAGCCGCGAAGATAAGCAGGTCACGATTGACGAGGTTATCGCAGGTGAGGCCGAGCCGCGTTTCACTGCGGTTGAGAGCGCGATTTTCACCAAGGCAGACGACGGAATGGAGGAAATTTCGGGGCATTACGAGCCTGACGACAAGTAATTTTCGGTAAGCCCGCTAAAACCGCGGCCGGCCTTGTTTTACTTTTTTGCGCAAAATATATTGCGGGCTATGCCCGCAAATTTATTTATAACGGAAATTTTTTTGATGGAACTTGAAATTTTAAACTGGGTGCACGCAACCTTTCACGATATCCCGTGGCTGAACTATCTGATGAAGTTTATCTCCGCGCTTGCCGCGCATGGCGAAATAAGCATTGTCTGCTGCGTGGTGCTTCTTCTGTTTAAAAAAACGCGCCGCGGCGGACTTGCAATGGCGGTCGCGCTCGTGCTCGACGTGGTGGTGGTAAACCTGATTTTAAAGAACGCGATAGGCCGCGAACGCCCGTGGACGCACGAAGAACTCTCGTGGGCGCCCGCCTTTTACGAGCAGTACGGCATAGAGCTGTCCACCGACTACTGTTTCCCCTCGGGGCACACGGCGGTAACTTTCTGCGCGGCGGCGGTTTTAATAATTTGTTACCGCGCAAAGGCGATACCCGCCGTTTTCGTCGCCCTTTTAATCGGACTTTCGCGCATTTATCTTTG
>ERZ1643250.3132-NODE-3132-length-11639-cov-10.355577_pt1 | contig 11639 bp, 12 predicted proteins | sample MGYA00579262_ERZ1643250 | MGnify/ENA primary metagenome ERZ1643250 (study PRJEB29033, sample SAMEA4952265) | chicken gut metagenome | biome: Broiler Chicken; feature: Gastrointestinal Tract; material: Caecum | place: Ireland | collected 2018 | study: Broiler...
TTTCTGTACCCTGTATCTGCCCTGTCATTTTCCCGATAAGTCGTAATGCTGATTTCACGCCCCGGGAAAAGTTCTTCTGCAAGTTTACTGACCAGAATTTTATAGAGTCCTGCCTTTCTGTTCTGCGGCAGGACTGCCAGATATTCGATATGCACGGTCTCACTGGAACGGACTGAAAATGCCATAACTCCTGCAATCACGCCGTCTTTCTCAAGTACAATTCCGTGTCTTTTTGCAATATAATTTCGAAGACGGCAGATATAATCTTTCTCGTTTAGATAAGGATATCCGTCAACAGATGATCCTACAACTTCCATCCAGTCATCGATATCTTCCTTCACTGCGTATCTGACTTTTTCATGATATATTCCTGTATCTTCTGACAGCCAGCGCGAGCTGATCCGATGCTGAAGCGGATAGAAAATTCGCCTTTTCCTGCACTCCCCGGGCGTCATCTTATACATATCGCGAAACGCCGCCGCAAATGACTGCTGCGTTCCATATCCATATCGTGCTGCCGCCTCGATTACCGGTACATCAGACGATACAAGCGTTCTCGCAGCTTCCGTCAATCTCCGTCTGACTGCATATTCATGCAGCGGTATGCCGGCTGCTGCGGTAAACATACGGTGAAGATAATATTTAGAATAATTGAAATCACCGGTTATCGTATGCAGGTCCATGTTTTCATCCAGATGGCTCTCTATCAGATCAATGATCTGGTCGATCATAATACCCGATTGCTTTCTCATCAGCACATCCTCCAGAATTTCGTATCGTTATGTTCTATGTCGTCATATCACTGAGGACATTGTATCACGAAATCCGGCATATGTTTTATCGGTTCTTGCTCTTTTTTATTTCCTTTGGACAGCAAAAACAGCCCGCATCACGCGCGGACTGTCTTTACTGTCTTTCTTCTGTCAAATACAAACCGGTTTATAAGAACGATCGCCAGACTTACGATCAGAAGAAAGTAGAAATTTATCCCTCTGCTGACAAGCATGGACGGAATCAGGTATGCTCCTGTAAACACATGAACGAACACTGCCTGATACATAAGCTCCGTAATTCCCTGGGCACCGGGCAGGGGCAGCATGTCCACCGCAATATACACGGCTGCCTGGAGTAATATCACTTTCATTGCGCCAGAACCCTGAAGTCCGAATCCCAGATAGACCATATAGGTCAGTACGAACACGCTGCATCTCTGCAGAAATGTTACAAAGATCACGACCAGAAGGCTGCCTTTGTGGTCTTTCAGCCATGTTACCGCCTGCTGGTAACTGTCGATAAACCCATTGATCTTCTCTTCTCTTTTCTCCGAAGGCTTCCAGATCTTAAGCCGGATGAATAATCCCTCAAACAAAAGCGCCAGCTTCAGGATCACTTTCGGGAAAAGCATGACTCCCAGAATAAGGATTACCAGAATTACATTGAGTGCCAGTCCTAATAAATACAACGGGAAATAATTTCCCAGCTCCTGCCGCAGCGGATTCAGCCAGAAGAGCAGGATACCAAGCCCCATAACGACGAGGACGAATTTGTAAGCCACGGCCACCGTCATAAGAACGACCGTACTGTCCGATCCCCTGTTTCCGTCTTTATTCATGTAATAGAGCTGAACCGGCTGCCCGCCCGTCGCTGATGGTGTAATACCGGAATAAAAGAAACCGATAAATGAATACTGGATACATCTTGGAAGCGTACTGGCTTTGTACCCTTCTTTCTGCGCTTTCATGGACCGGAGCAGATACCAGATCATAAATCCTTCTGCACATACAAAAAATACTGCCAGCGCAATCGATGGGATCAAATACCAAAATGACATGCCCATAAGTGCGCGTCCGATTTCAGATAAATCTCTTCCGCTGAACAATGCATAGAAAGTCAGCAGCATAATAGCCAGAAACAGAGCGATCTGAAGCGCTCTCTTTTTCATGCTCATAAGTTTACACCCCGCTTCAGAAAATTAATGATATATGCTGCTCCCGCATAGGCAGGCTGCATGAATGAAACTGCCGGAATCCGCTTTCTTTCTGTGTGTCTCTTTCCTCTTACGGTAAATTCATAAAGGCTGCCTTCAAATATCTTCTTTTTTCCTTCGTATTCATAAAAATCTTTAGGCGTGACCAGGGAAAAATGCTTGTCCCACTTACATACTCCGGCATCCTCCAAAAGCTTTGCCAGATAGGAGGAACAGGTGTAATGATTCTTCTGGTAGAATGGAATATTCATCAAAATAAACGGCAGCCCGATGACCGCATAATGATAATGAAAACGCTGCTCCATCGCCTTATCCAGTTGCTTCTCAATATACTTCTTCTGTTCTGATGTGCACCTTACACTGCATACCATGTAATCGGCATCCGGAAATGCCCGTAGAATCTTATATTTATCTTCCTTCTCAAATCCTGCGATAAGCGGTACCGATGGATGCCGGCGTCCGATGCTGTAAGTCTCTTCCAGATACGGATCCAGTGAGAGTGCCACATGAATGTATTTCTGTCTTATCACACTCCGGATGATCCCGGCAAAAAAACCGGGCGTATCCACGAATGCTATGTAAATTTCTGCCATACTTTTCCCCTCTTGTACGCATGAAAGCGTTTATTTGTAATCTGTACTTTTTTCCTTATGTCCTTACTGAAACTGATAAATCTTCCTTGCAAAACGATATCCGCCTATCGTAAGTTTTCCACCCAGTCTGCCCGGCAGATATGTTAATCCGCTCAGAGTCGAATATCGCAGCCTGTAATAGAGCGCAGCGTTATGTGCCTTGATCCTCTCCCACATATCACGCCGCTTCTTTTCTGCCTCCGCTGTCTTTATAAGCAGAAGATGGATAGACGAGATTGACAGCATGATCGAAATATTGCGTGTCATATAGGAAGCAAGCTTCGGATACTTTTTCTTAACTTCATTCAGATCCACGCATTCTGCCACCAACTCTGTAACACGGATCTGCTGGTCGATCCGCTTCATCAGCACTTTCTCATTGACCGACTGGTCCTCCCGTCCCAGATAATAATGATAGAGGTCGATGTCCATATAATAGATACGCTCCACATAGGGAAGGGGCTGATAGGAAAAAAGATTGTCTACGTAAAACGTATGCTCCGGAAGTTTTACTCCTGACTTTCTCAATATATTTGTACGGAACATTAATGAATGCATGATCAGATACTGTGACGGTCTGAAGTGCCCGATGGTATTCCAGTTACATATCTCCTCTTCGGGGAAAATATTGCGGTAGTCCATGCTCCGTCTCGTGCCCTCATCCAGATGATCATACACATAATTACATACGAACAGATCCGGTATATCCTCCTCAAACTCCGCTCTTCCTCCTCCACAGAATTCTTTCACACGTGCCAGCAGTTTCCGGTATGCCTCCTGATCCAGCCAGTCATCTGAGTCTACCACTTTATAATAAACTCCCCGGGCAAGTTCAAGCCCCTTGTTTACCCCCGATCCGTGTCCTCCGTTTTCCTTGTGGACTGCACGGACAATATCCGGATGGGCAAGCTGGTACTCATCCGCAATCTGCGCTGTTCTGTCAGTGGAGCCGTCATTGATCAGAATAATCTCCACATCTCTGCCCCCTGCCAGTAGGGAATCAATACACCGCCGCATATAGTTCTCCGAATTGTAACATGGAACTGCAAATGTAATATATTTCATAAATACCCTCTCCTTATCTCTTCCTTTACCTGTCTTCATCATACTTTAGTGTTCTTAAGATAACAGGAAGGTAATTCTTAAGAATTATCAAAGATTTTATAAACTATGTTAAAACCGTGTATTATCTGTTAAGTCTGAGCAACGCCCTGTCAAGAGCTGACCAGATTCCGGATATCACAAACATGGCAGCCCCGACCGGCACGATCACAACGATCAGAAACAGGATCATAAGCCACCCGAGCAGTCTGCCAAAACGCCTTTTTGAATCCACTTTCACTTTCTGTCCCTCCCATCATGAACTGAAATCTCTCCTGCATATTTATAGTAGCAGATACCTTAAATATTCTTCCATTCAGCAGGCTTACATTTCTAAGGAATGGTCTTACACTTTTGTAAGACATAAGGTTTAGAACATAACTAAAAATGAAAACTTTTTTAAAATTTCACAGGAAGCCTTGAGAATATGCAAAAAACGCGCTACCATAAGAGGGATTTTTTGAAGAAAGTGAGGGATTCCATGGGTAGTAAAAAGGAATTTTCCGATATATTTGATGATGATTTTGAAGTAACTTATGAAGATGACTCAGGAATGAGTGTAGATATAGGGGGAACGCCGAAACAGGCCGGGCGCAGCCGTTCTCAGTGGAAAACCGCAGATGATTACGCGACCGACTTTGTCCATGCGGATGATGATTATAACGACGGATATGATGATGATTATGACTCAGAAGATGAATACGAACGCGGCAGAGACAGAAAAAGACGTTCCTCTGACAGTTATCAGGGTCCGGAAGAGAGAAGCTCCTCCCGGCGTAAAAAAGGCCGCGGTGTTCCCCTTGCAGCACCGATCCGCAAAGGCGGACAGACACTCTCCCGGCTCACTGCCGCAGTCGTGCGAAGCCTTACGGCAATCCTTATCCTTGCGATCATTGTATATGTTGGATGGACATTCTGGCGGGCAAGCACTCCTTACGGAGATATTATGGAAATGATACAGACGAAGACGCCTGATATCACTCTTGCAACCTACCTCTGTGCAGGATTGCTCGTTATACTTTTTGAGCTGATCTCACTTCTCTGGTCTATGACAAGAGTAAGAGTGAGGAATGGCATAGACTCATGGAAAGAGGATACCGGAAGAGGGCTTTTTTCCTTCATCCTTGTATTTGCCGCCTCTTATCTGGCATTCCTGCTCAGCCCGTTTATACCAGACGCCCCGGAAGCCGTATACGGAGTTAAAGGCGCCCTGGAGGTATATGGTTCCATGCACAACGTACTCTTCGGATTATGTGCTGCCGGAGTCATTTCATGTATCGTCCGTAAATACTTTGCCTGATCATTCAACTATTCAGATATTCAGATCCCGGAATGTGCCTTTTGGCACTTCCGGTGATTCTACGGTTTTTCAATATGTATTTTCACAAGAGCCGATGCCTGCTTCTGCAGGTTTTCACGGTAAAGAGACCCCCTGTACCTGCGGATCTGCTGTTCGGTCCTTCCCATCTGTCTTGCTGTCTGTCCGTCTGATGCCCCATATGCAAACATGTTAAAAGCACAGCTGTTTCTCACCGCCTGAGCACTATAATTACGTATTCCTGCAAGAGAACAATACTTCTTCATCATACGGCTGATATACATTGTATTGAGCGGACGTCCGCTGCGGTTATAGAACAATGTATCACAGACTAAACGCTGATCCATATATTCTTTTAAAATGATCCATGCATCATCGGGTATGTAACAGGGCTCTTCTCTGCCTGATATCGTTGCATAAACACCGTCATCATATTCTATAAAATCATCTTCTCCGGATATCCCGATGATCTCCGTAGAAGTCATTCCGGCTCTGTACATAAGTGTAAGGATCGTGTAGGCCATTCTATCATCAGATGCAGCCTTTAAAAGAGCATCCATCTCTTCCACCGGCACAGCTCCGGCAAGTGCGGACTCTTTCGTCATTGTTTTCAGATACGGATAAAAATAATCATGCTCTCTTTCCTCCAGATATTCCCCTTGTTCCATCAAAAATGATGCGTAAGAATGCAGTTCCCGGAACTTCTTTGTCAGCGTGATCCTGCTGAGTCTGCCATCCCTGACCTGATCATTCATCCGGTTGTAATATTTTCTCACATCGCTGCTGTCACTCTCTGTAAATTCTTTTCCTGTTATACGGCAGAATTCCCGAATATCAGACCAGTATGACGCTTCCGTTGTCTCACTTTTAAATTTTTTTCTGAACAAATTCCACATTTGGGTATTGACAAATTTCTCTTCACAGTTTTGGCTCAACGGCTGGCTCCCTCCTGCTTGTACGATGCAATTTCTTTTATGTTATTAGTATTATTCATACTATAACATTTAGTTTTGAATAAATCAAGCCCGCACTACTAACATACGAGCCTGATTTTACTGATCTTAATTATCCCGTCAGTCTTTGATAATCAGTGCCATGAATACAAGATCCGTGTTTCCTGAATTGCTCAAAGCATGTCCGCATCCGTCCGGTGTATATGTGATATCTCCTGCCTTTACCGGACGGATCCTGCCATTATCGTCATAATTTCCCTCGCCGGAAAGGATATAGTATGTCTCACTCTCCCCATGATGTTCATGATATCCGAGTGAACATCCGGGCTCGATCGTCACCTCTGCATAGAGACCGCATTTTCCGTTCAGTTCTTTCTCACCGAGAAGTTCTTTTATGATCACATGGCCCTTCCCACCGGCCATATTTTCCTCACGTCTGATCTTCATAGTAATTATACCTTTCCCGCCATCGGAGTACAGGGGCAAAATGCCTGCCGTACTCCGATGACATTTTACTTACATTGCAAGTTTTTCTGCAAAATCCGCCATTGCTTCGGATATTTTGATCTGCTGCGGACAGACAGCCTCACAGCTTCTGCAGCCGATGCAGGCACTCGGTTTCTTATCCTCCTCATAGGAAGCAAGCGCCATGGGTGCGATGAACCCGCCCTCTGTAAAGCAATGCTCATTATACAATTCAAGCAGTGCCGGAATGTCAAGTCCCTGCGGGCAGTGGCTTACGCAATAGTGGCATGCAGTGCATGGAAGCGTCTTTTTCTCGAGCATACTGTCTGCAACACCGAGAAGCGTCTTCATCTCTTCTTCATTTAGCGGCTTATCCTCTTCATATGTATGAATATTTGCCTTGAGCTGATCCATGTTAGACATACCGGACAGGACAACCTTGACTTCCGGCAAAGACTGCAGGAAACGGAATGCCCACGCCGGAGTGCCTTCATCCGGACGCAGTTCTTTTAGCTTCTGCGTATTTTGATCCGAGAGGGAAGCGAGTTTTCCGCCTCTCAACGGCTCCATCACCCATACCGGAATACCGTACTCACTCAGAAGTTCTACTTTTGCCTTTGCATCCTGGAATGTCCAGTCAAGATAGTTAAGCTGAAGCTGGCAGAATTCCATGTCCTTCCCATATGCCTCAAGGAACCGCTTGATCACGTCATATTTTCCGTGTGCGGAAAAACCAAGATGACGGATACGTCCGTTCTTTTTCTGTCTGATCAGATAATCATAGGTGCCATATTTTTCATCATCCAGATATGCATCAATATTCATCTCGCAGACATTGTGGAACAAATAGAAATCAAAATGATCAACCTGACATTTTTCAAGCTGCTTCTCAAAAATCTCTTCTGTCTTTCCGAAATTAGTAAGGTCGTATCCCGGGAATTTTGTTGCCAGATAAAACTTGTCCCTGGGATATTTCTTCAACGCATTTCCCATGACGATCTCTGACTGTCCGCCATGATATCCCCATGCTGTGTCATAGTAATTGACGCCGTGTTCCATTGCATATGCAACCATTTCTTCCGCTGCTGCGGCATCAATCCTGCTGTCATCTCCATCGATTACCGGAAGGCGCATCGCTCCCATCCCCAGACCGGAGAGTTTTAAATCCTGAAAATCTCTGTAAATCATAGTCTGTATTCCTTCTTTCCGGAATCTGCGCTGTTTGTATCAGACGCTTTTCCTCATATTTCCATATCTATTATATCCGGTTATCTTCACCATGTCTAATACATGATAAGTATAGTGAGGTATTCGTTTTTTCTATGGATACAGCACATATATCATCCGTTACACCTCGATCACAAACTGATCTTCTTCTGCATAATCCACTACAGTACAGTCATTTGCATATGTACACTCCGGAAGAATGATCATTGCCTGAAGCTCGTCTTCATGCACCGGCAGTGGCGCAAGATGCCAGATTGCAGTATTGATCTTTACAAGGGTTCCTTTAGGTACGATAAAGGCTTTCGTCAGTTCCGGGACCGGAGTCCCGGCCGAAGCGGGAGCTACATGGAGGATCATATCGTCATTAATGGGCAGTATGATCTCCGGAGTAGTCGTATGATACTCTGCCTGTGTAATCTTCATCACTTCCGGTTTCTTTACAAGAATCGGTGAAAATGCCGTTCTGGTTGTGTAGGACTCTGTCAACCGGTCCGGGAAAAATCGGTGAAGCTCACCGTTCAATGAATACCCCGACGGTTCTGTCATATTATAGAAAGTTCCATAAGGTGCATAAGCCTCATATGTCAGTGGTTCTGCTTTGATCGTTCTCATAATCTGTCTCTCCTTTTTCGTTTATTTCATATGTTATCATTATATCCCACGGAAATATGGGATGTCCATACACTTTTGCGTGTCGATCATCTTTCCCTGTCCTCCAGACAGTTCATCACAACTTTTACCATCATTTCTTTCTCTTCCGGCTTCGACTCTGCAATCATGATCGTAAGAGCCGCAAGAGCATAATCATCGATCCTCTTTCTCCCATCTGCAAAAAGCGCATTATTTTTATCAAGGAAATACAGAAAGATCGTGGCAGCAATCCTCTTATTTCCATCCGAAAATGAGTGATTCTTCGTCAGAAAATAAAGCAGATTCGCAGCTTTTTCCTCCAGTGTAGGATAGACTTCTGACCCGCCGAATGTTTGGTAAATTGCCCCGATACTTCCTTTAAAAGAATCATCCTTTTCATTTCCGAAAAGTGTGCTTTCCTCTGCAAACTTCATGCTATCGATCACTTCTCTGCACTCTTCGTATGTGAGTACATATGCTGCTTTATTGCCCGCAGGTTTTTTCATGGTCTGATGATCATATTCGTCCAGCAGTTCAAGCGCAAGATTATACCGTTCGATCACCGTCAGCACCTGCTTCGCGTCCAGACGTTCTTCTACACGCTTCATGATCTTTATCACTTCTCCCAGTTGACTGATACGGTTATGGTTGACAGCATAGCCTTTTAATATGTAGTCTTTCAGGACTTTATTTGCCCATCGCCTGAACTCTATACCTCTTTTTGACTTGACACGATAACCTACAGAAATGATTACATCTAAACTGTAGAACTTGACAGGCTTATCTGAATTTGCAATGTGCAAAAAATGCACATTGCTTTTTTCGTCAAGCTCTTCATCCCGGAACACATTATTTACATGGCGCGTTATTACAGTTCTGTCAACAGAAAACAATCTTGTCATCTGTGCCTGTGTCAACCACACGGTTTCTTCTTCAATTGGCACTTTTAGAGATACAGCCTGATCCTCTGATTCAAAAATCACCAGTTCTTTTTGTTCCATCATGTTTCTCCCCTTTCTTTTCCCAGCTTCTCTACCTCGATCTTATACGCCATCAGACGCAGCAGATACTCCGGCACTCTTCTTCCGCCCAGCTCCCATTCCTGATACGTACGGTACGGAATCCCAAAATATCTGGCAAACTGCGCTTTATTCATCCCTGTACTCAATCTTAATTCGATCAATTCCTCTTTCAAACTCACTACTTCTCTCCCCTTTCTTTAACTTCACCTTCTAATATATACACATTGTGTATTTATGTTATCATATAGTTATATATCTTTCAACATATATTTTTTGATCCGGTAAATACCTTTTTCTGATCTGATAAATACCTTTTCTCCGCAAAGACAAAAGCAGCAGGCTCTTTCCAAGCCTGCTGTCCCGCAATATATTTTTAAATTTTACACTCCGGAATATTTTCCGGTCTCAGGTTCCCTAAATTTTCCTAGCGCACAAAATTTGTATAACAAACCGGCTCTTTCTCCGGCAGACCATACTGTTCTTTCCCCAGTGCAATGCTCTTCATGAGAAATGCCATATTCCGCGCAAGAGTGCGCATCGTCTGAAGCCCCTCTGCATCCTGCTGAGCCTCACCCGGTTCTCTGCCGTGAATACTGTTCCAATACTGGCTTGACGCCACCGGCATACCGCAGATCGTGAAATATTTATTCAGCTCGTCAAATGTAGCGGAAAGTCCTCCTCTCCTCGCTGCCACTACACTCGCCCCCACTTTCATTGTTTTATCAAAATGAGTGCTGTAGAACAGTCGGTCGAGGAAAGCGATCAATGTGGCATTTGCCGATGCATAGTAGACCGGACTTGCCACCACGAGGCCGTCGCACTCCTCGAATTTAGATGCGGTCTCATTCACAAGATCATCAAAAACACATCTTCCTTTTTCAAAACAGCTGTGGCAGGCGATGCATCCCCGAATATCTTTATTTCCTACCTGTACGATCTCTGTCTCAATTCCTTCTGTAGCAAAAACCTGTTCCATCTCATGCAGGGCAATAGATGTATTCCCTTTTGCATGAGGACTTCCGTTGATCATTAATACTTTCATCTTAGTGCCTCCTTCCGCATTTCATTATATCTCCGCGGCCGTCAGATCACAAGAATCCGGCATCTGCCGTCTGTTACAAGTTGTCTTTCTTGTTTATCAAGATAGATCCTCGTAGTAAATACAGTTTCTCCTCCGTTTACAAAAACTTCGGCAATGGAACTGTCAATGATCACGAGTATATCTTCTACCTGCTCCTCTACTCTTCCGGTGCGCACTGTCCTTCCTCCGCCGCATACAGACGGTTTCCCGTCACGGTTGAGAAAATTAAGTTCTACTCTATCACCCGACACGCGAATTGTCAGTCCGTTATCCTCCTGTCCGATCAGGTATTCTCTCTCTCCGCCGGCGATTTCGCCTTCCCTGATTTCTACCGTCTGATCCTCCCAGTGATATTTCCTGCTCACATCGTCCGCCGCGTCAGGATACATTTCTTTCCAGGGAAGCTCTTCCAGTTCCCTGACAGGTCTCCGAAATATTTTTCCGCTATGATATACAAGCTCAGTGGGCAATGTCAGACAGTGCTGCCAGCCGTTTTCCACGGACAGATTGCGGTGTGCCTTTTCCGTATCCGGCACGCCTGCCCATCCGATCAAAATTCTTCTTCCTTCTTCATCCTCAAAACTCTGCGGTGCATAAAAGTCAAATCCCATATCCCATTCCTGAAATGTCTCTTCCGGATTCCACGCACACTCTGCAGTTCCGTTATTCTGTCGGGAGCTGTATTCATTGCATAAATCCGGTGAGGGCAGCACGGAATAACCTGACTGGTACAGATTCTGGTACTTCTCCGGTTCTGAGGGGAGTCCCTGAGGACAGAAAGACAGAATTCGCCTCTCATCCAGGCTGAAGATATCCGGACATTCCCACATATAGCCGAATTTCTGTTCCGGCACGATTTCGCGGTACAGACTCCATTTTTCCCTGTTATCGGAATCATAGATAAGGATGCCGCCCTTGTCGCTTCGTCTTCCTGCCGCATCCCATGCGCGGGCGCGGGCTCCCAGCACCATGTAATATTTTCCGCTCTCTTTCCACACTTTCGGGTCCCTCACGTGCTGGGTAATATTTTCCGGATAATCATCCATGCCGAGAAGCTTTATTTTTCCTGACATATGCTGCCCGTCATCGGATTCTGTCAGTATCTGAGTAGAAATCCTGCCGGAATCAATATAATCGTAATCTCCCGGCAGTTTCACATTGCCGGTATAGAACAAATACATACGGTCGCTCTCAATGAGAGCAGAGCCGGAATAGACTCCGCC
>ERZ1643250.3135-NODE-3135-length-11606-cov-12.837936_pt1 | contig 11606 bp, 9 predicted proteins | sample MGYA00579262_ERZ1643250 | MGnify/ENA primary metagenome ERZ1643250 (study PRJEB29033, sample SAMEA4952265) | chicken gut metagenome | biome: Broiler Chicken; feature: Gastrointestinal Tract; material: Caecum | place: Ireland | collected 2018 | study: Broiler...
TCCTCATCTATCACGCGGAAGGTGCTTCCTGGGAAATTGCGGTTCCACACGGACTGGGTAGCCCTGTCTTCAAAAATCCCGTCCGGGTCATATTCAAGACGGAGAAGCCCTTCTGTAAGGACAGATATCCGCCAGCAGTCTCCTTTAATGATATTTTCAGGTGCAGTCTCAGGATGAGTTTCTGCGATTAGTTCTGGTCTCATATTCGAATCTCCTTTCAACTGGTTTGCCGCGCGCTGGCAGGCACCAGTGCGCGGCAGGCGGCAGAAAAACTGCCATATCTATATTAACCCTTGACCGCTCCGGCGGCAACACCTGCCACGAAGCGTTTCTGGAATATCACGTACACGATGATGACCGGGAGGATCGAGATCGTAGTTGCTGCGAACAGTCCGCCGTAATCTGTGGAATACCTTCCGTTAAAGAGGGTAAGACCTACGGCAAGGAGCTGTTTCCCTTCGCTGTCGATCATCAAATATGGCCAGAGGTAATCTTCCCATACCCAGAGGAACTGGAAGATCGCGATAGCGGATATCCCGTTTTTACACAGGGGGAGCACCAGTTTGTGGAATGTCTGGAACTCATTGGAGCCGTCCATTCGGGCAGCTTCTATCAGTTCATCGGGAATGCTCTCCATGTTCTGTTTCATCATGAAGATACCGAATCCGCTGACCATCACAGGCAGGATCAGGGATATGTAAGTATCCTGAAGACCGGCCTCCATGAACATAGTGTATCTCGGGATGATCGTAACTGACCATGGCACCATCATCGTCATCATGACGAAACCAAAGATGATGTTTTTGCCCTTAAACTGATACTTGCCGAGTACGTAGCCGCACAGGCAGCTCGTATAGATCACGAGCACGGTAACTGCAACGGCGATGAAAATACTGTTCATAAAGTAACGCAGAAAATCAAAAGTCTGCTGAAGGTTCATGTAATTGTCGGTGGTCGGCTCCTGCGGGAGCAGCGTCTGAACGATGGACTGGATCTCGCCGTTTGTCTTAAAGGAGGAGAGCACCATCCATACGAACGGGAAGACAGTGATGACTCCGACCAGGGCGAGCACGACGTATAAAGCTGTTTTCAATACCTTGTGTTTCATATCCTGACCTCCTTAACTTTCATTTGCTCCGGTGACCTTGAACGAGATCACGGTGAATAATGCGGTCAGCACCAGGATAAACAGAGAAATGGCTGATGCGAACCCGAAGTTATACTGTTTAAACGCCTGATCATAGACTAGGTATGAGCTTAAGTAGGTCGAAGTTCCCGGGCCTCCTGTAGTCATGACCAATACCGGCACATATGCCTGCAGGTAGGAGATGATCGAGGTGACTACGACGAACAGCATGGTCGGTTTGAGCAGAGGCAGTGTGATATAGCGGAAAGTCTGCCATGCATTTGCCCCGTCGATGCTCGCTGACTCATAGCAGTCGGACGGCAGGGAAAGCAGACCGGACAGGAAGAGGATCACTGCGTATCCGAAATCCTTCCAGATCGTCATCACCATCAGGGCGGGCAGAGCGAAACTGCTGTCAAACAGCCAGTTGATATCCAGCCCGAAGATATTGTCGATGAGTCCGAACTGCGGATTGTACATGATCTTCCACACATATGCAACAGCAACAAGCGGAGTTACGGTCGGCATGTAAAAGATTGTGCGGAACAGTGTCTTGTGCTTCATCAGTTTTGAGTTCAGCGCGTAGGCGATCGCCAGTCCGAGGAGCACACGGAAGAAGACGACGACCACGCAGAAGATCACGGTATTTGCCATGGACTGCCAGAATGTCGGATAGGAAAACATACGGACATAGTTGTCCAGTCCGATCCAGTTATAAGTCTGGTTCAGGGGATTCCACTGATGGAAGCTTCCCGCGATGACGATGACCACAGGGATGATCAGGAAGATCGTCATATAGATAATGAGGAATCCCATCGCGATATTCCGCATCCAGATTTCGCTTTTACTTTGAAGCGGTCTTCTTTTAAACATAAATTTCCCCTCCCTTATTCTTCATAATAGGCGTAGAGACTCTCACTCGAAGTGAAGTCCGCGTTTGCAAGGTCGATGTCGATCGTATCCGCGGCAGTCTTAAGAGCGTCGTCCGCGTCTTTGCCGTTATAGAGGATATCCTCTCCGGCGATCTTCAGATTGTTTTCGACTGTGGAAGGCATTGCTCCCGGCCAGATGTAGCGGTCGATATGCGGACCGACAGTCTTGACGATCGGGGTGTCTTTGAGTTCAGGCGCCTCCATGAGTGAGGATTTGGCAGGAATCAGGCCGCCGTCCTGGCTGAGCTTGATCTGCACGTCATCGCTGGCGAGGAAGAAGCGGATGAAATCCTGCGCGACTTCCTTCTGTGCATCAGTCGCATTCTTGTTGATGCCCGGAGTGGATTCACCGTTATAACGGTAATAAGCGTAAGGTGTCTTTCCGTCCTGTGTCGGGATCTCGAAAGTTCCGTAGTTGATGTCCGGAGCGTTTGTGGCGAGATTGCCTACGAAGAATCCCCAGGCAAATACCATTGCGCTCTGGCCCTGATAGAAGCTCTGATCGTAGTTGGTACCGAAGTCCTTATCACCTACGTGGTATTTTTCATAGAGATCGATCAGGAAGGAGGCTGCATCCTTCATGCCGTCGCCGTCTACAAGAGACTCTTTACCGTCTGCTGAGAACAGATTGTCCCCGAACTGGTAGTTCAGGCCGATGACAGTAGAGTTGAAATAATTGTTATAGTTATATCCTGCCTGGATCATATTTCCATTTTCATCGAATTTCGTAAGCTTCTGGGCTACTTCGATAAATTCGTCCCAGGTCTTCGGGATATCGTCGTCCGTCAGTCCTGCTTCAGCCCAGAGGTCTTTGTTGTAGTAAAACATTCCGGTAGACAGGCCGTAATCCATATAGTAGATGTTTCCGTCCATGAGATGGGTCGAAGCGGAAGGATAATCTGCAATGAGGTCATCTGTGCTGATGTCATAAGGCTCTATATAGTTGAGGAGCAGATGCTCGTAGCTGTTATGTATATTAAAGAGCGTCGGGCCTTCCTCATCCCTCTGAAGGGCAAGGGGAAGTTTGGTAAAGAATCCATCCCACGGGTTGTTGATAACGTTGATGGTCACATTAGGATGAATCTCCTGATAAGCTTCAGCGATACTGCGGAACATATCCTCTGTCGCCCAGACCCACCAGTCGATAGTGATGGGATCGCCGTTGTTGACAAGATGGTTGGGATCGTAAGTGACATTGTCCCCCATGACCTCGAGACCTTTGTCCGCCTGTGTGTCCTGCGTGCCCTGTGAAGTTCCGGCTGTATTTCCGCCGCCGCTGCATCCGGCGAGGGATAAGACAAGTATGAGGGCAAGGCAGAATGAAAGAAATCGTTTCATATCGCACCTCCTGATAAAGTTTTATTGATACGTTAGCGCTAACATTTGAGAAGATTATAGAATTATCAAGTAAAAATGTCAATATTAATTTTGAAAAATGTTGAATTTATGTCAAAAATGCCTTATAATTTTGTTAGCGATAACTATAAGAAGAGATTTTCTTATAGAAAGTACGGAAAAAGGAAAGAAAAGGAAACGGTGCTGATATGATTACATTAAAAGATATTGCGGAAAAAGCAGGAGTCAGCAGCATGACGGTGTCCCGTGTAATGAACGGAAAGACGGGGACGGTTTCGCAGCAGACTTCCGAGCGGATAAAGAAAATCGCGCAGGAAATGGGATATGTCCCGAATTCGTCGGCGAGGGCGCTTGCGTCCCGTTCCTCCCGGCTGATCGCCGCGCTGCTTCAGGAGTATGACGAGGACAGAAACCCTCTGGAAGACAGTTATACAAGCTGTTTTCTCGGAGAACTCGCTCTCCAGATCAAGAAGGAGGGATATGATCTGATGCTCCATTATGTAAAGGATTACTCGGAGATCACTTACAGCCTGAAGTCGTGGAATGTGGCGGGAGCCGTGTTTATAGGGATGTTCGATGAAAGCATACGGAAGCTTCAGGAGGACAATCACATTCCGCTCATTTTTACAGACAGTTACAGTTCCATCCGCAGCATTACGAACGTAGGGATCGACGATTACAGAGGAGGAGAACTGGCAGCAGAACATTTTCTGAAAAACGGCCACAGAAATGTGGCATTCTACGGACCGGAAGTGCTGGATAACGGCGTAGTGATGCACAGGCTCAGAGGATTTGTATCTGTGCTGCGGGAGGCGGGGATATCCCTGCCGCAGGAGAACTTTATCAATCTGGGCGTAAAAGATCTGGGAGAGGTACTGGCACGGTTGTGCAGCGGGAAAAATCCCGTGACAGGAATCTTCACCACGGCGGACAACTGCGCGTACCAGATTTATTCGGAGGCATACAGGAAAGGGCTTCGCATTCCGGAAGATCTGTCTGTCATAGGCTTTGACGATCTGTCCATGAGCGGACTGGTCACGCCGCCGCTTACAACAGTCCGTCAGGATATTAAGAAGAAAGCACTGGTAACCTGTGATCTCCTTATGAAAAATATTAATGCGGAGGACAGTCCGTCGGAGAATATCGTGCTGAATGTAGAACTTTCCGAGAGAAAGTCTGTCAGAAGATTATGATCATTATGATGATCCTGACAGAGCTTACCCGCCCGGAACAGGATCTGTGGAGAGCCGGCTCCGGCGTAACCGTGAAAATCCGTTGACAACTCATGCAGGATAATTTAGATTATAAGAAGGAAAGAACAGCAGCGTAATATTAAGAGGAGAATATATCATTATGAGATTAGGGGAAAAGCAGGTACTGACCGTCGTTAAAAAAGTGGATTTCGGCGTATACTTAGGGAGTGACGAGGAGCGCGTCCTGCTTCCGAAAAAGCAGGTGCCCGAAGAAATCGAAGTGGGAGACCCGGTCGAGGTATTTCTGTATAAAGATTCATCGGACCGTATGATCGCAACGACAAAGGAACCGAAGCTGACACTCGGAAACCTGGCAGTCCTGGAAGTTGTGGATGTGGGGCGCATCGGTGCGTTCCTTGACTGGGGGCTGGAGAAGGATCTGCTTCTTCCATTTAAAGAGCAGACGACAAAAGTGGAAAAAGGTGACCGGTGTCTCGTCAGCCTTTACATCGATAAGAGCGGACGTCTCTGTGCTACGATGAAAGTATATCCGCTCCTGCGCACGGATTCACCTTATAAGAAAGACGATACAGTGCGCGGGACAGTGTATGAGATCAGCAGGGACTTCGGTGTGTTCGTGGCAGTTGACGACCGGTTTTCCGCATTGATCCCCAGAAGAGAAGTGTATGGCAGGATGTATATCGGTCAGCAGATCGAGGCCAGGGTGGCTGCGGTAAAAGCCGACGGCAAACTGGATCTGAGCGTCAGGGGAAGGATACCTGAACAGATGGATGCCGATGCTCAGAAGATCATGGACAGGATTGAGAAGAGCGGCGGAGGGCTGCCCTTCACGGATAAGGCTGATCCGGAGCGCATCAGAGATGAGTTCGGGATGAGCAAGGCGGCATTTAAAAGAGCGGTCGGCAGACTGTTGAAGCAGGGGAAGGTCAGGATAGACGAAAAGGGAGATAAAATCGTAGCAGTTCAGCCCGCGCCATTCGCAAAGACGCACTAACGTGCTGACTGCGGCTGCGCCGCTTCTTTGCTCATATACAGGCGCTCAGCTCATCTGTATGTCAGTAGCCGGATTCCTATGCAAGCATAAATCCGTCTTCTGACATCAGATGGCTGAACTGTTACGAAAATATCTTGCAATCCTTTCTAAATCGGTTATAATAATCAGTAGGAGCGCGCATGGAAAAGTGTTCCGCAACATTTAGGTAATTAAAATATATGATCAGGAAGGAGAACATATCATGAAAGTTCAGAACATCACAGATATAGAAGGCTTTTTCAAAGTCATTGACGAGTGCAAAGGAAAGGTTGAGCTCGTGACGGGCGAGGGAGACAGACTGAACCTTAAGTCAAAACTTTCCCAGTACGTATCTATGGCAAACATTTTCTCAAATGGTGAGATCCCGGAGCTTGAGGTTATTGCTTACGAGAAAGAAGATATAGATAAACTGATCAAGTTCATGCTTGATGGAGGAAATAACTAAGAATTCCCTGGAAATAAAGATATGACAGGCAAAGGCGGTTTCCGCGGTGAGGAAACCGCCTTTTTGTAATTGCCATTGTGTTATCAGAGGTGGAACATGAGTTTTGTACATTTGCATGTCCATACAGAGTACAGTCTGCTGGACGGATCGAACAAGATAAAAGAATATGTCGCGAGGGTGAAAGAACTCGGCATGGACAGCGCTGCGATCACGGATCACGGAGTAATGTACGGCGTGATCGATTTTTACAGGGCAGCGAGAGCACAGGGGATCAAGCCGATCCTCGGCTGCGAGGTCTATGTGGCGCCAAATTCCAGATTCGATCGGGAAGTGACAGGCGGAGACGACAGGTATTATCATCTTGTTTTGCTGGCGGAAAATAACGAAGGCTATGCAAATCTGATGAAAATTGTATCAAAGGGTTTTGTCGAGGGATACTATTATCGTCCCCGCGTGGATAAAGAACTGCTCAGACAGTATCACGACGGGATTATAGCTTTGAGTGCATGCCTTGCTGGTGAAGTCCAGCGTTATATTGTGAAGGGACTCTATGACGAGGCGAAGAAGACAGCTCTGGAGTACAGGGACATCTTCGGCGAGGACAACTATTTTCTTGAACTCCAGGATCACGGTCTGCCGGATCAGGCGCTGGTTAATCAGCAGCTCCTGAAAATGTCTGAGGAGACCGGGATTGAACTGGTGGTCACGAATGACGTACACTACACTTATGCTGAAGACGCGGTGCCCCACGATATTTTACTGTGTATCCAGACCGGCAAAAAGCTGACAGATGAAAACAGGATGCGCTACGAGGGCGGACAGTATTATGTGAAGTCGCCAGAGGAGATGGAGAAGCTGTTTCCGTATGCACTGCAGGCGCTCGACAATACACAGCGGATCGCGGACCGGTGTAATGTTGAGATAGAGTTTGGAGTCACAAAGCTTCCGAAATATGATGTGCCTGAGGGATACACTTCATGGGAATATCTCCAGAAACTCTGCCGGGAGGGATTGGAGAGACGGTATGGAGAACCGACGCAGGAACTGAAGGACCGCCTGACCTATGAGTTAGACACGATCAAAAATATGGGATACGTAGACTACTTCCTTATCGTGTGGGACTTCATCAAATACGCGAAAGACCACGGGATCGCGGTAGGACCGGGGCGAGGGTCCGCGGCGGGAAGTATCGTGTCCTACTGTCTGGGGATCACGACTATCGATCCGATCCGTTACCAGCTGCTGTTTGAGCGTTTCCTGAATCCGGAGCGTGTATCCATGCCTGATATCGACGTGGATTTCTGTTTTGAGAGACGTCAGGAAGTGATCGATTATGTTGTGAGAAAATATGGAAAAGACAGAGTCGTCCAGATCGTCACGTTCGGTACACTGGCTGCCCGCGGAGTTCTCCGCGATGTAGGCCGAGTCATGGATCTGCCCTATGCATTTGTAGATTCCATTGCGAAAATGATCCCGCAGGAGCTGAACATTACCATTGATAAGGCGCTAAAAGAAAATCCGGAACTGAGGCGGACTTATGAGACGGACGAACAGGTAAAGACGCTGATCGATATGGGAAAACGTCTCGAGGGCCTTCCGCGTCACAGTTCCATGCATGCGGCGGGGGTTGTGATCAGCCAGAAGTCTGTCGACGAGTATGTACCGCTTTCAAGAGCGGCAGACGGGACGATCACGACCCAGTTCACCATGACTACGCTTGAGGAACTGGGACTTCTGAAAATGGATTTCCTGGGGCTGCGTACTCTGACGGTCATCCAGAACGCGGTAAATATGGTGCGCCGCAAACGCCCTGATCTGGATATGGAGAAGATCGACTATAATGACCAGAAAGTAATGGATTATATCGGAACCGGAAAGACAGACGGTATCTTCCAGCTCGAAAGCGCGGGGATGAAGAGTTTCATGAAAGAGCTGAAACCGCACAGTCTGGAGGACATCATTGCCGGTATCTCTCTGTACCGGCCGGGCCCCATGGACTTTATCCCGCAGTATATTAAAGGAAAGAACGATGCTTCTTCCATCACTTATGACTGCCCGCAGCTAAAGCCGATACTGGAGCCGACATACGGATGTATCGTCTATCAGGAGCAGGTCATGCAGATCGTGCGTGACCTGGCCGGATACACACTGGGACGAAGCGACCTTCTGCGCCGTGCCATGTCCAAGAAAAAGGGCGACGTGATGCAGAAAGAGCGCCAGATCTTCGTGTATGGAGATGAAGCAAATGATGTGCCGGGATGTATAAAAAACGGTATTGACGAGAAGACTGCGAACAAAATATATGATGAAATGATCGATTTTGCAAAGTATGCCTTCAATAAGTCCCATGCTGCCGCATATGCGGTCGTAGCATACCAGACTGCGTGGCTGAAATACTATTATCCGGTGGAGTTCATGGCAGCGCTTATGACTTCCGTGATCGAGAATCCGTCCAAAGTAGCAGAATATATCTATGCCTGCCGGCAGATGAATATTCAGATCCTGCCTCCGGACATCAACAAAGGCGAGGCAGATTTCTCCGTTGACGGCGGAAATATCCGTTACGGCCTGGCGGCCATCAAGAGTATCGGCCGTCCGGTAGTGCAGGCGATAACGGAGGAAAGGAACGCTTTTGGTCCATTTAAAACTCTGGAAGACTTTATTACCCGCATGTCAGCAAAAGACGTGCTCAACAAAAGAACTATCGAGAATCTGATCAAGGCAGGGGCTCTGGATACCCTGGGCGGCACGCGTAAGCAGTTTATGAGCATTTATATCCAGATCGTGGATCATGTAAATCAGGAAAAGAAGTATTCCATGTCCGGACAGATGAGCCTGTTCGATCTGGTCGGTGAGGAACAGAAAAGCGAATTCCAGATCCGGATGCCGGACGTCGGTGAATATGCGAAGGAGAATCTGTTAGCATTTGAGAAAGAGGTCCTCGGCATCTATATCAGCGGACATCCGCTGGAGGAGTATGAAGAAAAATGGCGGAAAATGATCTCTGCAACAACGCTTGATTTCCAGCCTGATGAGGAGAGCGGAAGATCGAAAGTGCACGACGGGGCACGGGAGATCATCGGCGGCATGATCACGGATAAGACAGTCAAACACACGAAGACCAATCAGATGATGGCATTTGTCACTGTGGAAGATTTACTGGGAACTGTAGAAGTGGTGGTATTCCCGAGAGACTATGAAAAAAACCGAGAGTATCTAGAGGTGGACAACAAAGTATTCGTCAGGGGACGGGTGTCCGAAGAGGACGAGAAAGCCAGCAAACTGATCTGCGAGAAAGTGATCCCGTTCGAGAAGATGAAGAAAGAACTGTGGATACAATTCCCGGATAAGGCCGCGTTCCTGGAGAACGAGCAGATCGTCTACGGGTATCTGGCTGACTCGGAGGGAGAAGATGAGGTCGTGATCTACTGCGCGAAAGAGCGGGCGATCAAAAAGCTGCCGAGGAATAGAAATATCCGGATCAACCAGCAGGTTTTGAGCAGACTGATGAATCATTTCGGGGAAAGCCGTGTAAAAGTGGTTGAAAAAGCTATTGAAAACCACTTCTAAATACGGTAAAATATTTTCGGAATTGTTAAAAATTTTTCAATTAGAGATTTTTGCAGTTATCTGACTTTATGGAAAGGTGGAGAAAACATGGCAGAGAATAATGAAATGGAAAAGTATGCGGAAGATTTTGAAGACCGTATCCGTACGATCGGAGTTCTTACAAGCGGCGGCGATGCACCGGGAATGAATGCAGCAATCCGTGCAGTTGTCCGTACCGCTCTTTCTAAAGGCCTGAAAGTGCGCGGTATCCGCAGGGGATATCACGGACTTCTCAAAGAGGAGATTATTGACTTGTCTGCTCGTGATGTGTCTGATACAATTCAGCGCGGAGGTACGATCCTCCAGACAGCGCGCTGTAAATCAATGCGTACAGAGGAAGGACAGCAGAAGGCAGCAGCGATCTGCAAGAAATACGGTATTGACGGACTTGTAGTCATTGGTGGCGATGGTTCCTTTGCCGGCGCACAGAAACTGGCGAACCTCGGGGTAAATACGATCGGTATTCCGGGAACGATCGATCTGGACATCGCATGTACAGATTATACGATCGGATTTGACACAGCTGTAAACACAGCTATGGAAGCTATCGATAAAGTGCGTGATACTTCCACCTCACATGAGCGCTGCAGTATTATAGAGGTTATGGGACGTGACGCAGGCTACCTTGCTCTCTGGTGCGGTATTGCCAACGGTGCTGAGCGTATCCTGATGCCGGAAGAGCATGATTATGATGAAGCGGCTATCGTTGCGGATATCAAAGAATGCCAGAAGCGCGGTAAGAAGAATTATATCATCATCAATGCCGAGGGTATCGGAGATTCTATCAACATGGCAAAGAGAATCGAAGAAGCTACAGGCATGGAGACAAGAGCAACGATCCTGGGACACATGCAGCGAGGCGGAAGCCCGACATGTAAGGACAGAGTGTACGCGTCCGTTATGGGATCGATGGCGGTAGATCTGCTTCTGCAGGGCAAGACAAATCGTGTGGTAGGATACAAAGACGGCAAGTTTGTCGACTTTGACATCGAAGAAGCACTGGCTATGAAGAAGTCAGTCTCCCAGTATCAGTATGATGTAGCTAAGGTACTGGCACTGTAAATATAAGAGTAACAGGAGAGCAGGTTGTTATGGAGAACAGGAATACAGCACCGGTAGGTGTGTTTGATTCCGGTGTAGGCGGGCTGACGGTGGCAAGGGAGATTTCCCGTCAGCTCCCGAATGAGAACATTGTATATTTCGGGGATACAGCGAGGGTTCCCTACGGAAGCAAATCGCAGAATACGATCATCCGCTTCTCGGAACAGATCATCCGCTTCCTGAAGACAAAAGAAGTCAAGGCCATTGTGATCGCCTGCAATACAGCGAGCGCATTGGCACTTGATGCTGTCAGGGACGAGTTCGATGTCCCGGTAATGGGAGTTGTCATACCGGGGGCGCGCGCTGCAGTCGAAGCCACGAGAAACCGCAAAGTGGGAGTCGTGGGAACGGATGCGACAGTCCAGAGCGGGATGTACACAAAGATCATTCATTCAATGGCGCCGGATGTTACTGTGATCGAAAAAGCCTGCCCTCTTTTTGTACCTCTTGTGGAAGAGGGGTTCAAGGATCATAACGTAACACAGGAGATCATAGAGTATTATCTGGAGTCCATGCGGAGCTCGGATATCGACGCAATGATCCTCGGGTGCACACATTATCCGCTTATCAGATCAAAGATCAGAGAATATATGGGAGAGAAGATCCAGATCGTCAACCCCGCGTATGAAACCGCTATGGATCTGAAGAAACTCCTCCATGAACAGGGAATGGAAAATGACGGCGGCTCGGAAGCGCACAGCAGGTATTCGTTTTATGTAAGCGATGCAGCGGAGAAATTCCGCAGATTTGCGAACACAGTGATGCCGTTTGATGTGCCTACGACAAATGT
>ERZ1643250.3136-NODE-3136-length-11602-cov-3.676886_pt1 | contig 11602 bp, 12 predicted proteins | sample MGYA00579262_ERZ1643250 | MGnify/ENA primary metagenome ERZ1643250 (study PRJEB29033, sample SAMEA4952265) | chicken gut metagenome | biome: Broiler Chicken; feature: Gastrointestinal Tract; material: Caecum | place: Ireland | collected 2018 | study: Broiler...
CGTCCTGTATGTCGCCTTGGTGATCTCTTTAATGTGAAGATACAGTCCTTCCGAGCCCGCATTTTCCTGTTTGCAGATTTCCTGTAATTTCCCGCAAAGCTCCTCCATCATGCGTTTCAGTTCTTTATGCGAAGGAAGCTTATTGCTTTTTTTCAGAAAAGCAAGCACGATCAGTCCCACGACGATCACCGCCGCGTAGATAACATATTGAATGATCAGGTCTGTCACGATTTTTTCCCTCCGCCGATTTTTTTCTCTGCGGGAAGAGATACCGAAACCACGCTGTCGTTGACAAGCTGCACGTCCAGGCGGTTGAACGGAATGGAGATCCCCTGCACTTTGAGCGCGTTGAAAATTTCCTCATACAGATCGTAGAGTGTGTCCCAATAATTTTCATTGTCCAGCACCTCGCTACAAAATTCAGAGCGCTGTCCCCGTAAGATTTCAAAATCACGGAAGGCTCCGGCGTGTTGACAGTATATTTATAAGAGGAAACGCAATCCAGCAAGATTTTTTTGACCTGCGCAATGTCGCAGTCATACGGAATGGGAACGTCTATGGAGACGCGCCGCAAAGGCATGGTGCTGTAATTGATCATCTTTGTGGTGAGGATCTCGCTGTTGGGGATGATGATCTCCTCGTTGCTGTACGTCAGGATCTTTGTATTGAAAAGGCGGATGTCCTGCACAAGCCCGTCATATTCGTTGATCTGGACGTAATCACCTTTCTTGAAAGGCTTTGTAAAAATGATGATCACGCCGTTTGCAAGACTGCCGAGGCTGTCCTTCAAAGCGAGCGCAATGGCGAGCGCGACCGCGGAAAATCCCGCAATGATCCCCGCCGTAGAAAATCCGAGCGACGTGATGAGCAGGATGATCAGCCCGATATACAAAATGACCGTGATGACCGAGATAATAAAGGACGCCGCGGAATTGTCCAGCTTACTGCTTTTCAGAGCGGCTCCGCGCGTGATCGACTGAACGATTTTAATGACGATCAGACCGAGGATAAAAAAGGCAATGGTTCGGACAATGGCAAGGCCCGTATTTTCTACAAAATCCAGGCCGAATTTGCGCAGCGTCTCCCAGATGCCCGCACTCGTACTCGTCTCCGTCGATTCCGCCAATAATTGTAACATAGAACTCCTTTCCGGGAAAATCAGAACCCGGCCTGTGCCATCAGGCGATTTTTCCGCTTTTCACATTCGGAATAAATTTTATCGAGCGACTCCCCGATAAAATACTTGCCTCGCTCGTACACGATCTTGCCGCCCGAAACAGTCATCAGCACGTTTGCATTGTCCGCACTGTAGACGAGATTTTTCCGCACATCGCTCAAAGGCCGCATATTGGGCGCATGCAGATCGATGAGCACTGCGTCCGCAAACTGTCCCTCTTCCAGGGTGCCGCCTTTAAACCCGAGAGCGGCATACCCGTCTTTCGTTGCCGCAGAAATCGCCGCTTCCGCAGGCACTGCGGAAGCATCCTTCATCGTCTGCTTCTGCAGGCAGGAATACAGATACATTTCCCGCAGAATAGATGTAGCGTTGTTGCTGGCCGTCCCGTCCGTTCCAAGCGCGGGGTGCATTCCCATCCCCAACATACTGTACACGGGCGCAATGCCGGAAGAGAGCTTTAAATTGCTGCCGCTGTTGATAACGGGAACAACGCCGCACTGTTTCAAAAGCGCAAGGTCATCCTTGTCCGCGTACACGCAGTGCGCGGCGATCCCGCCGTTTTCGAAAAAGCCGATTTTGTGCAGGTATTGCGGAGGTGTAAGACCGCCGTGCCGCACCGTACAGTCGCCCACTTCTTTCAGCGTTTCCGACAAGTGGATGCAAGTCCTGGCGCCCGTCTCTATCGCAAAATCCGCAACTTTCATCAAAAGGGATTCTTCACAGCTGTATTCGGCGTGAAGCCCGGGAAAGTAGCGAATTCTGTCTGACATAGTACTATACAAAAGATAATTTTTCTCGATTTCAGAGAGAATATCACCCTTTGCATATGAATTGGAAGGATAACAGAGAGCAAGGCACAAGTCTGCATTTTTTGCCGCGGCGACGACTGCTTCGGGATAAAAGTACATATCGGCAACGCAGGTGATGCCGTTTCTCACATATTCTGCGATCTGGAGCATTGTCCCCCAGTACACGTCGTCCTGCGTCAGATTTTTTTCCAGAGGGAAAATACGATCGTACAGCCAATCCTCCAAGGGAAGGTCGTCCGCAATGCCGCGGAAGAGACACATGGCGGAATGCGCGTGCGCATTGCAAAAGCTGCTCATCAGCAGATTTCCGCCGCAGTCCACTTCCCTGTCGGCAGAAAAATCCTTTGCCGAATCTGTGCTTCCCGCATAAACGATTTTTCCGCCCTCGATGTGCAGTTCGCCGTCAAACGGCTCTGCATCGGGGGCGGACAAGATTTTTGCATGAAACAGCCGAAGTTTCATCTTACTTTATTTTCTCCGCAAGGCGCAGCAAATATTCACGGAAAGGAGCGGACAACGAATCGTCGCGCAGGGCAAACTCCACGTTCGCCTGCAAAAATTCCAGCTTATTGCCCGCGTCGTATCTCTTCCCCTCAAATCTGCAGCCGATCAGCCTGCCCTGCTTTGCAAGATCCTGCAAGGCATCCGTAAAATACACTTCTCCCTGTGCCGAAGGCGGCGTGCGGGAAATGATCTCATAAATGTCTTTTTCCACGACATACCTGCCGATGACCGCATCGTTGGAGAATTTATCTTTGACGGCGGGTTTTTCCACGATGAGATCGATCCCGACCAGATTGGGCGCAACCTCTTTGCCGCGGATATTGGCATACTTGGGAACATCGGAATCGGCGACGTTCATGACGGCAACGGCAGGTTTCCCCGTTTCGTAATAACTGTCCATCAACTGACCGATACCGGGGCGCTCTCCCTTTTCGGTATATATAATGTCGTCGCCCAGCAAAATGGCAAACGGTTCGTCGCTCGTAAACGCCTTGGCGTACATGATGGCATCCGCAAAACCGCACGGATGCTTTTGACGAACGTAATACATATTGACCAGTTTTTCCATCTTCCTGGAAAGTTCGAGAAATTCCTGTTTTCCCTCCTGTTCCAGCAAGGCGTCAAGTTCCGGTGTGTAATCGAAAAAGTCTTCGATGATCTTTTTGTTCCTGCCCGTTATAACGAGAATATCTTTTATGCCGGAAGCAACGGCTTCTTCCACGATGTATTGCAATGTAGGCTTATCGACGATAGGAAGCATTTCCTTGCAGACAGATTTTGTGACGGGCAAAAAGCGCGTTCCGAACCCTGCCGCAGGGATGACAGCCTTTGTGATTTTGTGCATACAGTTCCTCCGTTATGCGGGCGAACCCGCCCGCGAAATTATTTTGTTCCGAACAGTCTGTCGCCCGCGTCTCCGAGACCGGGAATGATGTATGCGTGGTCGTTGAGATCTTTATCCAGCGCGGCGATGAAAATATCCACGTCGGGGTGCGCCTTTTGCAGAGCTTCCAACCCCTGCGGCGCCGCGATCAGGCAGCAGAATTTGATATTTTTGCAGCCGCGGTCTTTCAGGAATCCGATCGCTGCGGCAGCGCTTCCGCCCGTTGCAAGCATGGGGTCGACGACGATCAGCGTCCTGTCCGTCGCGTCTGCGGGAAGTTTGCAGTAGTATTCGACGGGTTTCAGCGTCTTGGGATCGCGGTAAAGCCCGATATGCCCCACTTTGGCATTGGGGACAAGCTTGAGCATTCCGTTGACCATGCCCAGCCCCGCGCGCAGAATGGGAACGATGCCCAGGCTCCTGCCCGAAACGGTTTTGGCGACCGTCTTGCAGATAGGCGTCTCCACTTCGACGTCTTCCAAGGGAAGATCGCGCGTCACTTCGTACGCCATCAAAAGAGAAATTTCCTCCGCAAGTTCGCGGAAATCTTTGGTGCTTGTGTTCTTGTCGCGCAACATGGTGACCTTATGCTGTACGAGCGGATGATCCATCACAAAAACTTTAGCCATAGTATATGTCTCCCTGATTCAATTATTTATTTTTACTGTACTTTTCTTCGATGGCAGTGATCTTATCCACCCGCCTCTGGTGCCTTCCGCCCTCGAAATCCGTATGCAGGAAGGTATCCACAATTTCCAGCATCAGCCCTTCACCGATGATCTTCTGCCCAAACGCAAGCATATTTGCGTCGTTGTGAAGTCTGGTATATTTTGCGGAATAGGTATCGTGGCAATGGGCGCAGCGGATCCCCGGGACCTTATTTGCAACGATGGAAATTCCGATCCCTGTGCTGCAGATAAGGATACCGCGCTCGCACTCGCCCGACGCGACCGCTTCCGCGGCAGGCAGGGCAAAATCGGGATAGTCGCAGGAATCGGCCGTACACGTTCCGAAATCGACAACCTCGTATCCGTTCTCTTTCAGGTACTTCAAAAGCGCCTTTTTCAGTTCCAGTCCGCCGTGATCGTTGGCTACGGCAATTTTCATAAGTTACCTCTCTTTTGATGACTTTATTTTTTTTGAATGTCAGAAACGTCTGTAAAATATTTATCGATGATAATGCAGACCGCCTTGCGGATCAGGGCCGCAGTGCGTTCATAATCCTGGAGCGTCCCTCCGTACGGATCGGGGATCTGAAATCCCGCTACTTCGGAAATGCTGTACACGTTTTCAAAACCGTTGAGCAGTTCCTTCTGTCCGTCCGTCATGCAAAAGACGAGATAGGCATTTTCTATCATCTTATGCTTGAGCTGGCGCGGTTGGAATTTGGAAAAATCAATATTCAGCTTTGTAAGGCATTGCGCGCTGTGCTCGCTGATACACGAACTCCCCTCCGCAAAGATCCCCGCCGACGCGGTATCGACAAATTTGATCTTTCTGCGCTTGATCTCCGCACGGAACATCGCTTCCGCCATGGGACTGCGGCAGGTGTTGCCCGTGCATACAAACAAAACTTTTTTCCGTTTCATATCAATCCCCCGCGCACGCTTTGTTCAGGCGATTGAGAACGCCCGCCATGATCCCGTCATGCTCTGCGGGGCGAATGGCGACGATCACGTCCGCGACCTGTTCGCCCTCCCGCAAAAGCGCATACAGCCTTGCGGCCATCTCTTCCGGCTTGTCCCCGAGATCTAGGACGCGGCCTTTGGGAAACATTCCCGCGTACTTGCTTTCGCAGAGCGCATAGGCGCGCTGTCCTTCCTTTTCAAAGGAGGCAAAGCGGGCGGCCGCTTCTTCCGCGCTGTCAAACAGACAAGTCCTGCATTTGGGAGCATAGTGCTTGTATTTCATCCCCGGAGAGCGCACCTGTTCCCCCGCTTTGGGAACGTACACATCGCACCTTCCCGCAACCTTTTCGATCATCTCGCGGGAGACGAGTCCCTGCCTTAAAACCGTCGGATAAGGCCCAGTTACGTCACACACAGTACTCTCTATACCGCCAGAACACGCGCCTCCGTCCAAAATAAGCGGGATCCTGCCCTGCAGATCGTAAAAAACGTGCTGCGCAGAAACGGGGCTTACGTGCTTGGATATATTGGCGGAAGGAGCCGCCACGGGCAGATCGACGTACTTTAAAAACGCCTGCGCCCCCGGATGAGAGGGAACGCGCACCGCGAGCGTATCCAGTCCGCAGGAGACAATTTTGGAAACCGTTCCCCTGCTTCTGTAAACGAGCGTCAAAGGGCCGGGAAGAAACGCTTCCCGCAGTTTTGCCGCGTACGGTCTCTCGTCATAGACGAGCGTATTCAGATCGAAATCCTTATGCACGTGAACGATGAGAGGGTTGTCCTGCGGTCTGCCCTTTACGCGGTATATATTGAGAACCGCTTCGTCCGAACGGGCATCGGCGCCCAGTCCGTACACCGTTTCCGTGGGAAACGCCACCGTCTCCCCCTGCAAAAGGAGTTCCTTGGCAAGCGCGAGAGATTCCGCGTCTATCTTGCGAATTTGTGTCTGCATGGTTTACACCCCGTCCGGCGGCAATTCGTCCGGATCGAAAGGAGGCATCTCGTCGTCGTAATCCTCTCCCGCGGCATCCTCGTCGGGATACACGTTTCCCGCTTCGAGATCGTCCATGGCGTCGTCGTACGCATCGCGCGGCGGCGCAGAATCCTCTCTCGGCTCGGGTTCGCCCGGTTCGTCTGGTAAGAATCCGGGAGGCGGGTTGACGTAACGCACCTGATCTCCGCGGAAGCGGAGCTTGACCCTTCCCAATTCGCCGTTTCTGTGTTTGGCGATGATGAGATCGGCGGCGTCCTTGATGATCTTTCCGCTCTTGATCTCCTCTTCCGTCGCCGCAACGTCAGGCCTGTGAATAAACATGACGATGTCCGCGTCCTGCTCGATTGCACCCGATTCACGAAGGTCGGAAAGCTGAGGTTCTTCCTTGGAAGAAATACGGCGCAACTGTGAAAGCGCAAGCACGGGAACGTCCAGTTCCTTAGCCATGATCTTTAAGTTTCGGGTAATGCTTGCAATTTCCTGCTGGCGGTTCTCTTCCGAACGCTTTTCGCCGCTGCCCATCAGCTGGATATAGTCGATCATGACGATGTCCAACCCCTCCTTGCGCGCCTTTAAACGGCGGCATTTGGAAAGTATTTCGGCAGGAGTGATCTTGGAAGAATCGTCGATATAAATTTTTGCTTTTTTGAGGTCCGCACTCGCTTTCCAAAGTTTTTTCCAGTCCTGCTGGGTGAGTTCGCCCGCAAGCGCTTTGGACATACTCACGCGGGCATAGGAACAGAGCAGCCTCTGCGCGAGCTGAATGCGCGGCATTTCCAGCGAGAACACGGCGCTGACGCGGTTATCGCAGAGCGCGGCGTGTTCGATGATGTTCATAACGATGGTCGTTTTACCGACGCCAGGGCGCGCGGCAAGGACGATAAAGTCGGATTTCTGCAATCCGTTTGTCATCTTGTCCAGCTTGGTAAAGCCCGTAAAAACACCGCGCAGCGCGTTTTTATCGGTGGAAATGACTTCAAATTTGTTGAGGACCTGATCGTAGCTGTCGTCCTCGCGCATATCCACGAGCGTGGAAGTATCCATCGTACGGGAAATGTCAAAGACCTGTTTTTCCGCAAAGGCGATGCTGTCCGCCGCTTCCGAACCGCTCATCGATTCGTCGATGATCTTCTGCGAGGCGCGGATCAGCCGCCTGTGGATGCTGTCCCGCTTGACGATGTCCAGATAGTATTTGAAATTTGCCGCAGACGGCGTGATCTTTGCAAGATCGGTGATGTAACTGATCCCGCCCGCCTTTTCCAGTTCCTTGTCCGCTTCCAGCTGGTCGGCAAGAGTGACGAGGTCGACAGGTTTGCGCGCATTGAAAACTTTTTTCATCGCGCCGATGATCAGCTTGTGCGACTCCTGGTAAAAATCGTCCTGAGAGAGTTTGTCCAGAACATCTGTCTGCGTGTCGTTGTCGATGAGGAGACAACCGAGCAAAGCCTGCTCCGCTTCCAGATTGTTGGGCAGAACGCCCGTGGCAGTTTTTGCTTTTGCCATATCTTACTCCTGCGGCAGAGTTCTGCCGCGCAAGTTCTTCTTTTCCCTGAAACGCTTTTTGAGTACGCGGAACAGCGCCGCGAGATCGTCCGCCGTTCCCCCTTCCAGGGAAGATTTGGGAACGATGAGCGCCTGCGTGCCGCTTATATAAATGTAGAACACGTCCGGCCGCTCAAAAATGCGCACGATGTTGTACTCCTCCTGCTTTTCCTGCACCTTGACCGTGAGCCCGACCCCCTCTTCCGTGAAAGTGAACGAGTGCGTCGTGCGCAGAAAATTGCGGTTTGCGCGCACGCTCTTTTCGATCTTGGCGTTTTGCAGGGCGAGCATGATCGCGGGCAGAGCCAGCGCAACGGCAAAGAGCACCGCCGCGCCGAAATACAAGACCCCGTTTGCGCTCAAAATCCCCGCCGCGAGCAATGCCGCGGCAAAGATGAAAAATACGATCGGGTAAAGATAGGCGCGGATCCCCCTGGCAACAAAGAGGTGATAGGCGGAAAAGCGCTTGTATTCCCCGAGATCGTTTTTATACTGCCCCGTGATCATTTCGTGAGCGTTTCCAGTTCGTCCAGCGTGGTGCGGAACGCCTGCATCGCCGTGCGGAAGGCGTCGCGCTTTGTCAGATCGACGCCTGCAAGCTTCAACAGCTCGACAGGGCTGTCGCTGCCGCCCGAGGAAAGGAATTTCTTATAGTCGCGCACGGCCGCTTCCCCTTCCGTGAGAATGCGGTTGACAATGGAAATGGCGCTGATGATACCCGTCGCATACTTATACACATAGAAAGAGTTGTAGAAGTGCGGGATCCTCGACCATTCGTAAGCGATCTCCTCGTCGTGCACGATGGAATCGCCGTAGTATTTTTTGTTGAGTCCGAGATACATCTCGTTGCAGTAATCCGTGGTGAGCGGAGTCCCCTTTTCCACCGCGGTATGCGCGAGGTATTCAAATTCTGCGAACATTGTCTGGCGGTGCAGCGTGGTGCGCACGGTATCCAGGAAATAGTTGAGCAGATATTTTTTCATGTTGACGTCTTTTGTCTGGGAAAGGATATATTTCTGCAGCAAGACCTCGTTGACCGTGCTGGCGACTTCCGCGACGAAAATGCGGTAATCCGCCTTTGCATACGGCTGGTTGGCGTTGGAATAATAGGTATGCAGGGAATGTCCCATCTCGTGCGCGATGGTGAAAACGTCGTGCGTGCTCTGCTGATAGTTAAGCAGTACGTACGGATGCAGCCCGTACGTTCCCGTGCTGTAAGCGCCGCTGCGCTTGCCCGTCGTTTCGCAGACGTCCACCCAGCCTTCCGCAAATCCCTTTTTCAGAAGAGAGCAATACTCTTCCCCGAGCGGAGAAAGCCCCTTTACGACCATGTCGCAGGCCTCCTCATAGCTGAGTTTGAGCTCCGCGTCCTCCACGAGCGGCACGTAGATGTCGTACATATGCTGTTCGTCCAGTCCCAGCAGCTTTTTGCGCAGGGCAATATAACGGTGCATATCGGGAAGATTTTCGTTGACGGAAGAGATCAGGTTTTCATAGACGCAGGTCTGCACGTCCTCGCCGTCCAGCGCACGCTGCAGGCAGGAATCGTATCCGCGGACGCGGCTCAGATACACGTCCTTCTTGACGTTTCCGTAATAGGTGGCCGCAATGGTGTTTGTGAGCGCAATGTAAGATTTATAGAATTCATGGAAGGCGTTCTTGCGCAGCTCCCTGTCGGGGCCGTGCAGGATAACGCCGTACATTCCCTGCGTCAGCTGAATTTCCTTGCCGTCTTTGTCCTTGACCGTCCCGAACTTCATGTCCGCGTTGTCGATCATGCTGAAAATATCGCGGAACTGGGAAAACACTTCGCCGCCCGCCGCAAGAAGCCTCTCTTCGGGAGCGGAGAGAATGTGCTTTTTGCTCTTCATCAGCTGGCGGAGGAAATAATCGTAATCTTTCAGGCGCTCGTCCGACGCATAGCTTTGCAAAGTCTTTTCGTCCAGCGCGGACAGTTCAGGCTCGACAAATGCCGTGGCCGAAGACAGGCGCACGTACAGCGACATGGCGCGCGACTGCATCGACGTGTATTTGGAGATGCGGGAATCCTCGTCGTGGCGCATATGCGCGTACAGACACAGGCGCTCCACTTTGGCGGCGACCTGCTCCAGACGCTGATTGTAGGCGACATAATTTTCTATTTTGCCGAGCTTCCCTTCAAATTCGCTGAAATCGAGCATCTGCTCTGCCTCGGCATAAGATTTTTCCCAAGCCTCGTCCGAGGGGAAAATGTCCTCTGTTTTCCAAAGATATTTACGATCTACTTCGCTTCTTTCCATATTGTCCTCCCTGATGACCGATCAATTTTTGTTGCTGTGAATGGGCGCGGGGATCCTGCCGCCGCGCAGAATAAAGCGGGAACTGTCCGTTTCGTTGACGGGCATGATGGGCGCCCTGCCGAGCAGTCCGCCGAACTCTACCCAATCGCCGACGTCTTTTCCCGGAACGGGAATGACGCGCACCGCGGTGGTCTTGTTGTTGATCATGCCGATCGCCGCCTCGTCCGCAATGATGGCGCTGATGGTGGTGGCGGGCGTCTTGCCGGGAATGGCGATCATGTCCAGTCCCACCGAGCAGACGGCAGTCATCGCTTCCAGCTTGTCTATGTGGAGCAGGCCCTTTTCCGCGGCCTGGATCATGCCGATGTCCTCGCTGACGGGGATAAACGCGCCCGAAAGTCCGCCCACGTGCGAACTTGCCATCACGCCGCCCTTTTTGACGGCGTCGTTGAGCATGGCGAGCGCCGCCGTGGTGCCGTGGCCGCCCACGCATTCGAGGCCAAGCTCTTCGAGGATATGCGCGACGGAATCGCCCATCACGGGCGTGGGCGCCAGCGAGAGATCGACGATGCCGAACTCCGCATCCAGGCGCTTTGCCGCCTCTTTTGCGATCAGCTGTCCCGCGCGGGTGATCTTGAACGCCGTGCGTTTGATCATCTCCGCCGCGTCGTTCAGATTTGCGTCGGGAATGTTTTCCAGCGCGTGCTTGACGACGCCGGGGCCGGAAACGCCGACGTTGATGACGGTGCCGCTCTCTCCCACGCCGTGGAAGGCGCCCGCCATAAACGGATTGTCCTCTACCGCGTTGGCAAACACGACGAGTTTAGCACAGCCCAGCCCGTCCTTGTCCTTCGTGAGCTCCGCCGTGCGCTTGACGACTTCGCCCATGAGCTTGACAGCATCCATGTTGATACCCGACTTGCTCGAACCGATGTTGACGGAAGAGCAGATGCGCTCTGTGGAAGCGAGAAGATCGGGAATGCCTTCCAGGAAAGTCTTTTCGTAATCCGCCGTTCCCTTATGAACGAGCGCGGAATACCCGCCCAGAAAATCGATGCCCAATTCCTTGGCCGCTTTGTCGAGCGCCTTGCCGATCTTGCCCGCCTGCTCGGGGAACGCCGCCGAGATCAGGCTGACAGGCGTGACGGAAACGCGCTTGTTGACGATGGGAATGCCGTATTCCCCGGAAAGCTGTTCCGCAACGCGGACGATATTTTTTGCCTTTTTGCAGACGGTTTCATACACCTGTTTTGCCGTCTCTTCCGCCGTGGAGCGGACGCAGGGCAAAAGCGAAATGCCCATCGTGATCGTGCGGATATCGAGATGCTCCCTCTCGATCATGTCGATGGTTTCCAATACATCAAACTGATTGAACATATTCCGCCCCGCCTCAGATGTTGTGCATGGCGTTGAAGATCGCCTCGTGCTGGATACGGATGGACATACCGATCTCGTTTCCAAGTTTTTCGCATTCCTTCGCAAGTTCGGAAAGCTCCGTTTTCAGGTCGCTGATGTCCACCAGCATGATCATTGCAAAGTAATCCTGCAAGAGGGTCTGGCTGATGTCCTCCACATTGATGCCCTTGTCCGCAAGGAATCCGCTCACTTTTGCAATGATCCCTTTCTTGTCCTTTCCTGTTACCGTAACAACTGCACGCATTTGTTTATTCTCCTGTTTTCAGGCCCTCTTCTCGTCGCTTTCCGTTTGGGAAAACTCCTCGTTGTGCCCGATGATTTCATATTCCAAGATCACATTCCCCTGCGTCAGATAACGCACCTCGTCCCC
>ERZ1643250.3141-NODE-3141-length-11595-cov-12.176170_pt1 | contig 11595 bp, 19 predicted proteins | sample MGYA00579262_ERZ1643250 | MGnify/ENA primary metagenome ERZ1643250 (study PRJEB29033, sample SAMEA4952265) | chicken gut metagenome | biome: Broiler Chicken; feature: Gastrointestinal Tract; material: Caecum | place: Ireland | collected 2018 | study: Broiler...
ATCTTTTTAACTGTGTAAATTTTGTGGGCTTCGTTCCAGCGGTCGTCTCTACGCCAAATCCGAAAGTCACACCTAACGTGGTTAAATCAGCCATTTTAAACTCCTTTCTACCTCTAACTTTTTGAGGTCAACGACCACCTGTCCGGTAGCCGGTAATAATTGATTTGCGCTTAACCCTGCGCCGGGAGATAAGAGAGGATCACGCTCCTTTCTTTTTCGTGGAAATCTTAGTGATCTGATTTGCACCTGTAGACGCAAGTCCGGATACAATACCAACCGCAAGGGCGTTGATTACATCAGTTGCCGGGAAATCAGCAATGACGTACATTCCCGCAACGCCAAGAGCGGCACCGGCTACGCCAACAATGACCGGAATCCACTTGTTGTCAATGGCTGTTGCCTTAGCAATCACGCCGACAAGATAGCAAATCACAGTGATTCCGATAACGCTTGCTACGCCTGTAAAATCCATACTCTACTCTCCTTTCTCGCATAAAAATAAGGGCCTTTCGGCTCTCGTTAATAGTTTCTATATAACAACGGGTTTCCCCGGTGTTTTCTTATTCAGGAAATGAATCCCCGCATCCCCACACTCTTACGTATCTGCTTAAGAGACGTTTTATTGATGGGTCTGTTGACTGACCCAACTCTGGCCCGTAATTTCTTCTGTACCCCATGCGAACAAGAGTTTCATGGGAAACTTCATCAATCTCGTATGCCTGTGTCAATGCTCTCTGCCCTGTGGTGTAAACGCTCACTTGCAATGTAGCGAGAACAGTCCCCTCGTCTCCTTCTAATGTTGCTGTGTCTGTTGGAAGCCCTAGGAAATATAATGAACTGTATGGGAATTTAGACACTGTTGAACTGTCATCCATTGAGTAGTTGTTTCCAACTTTTTCCCTTATCTCTTCACCCCATTTGGCGTAGGTATTTTCTATAATCGTTTTGATTGTAAGCACTATCCAAACACTTCCTTTACGGCTTTATCTACGTTTTTTCTTATTTCCAGCATTGCCTTGTAAAAAGGCATAGTGGCTTTAACTCCATAGCTATGTTTCCAGTTTCCGTCTTTATCAAGATACATCCAGCCTCCGGGTTCTAGTGCGTGTGTCTGTCCCGGAAAGGTTCCAACGCCCATGCCAAATTCCGAAGCCAATGGATTCGCCGTAGGGTTCAGGCGTATACCGCTTCCGAATTCTATGCCGAGGAGTAAGTTGTAGGTTCTTCCTTTGTCATCGGTCACGGTCTTGCCAGTTCCAATAAGCATTGCCTTGCACCCGGTCTTTGACGGGTCTATATCCATTCTGAGGGTAACGGCTTTTCCTTGTGGAGACTCACTGATTGCCACAAGCGCTGTCTGCTCTCCAATTTCCGAAAGTCTCCGGCATATCTCTTGGCATTTCCTCGGCAAATCATCCCGGTACTGCTCTATCTGCTTTATTGCGTTCTGTATGGACTTTTGAGAAAATAAATTGATGTTAATTGTTCGCTTTGCCATTGCGATATTCCTCTATAAACTGAAATGCCTTTTCTTTGGAAGAAAAATACGCAAATCCATAATCATCCTGTTTTCCGCTGTCAATATCGTCAATCCTTGCGCAACATTCACCAAATTCATTGTTTTCAATCCATATTCCATCTTTGTTTATAGAAAATCCGTATATCTCAACTTGACCAATGCCTTCTATATCTGTATCCAGTTTTTCGTTATAATACTCAATTCGATATATGTAGTCGCCTATATCAAGAGATGTATCAATTACAATCTTCATCACCGGTTCCCTCCATACCGCTTAATTCCAAACACATCAACATTTCCTTTCTGTGTCCGAAAAATCTGTTTTATCCAATAATCCGGCGGTGTAACAGGTGTTACACCATCATCACTCATTACAAGACTGCCATCTTCATTTAACTTCGGAACCACATCCACCCACACAGCATTTCCTTCCGTTTGCGTAAAGCTATGGTCGTAATTCACGACTTCACGGTCATAATCGACTACAAGTCCAGCCGATATCTGCCCGGGTTGTCCGGTTCCTGTGCTGACCGTCATTTTCTTCATGACAGGCTTTCCATATTCTTTCCAGCCGTCAAGCCCTTCTTTATGCTCTGTGATAGTGGAAAACCATATTTTCTGCCTGTCTCTTACTGGGCTTCTCATGACGCATCCTCCCACGCCTGCGGATATTCATCCGGACTGAAATTGGTATCCTGAATACATTTCTTAACGGTCCCGTCCGTCCAGATCATGTACTCGCCCGCCTTGTACATATCGTGTGCCCCGGTCGGCTGTTCCCACGGCAGGGCATACTCTTTCTTTCGGCTGTGCCACGGTTTCCAGAGTGTCCGGTTATCTATCGTCCAGTCCTGCTGTACAGTACCATCATAGGCGGTCATGCATTCCCACGGATATCCAGCATCGGGGTACAACGCCACCTCCCCGACCTCATGTTGTTTGTTCTGCTCATATACCGGGAACAAATCTGCAAAAGCGATCCCGATAGTTTTATCATCAAGCGTTTGTGCCACTTCAGTAATTAGCTCCATAGATGCTTTGTAATGATCTACTTTTTTAATAGAGGCATTGTCACCAAACAGTTCTTTGAGCGTTGTGTTAATTGTATCAGTTACATCTGGTATAGCTGTAATGATCTGTTTCAAAACATCTGCGTCTATTTCGTCAGTGATAGGAATTGTTACTCTGTATTCTTTAAATTTGTATCCGCCTTCTTCTTCGTTATTTTCAATATCAAAAGGAAGATACAGAGTGCCAGAATCAATGTATGCATACGGTTTTTCGTTTGATGTGCGTTCAGATATGTAATATCCGTTTTCAATGTGCATATTGTTTCCTCCTTAACTCATTCAGCTTACTTTCGTAATATTTGAATATAGTATGATCTGTACAATACAAAACATGATTTTTCCAGGAATGATAAGATGTCTCCAACACGCTCAATTCCATCTCACCGGGTCGAACTTTCTTGCACATCCTATTAAATTTTCGTCTATATGCTCTCTTCTTTCCATTGTCCACGCGGATATCTATTTGCCCATTTCGGATATAAAAATGAAATCCCAGAAATGAGATTCCGCTTTTGAATGGAATGATCTGACTTTTTGGATTGAGATGTAATCCCAACGTAGTCAAGTATTTTTTGATGCATTCTTCGCAATATTTCAGATATTTCTTGTCTGGATGGATCAGGTAAAAATCGTCTGCATATCTTCCATAATATCGAATACCCAGCTCCCCGGTGATGAACTTGTCCAATCCATCAAGATATAGATTTGATACAACCGTATTAATCTGATTTCCCAAGGCGATTCCGACATTCCCATCCGTTGAGTCAATAAATTTTTCGATCAGCCAATGGGTGCTTTGTGGAAAATAATATTCCATAATATCAATTGCCTTTTCGTGATTAACACTGTAATAATATTGCGAAATATCGCCTCGATAAAAATATCCGTTCATACCGTTTGAAAAATAGAACATTTCCATTTTCTTTCTGAGCCGCTCTCTTCCAAATCCCGTCCCTTTTCCTTTTTGTCCGGCGTAATTATCCGGAATACATATATTAGGAAGCATTGGAATCAAGATATTATCACAGAGAACATGCTGCACTACCTTATCCCTGAACTTACACGCCAAAATATTGCGCTGTTTTGGGTAGCTCACAGAAAAGCTGGTATATCCCGATATCGAGTAGGTATGCTCCTCTAGTTCGCGTTGCAGCTTCCGCAGTTCTGTGACCGCATTCAGCTGAAAGTACATCGCGGACATTTTATAACTACGGTTATTTTTGCTTTTTAAAAATGCCCGGTATAGATTATCAAAGTCTGTTATTATTTCATCGTTGTTCAATTTCGTTTATCCTTTCGGAAAGGTTGCGCACTCTTTTGATGGTGGTGTACTGTTTTCGCGAAAGCTACTCATTCTGACATGATCCACCGAAACGGGCGCACCGCATTGTTGTTGTTCGCGGTATTGTTGTTCAGAGTACCGTTGGAGTTCACATTCCGAACGTTGGACGCTACAGCGCGCAACCTATATTTTTATATTGTTTTCTTTGTTGCCGTTCTCCAGTTTTGGAGCTGTTTTTCGATACCAGCGATTAATTGATCCCAATATTCAATGCTGCATTTCGGTCTTAATATCTCTTGGCATAGCCGCACATAGAACTTCATTTTCCTGCATTGAGAGATAGCTTTTTCGATATACCACACTCTCTCTTCCATGTTGTAGGAGTTATTTGCATCGCAGATATCATCATGGATATCAAATGATATTCTTACGATCCGATCCACAAGTGTGAACCGATATTTTTTCGGAAAATTATTCAGATTATTGGTTACTGTTAATGTGTGCTTGCAGAGCTTTTCAGCTTCAATCTGTACCGGTATTGTTTCACTCTTTGACATGGTCTTAACTCCTACTCTGTTGCAGGGTTCCGCTGACTATCGTCAGCGAAGACATATGCTTCGTCGCTATCGCTCCAAAGCATATAAGCAGAAGTGGGAAGTAGGCAAAACGGGCGCACCGCATAGTTGCCGTACGCGGCATAGCTGCCCAGAGTACCGCCGGAGCTCACATTCCGAACGCCGGACGCAGATGATGTTCCATTGATTGTCCGCAGCCAATAATTCGACTGATATGCACGTTCGGAATTACTGGTATACGCCTCGTATGTATGATCGTCCTCCAGTGGCTGGAAAATTTCCAAGCCCATCGCATATGAGGACGGAAGCCATACTTTATCCTGCACCGTTTCTGATCCACCGCCGTCGTTTGTGTCGAGTACGCAACGATTTGTTTTTGTGACAATAATTCCTTTTTCGTACTCTGTAAAATCCTTGAGAAATCCCGGAACCTGTGATGCGTATGATGGCGCTACGTCGTACTCATGCTGCGCGGTCCACCAGGCATCAGTGTCTCCCTCTGAATTGAGTAACTGTCGTACAGCAGAATATGCCCACCTGTTATTACCCTGAGATTTGCGGTTGGTAATCGGATTATTGGTTTCCGGAGCGTCAAACTGTCTGTTGCCAAGATTCTGATCTGCTGCCATTGTTACATACCCACTGTTTTTATCCTGAGTGTCAACAATCTCCCAGAAATAGTCCGAGCCATTCCACTGACCAAATTTGATTTTTGTTCCAAGTGGAAGATCCTGAATAAGTGTCTGACCTGTCCGATCTTTGTAGTCAACCATCACAACTGCCCCATCTTCTGTAGACTGATACTGGTTCTTGGCGTTGCGCGGGAAAATTCGGTAATAATATACTTTTCCTTTCTGCACTCCTGTATCTGTATAGCCATCAACGGCGTATCCACCATTGTATACGATTGCACCATCTGCAGAAGTAGTGGGCATCGCATTTTCTTTGCGTAAGATCAGATATCCGCTGGCATTGACGTTAGACCAATTCAGTTTAATGCCTACAGAATCCTGTAATCCGGAGGCTGTAAGATTTGTTTGTGCAGGAAGTGTTTCTGCCGGATATACATCATTTGGGATTTCAGATATTCGTGTAGCGTAATCATTCAGGCTGTCATCAGGTTCTACGCTTCCACCTTTATTGATGATCGCACTGGCAATCGCAGGTTTTGCTACGTTCATGTATTCTTTTAGTTCTGCGTCCACGTTTATTGTTTCACCTCCTGTGCTTTCCGGATATGTCGGTACAAACAGCTGTCCTGTTGACGGATCTACTGCCACAGGCACATCTTCATCCGTCTTTTTTACAGCTTTACCTCCGCCAAGCTGAGCAGAAGACATAATTGGGAGGGTATAGGGATCTCCCTCTGAAGATTCTCCAGGATCACCTTTCTCTCCTTTCGGGATTCCAATGTTTAGGATAGGATTCTCCGGCGTGCCACTCATGCTCGCTGTCGCCTGCTGTCCAGGTTCAAGCGTCTGAACGGTTCCGATCTGGATGTTTGGAGTCGCTCCGGGATCACCTTTCGGTCCCTGCGGTCCAGTTTGTCCCTGTGAGCCGGCAGGGCCAGTTATTTCTGACAGCTGCACAAGGTCTGTCCACGATTCATCTCCTTCGTACCGCCACTGTATTGCTGTAGATGATTTCCGCAGTTCGATTTCTCGACCATCTTTCCCTGGTGTTCCTCCACCGCCGCCGCCCGCTTTCAACTCGTCAATGGCTTGCCATATCTGTGCAATAGCAGCAGAATTTTCTTCCTCAATATGTTCTTGGGCTTCCAGTCCTTCAAGGACACTGCATTCCGTATTAACGGTCGTATTCCACTCTTGCGTAAGTGTTCCGTCCTCATCTGCTTTTTGTGCGCAAAACGAGAAGCCAAGTTTGTTTTGCTGTGTTGTTCTATAAGCCGTAACTTTCCGGTCTAACAACCAAGAAAAAGTAATATTATCTCCGTCGGTTTCAACATCTGTGATTTTATACGCATCAATTTCCTGTCCGGCGTTTTGGTAGTTAATAAACAATATTAATTGTGATAAATCTACATTATCACCAACAATCTTGGGACACTGAAAATATAAGCGTTCGACCTTTTCATCACTTTCAACTCCCAAAAGCTGATATTCTGGCGGAACTGTGATTGTTCGAGTCTCCGGGTCAATGATGCAGACAGGAGAATCATTATTGGTTTCCGATACGTTATCCATTTCTTTTAAAACTTCGTCCGCAGTTGCCATTTCATTCCTCCTGTGTTACTTTCTCTTTGTTTGTCGTGATTTTAAAGTTTTCTTTTTCGCCTGTGAGTTTTACTTCAAAACTATCCCACACCAAAGCTTCTTTGGGAATTTCACACTGTGAATTGATAACAGGGACAGCGTATTCCTTATTCAAACAATAAAAGGATGCCGCCACTTTGCATCCTTTCCACTCTTTCGAAAAAAGAAAACTTGCGTACAGATATCCGCTTGTTCCCTTGATAATTCCGGAAAAATCACAGGACTTGTCTTTCGATATTTTTTGACCGGTGACGGTAAATTTTAGCAATCTATGATTTTGCATTTATGCCACCAACCTTTCCAGATAATGCGGAAGAACTTCTAATGCTTCGTCCCCCATAATCTTATATGTAATCTCAAAAATTCGTTCTCCATAGTCCGCTACGAAATTGCAGATAAATTCTTCCATTTGTATACGCCTGTCTGGGTAACAACATTCCCAAATTTCCGGTAAAAGTCCAAACGAGAAACAAGTTGCGTGCCCCATCTCATGGGCAATTACACGCTTCTTGAAATCCCCTGATAATTCTTCAGACAGGAAAATGCAAAGTTCGTCCGGGTCTGTTGTCGCTACGGTCATACTGCCGAGTCTGTCTATCAAATAAGGACTGTTCGCTGACACGACCTTTATTTTCCATATGTAGTTGTTTAAAATAAATCGTGTCAACATAATGTCGCCGCCTTATAAAATATTTAGCTCTTGAAATACCTTAAAGATTTTGGGGGACTGAATTGCAAGCCAATCTATTAATTCCTCAATCTCTGCATATTCAGAAGAACTTCTCAACCCAGATTCTCCGAAAAATGCATGAAATATTTCGTGACGAAGAACTTTCTTCTCAAAATCCTCCACGTTCTCCACACACATAACATCGTTCTTTTGTTCAAAAAAATCATTGAGAATGATTTTCTTTGAATACTGTTCACACAAACCATTGCACGTTTCCAGCTTCGGATTATCTTTTTCGGATTGCGTTAAAATTTGGTATTCTGTTCCCAGAATATTTACTTTACAGTCCTGCATAGTTTATTCCTCAATTTTCATCACAAATTCCCCGCCGCATTCACATTTTTCATGGGCGTCAAAAACGTTCCAATTATCCGTTGATTGTCTTTTGTCTGGTTTCTGTGCTTTTCCACATTTCTCACAAACAAAAATTATTTTAGGTTGTTTCTTTTTTGTTCCCATAACTCCTCCCCAATCCTGTTATATTCATTCTGAATTTCATCAAATGCCTTTTCCCACAATTTACCATGTTCTTCCTCTGCTCCTACCGCTACATGAGCTAATTCGTGAGCAAATATCTCGATAGCATTTTGTATTGAAAGAGAGGAATCAATAAAAATAATAGGCGTATCACAATCATTAAACTGCGTACACCCATAAACTTTTTCTCCGCTCTCATCTTTCATATCAACATCAATAAATGCAATATAATTTTTGTCGGGATAGAGGTTTTTAAATGCTTTATCCAATATCTCAAATGGTGAATTTTGAAAAATCATAGTTCCTCCCAAAATCTATAATCAAAAAGAGCCAACCTCATAAGAAGTCAGCCCTTTTCGTATTCAAATTCTAAATGCTCTGAATCAGCTCTTTTACCCCAGCATACATATCCTTATATGGCATGTCCGTATTCATAAGAGTGTTCAGGTGCATGTCAACAACTGTTTCAAGAGATTTGAGTCTCAAGAGTGTGTTCTGGTCTAAATCATCCCTTGTTCCCGCTTCAATTCCCAAATGGTTCTGAACCAATTTTGTAAGGTTCTGATAATACATATCGGCATGAGTGCTTCCATTCTCTTTCGCATATTCCACAAATCTTTTGATTGTGTCAGTTTCCATGCGACGTACCTTCTTGGTTTCCTCTCTGGTTTTTAACCACCCTTCTCCTTTTTCGTCCAGAACATAGAATCCATTTATACGGATTTGTCTTAATACTTTTGTTACCCACTTTGTAAAAAGTTTAGCTTCTGGCTTATTGCTTCGGAATGAAATATTGTAAACAGCTTCTTCTGAAATGAATGTCTCTCCATAGTTGTTTAATAAAGAGTCAAAATTCCGGCTGTAAACTTTACTTACACCCGAAATATCTTCATTCTTAAATTTTTTCTTCTCGCTTCTGTCAATATTGGATAAAACCATACGAATATTAGTCATTCCAAGTTCTTCTCCAACATCCTCTGCACTAAACCAGATTTCCGTTCTTTTCTGATTCCAAATCATTCTTACATTACGTTCTTCAAAAATCCTAATCATACCACTACGTCTCCTTTATTTAAATTTTTATATCAAAAAGAGCCTGCCACCATTTCAGTAACAAGCCCTTTTCATATTCAATGTTATTTCATATTCTGTACAAGCTGAGTCATTTTCTGCTTGAACTTAGCTTTATCATTTGCGTCCGCATCCGAATAAATTTTCTTTGCCAGTTCTTCGATGTCGTCAAATACATCGTCTGCATCATCCTTCATCTTCTGCTGGTGTTCTGGCGTAGGATTTTCCGTGTAATGCCTCCGGCTGTCTTTATACCGGTCATAAGACTCTCCATATCTGGACGGCTGTCTCATGCCCTCATATCCGGAACGGCTATTCCCACCTCCGTAATTGCCGGAGTAGGAGCCAGAGGATGAGGAGTTTCCCATGTTGCCGCCCCTATTGCCGTCTGTGTATCCCATACGGTATCCGGTCATCGGATAAGGAATATCATCATACATATCGTATTCATCCATTCCATCATCCATCATATGAAGATATGGGGTGTACCCTGCGGAACGCCCTCTGCCGGAGCGGTGAACAAATCTACCGTTTCTGGCACGTCCACGGTATCCCATGCGTCCATAGAACTTTTCTTCCTGTTCCGCTTCGTCCATGGCTTCAATGCCACGTTTGTTGATGTCGTACTCCGTAAGGTCTTTCATAACACAAGCCCATGCTTTCAGCTCGTCCAGTTCCTCACGGTTCATTTTGTTAAAATCGGAGTAGCAGGACTTAATATGCTCTCCGATTCTTTTTGAATATTCGTGCATAAATCCTACCTCCTTAACAAATTCTCTCTACGATGACAACCAAATCCGAAATCTGAATTGTCTCTGTATTTGGGTTTCTCACGGCAATGTTTACCGGGCATTTCCCAGCATTTATGATTTCTTCTGTCGCCACGGAAAATTCATCCCCTGCTGCCGCCGGAGTAACCGTTGCAATCGAACTCTGAACAATCTCTCCATTCAGCGCAATGCCAAGAGAAATCGGGCCAACCGTTCCGCCTGTTGGGATAGAAATATTTGCTTTCACAAACACTTTATATCTCGCTGGTTTGCAGTCACATCCCGAATTGTCTACACAAATAAGTCCAGAACCAGTTCTGTGGCTCACGCACCTGCTTTTAATTACATCCACATCAAGTACCGCATTCTGGCCTGCCGCTACCTGCTGGATTGTTGAAGTAAATTCAGCCATTTTCTATTCTCCTTTTCCACTTATTGAAAAAGGGATAGTGCCCTCATAGCATCTATCCCTTTGAAATGTTTAGTAATATCGACCATCTGTCGAACATCCCATAGGGAAGATACTAATTAGCAGCCACAGCCGCAAGCGTTATATCCGCATCCGTTACCGGATACTCCAAACGTGAACCCTGTCGGGTTTACTATAGAAGTATAAGGCGAAAGAACGGGATATGCAGGTGTCGGTGTCGGACGAAGCGCGTTGATAATATTATTCGTCTGAGCCTGATTGCTCAACTGAAGCTGTGCAGACTGAAGATCCGTCTGTAAGGACTGAATCTTGTCCTGAGTAATCATATCAACAATTCTCTGCGTTCCAGCGTTCTGTGCGTCAATCACATCCCGGAAACCTGTGTTAAGAGCCTGCTGAATAGCAGTTCCGTTGTTGTTCACAGTGTTCTGGAGAATGTTTGTCTGAGCGGCAAGGTTATACGAAATTTCGCCCTGGCCTTGCTTCAAATCACAGCAGCAGCTTGCCATCTGAGCCGCAAGGTTAGCGATGTTGGAATTCACACCATTAAACCCATTACAGAGCTGAGTGCCGATTCCAGTAATTCCGTTCTCGATACCCTGTGTGGAAAGAGCTGCGTCAATGTCGCTACGGGTTGCAAAACCCTGAAATCCCGGAGTATTTGTTCCTCCGCTGTTTCCACCCCAGCCGCCAAAGCCATTGCCCCAGCCGCCGAACAGGGCGAAAATCACGATGATCCACAGGAACCATTCTGCTCCCCATCCACCGTAGGCACCGTCATTACAGCCACGAGAATTTCCTGCATTACCTGTAAGCACAGCCACATCGGATGCGCTTAAACCTGAATTCATCATTATTTTGTTGTCTCCTTTTGCAATATATTTACAATTAGAGACATCCCGGGCTGTCTACTAAACTGTAGCGAATTTATTTCATATTAAACATGCTAAGAATTTGATTTATGTCTTTTCCTTGGCTAGAATATAAATTCCTAGCCGTATTTTGAAAGGTTTTTAAATCATTATTTTCAATAGCTTCAATCAGAGTCGGGATAGATGGATTGCTACCTCCGACTTCACGCAATTTTTTTATTAAATCCTCTTTGTTCCCAAACATTTGGTTTATTATTTGTTGAGGATTTCCACCTTTCATCATCTGCATAATCTGCATCGGGTTAATCATTCTGATTTCCTCCCCTCTGTCGCTTTGAAGTTTGAGGTTCTGGAGGTACAATCATCTGCTTAATCTCAGATAATCCGCCGCCTACGCCTTGCAGGATTTCAGCTTTCAGTTGACCAAGCATAGCGTTTAATGTCTGGATATCAACATACTGTTTTGTTTGTTCCGAATTTCTTTCTTCTGGTTCAGTTGCCTTATATGTTGTGATCTTACTTGTCC
>ERZ1643250.3144-NODE-3144-length-11590-cov-5.121630_pt1 | contig 11590 bp, 11 predicted proteins | sample MGYA00579262_ERZ1643250 | MGnify/ENA primary metagenome ERZ1643250 (study PRJEB29033, sample SAMEA4952265) | chicken gut metagenome | biome: Broiler Chicken; feature: Gastrointestinal Tract; material: Caecum | place: Ireland | collected 2018 | study: Broiler...
GGTTCCCGGAGCCGACACACATTTTTCTATCCGTTTACTTTCTGGTTTTCAGGCCCATATCGGGCAGCAAATCCAAAAGGAATACATAACAAAAGCCTACAACTATAAAACTGCAGGATTTTTATGTTCTGCTATTGTCTGGCTTCCGCAAAAAAACTATAATAAGAGTAGTTCTCCATAAAACTCCTGCCATAAGGAGGTTTCATGCGGGAAGAAAAAGGCGAGAAGGCCGCGTCCGGCGCTCCAGGTTATCCATGGGAAGATCGGGCTATGAAAGCGGCCGCGCAGTTTATGGGACAGGAGCTTCTCCCTCTTCTGGGAGTAAACACCCCTATCAAACGAGTCGCTCCCACGGAACAGGTGTATCTCAAGACAGAAACGTTTTCAGAAGATTTCAACTATGAGCTTGTGAACGGCGGCCTTTTACACCTGGAATTTGAAAGCGACAGCATTACAAAAGAGGACCTGAGACGGTTTCGCGTATACGAATCCCTGCTCAGTTATCAATACGGGACAGAGGTTACCACCTGCGTCATCTGCACCTCACAGGCTAAATTTCTGCGAAGCGAACTGAAAGACGGAATCAACCTGTACCGTGTGCAGACGGTCCGGCTGAAAAACTGGGACGCCGACGAAATTATTGCATCTCTGGAAGAAAAGCAGCAGTCAGAAATACTGACACGGGAAGAACTGCTCAAACTTATTCTGACTCCGCTTATGGGCGGAAATATGCCGCAGTCAGATCGTATTCGCAGAAGTTTTCACCTGCTCCGGGAAGAACGCCGGAGCAGGGAATGCCGGGATCTGCTGCAGATGCAGGCAGTTCTCTATGCATTTTCGGAAAAATTTCTGGATGCGGAAGAGCTTCAAAAGGTAAAGGAGGAAATTCACATGACACGACTGGGACAGATGATATTTGAAGATGGAGTTCAGGAAGGACGGGAACTGGGATTAGAACAGGGACAGGAACTGGTCAACCGCCTCATTTCCCGCCTTCTGGAAGAAGGCCGGATGGATGATATCAAGAGAGCCGTCCGGGACCAGGAATACCAGAAGCAGCTTTTTACGGAACTGGGAATTCTGTAAAGTATCACCAAGGGGTTGTCGGAAAACAGACAGCTCCAGACAGGAGCAGACATGACTCATGCGAGTCACGCCTGCTCCTAAAATTTATCCCCTAAAGAGTTAAAAAAAGGATGAGACGATTCCACGGGGAATTCGGGCTTAAAAAAGCCCGAATCCTGCGGGAACGTCTCATCCCTGTTTCTAAGGGGTTGAAAATTGGTATTAACCGGCATCCCCTTTTCTGCACAGGCAGTCTACGCCTGCTGCTTCTCCTTATAATGATGAGCATCCTCCAGCATCATATCTTTCACCTTCATCAGGCGGATCTGAGTGCTTCTCTCATTCTCATCCAGCTTCATCGTAATGTATTTAATATTCTGCTGCGCTTCCGGAATAATCACGTGCTCCAGCGCGTTTACCCGGCGGCGGGTCTTTTCGATTTCGGCCGCCATGAGCTGGCAGGCCTTTTCCCGCTCCGCCAGAAGCAGCATATCCGGCAGAATGTCCGCCAGGGACTTTACCGCCGCATCCAGATCTCCGGATGTAAACGCATAGCCATAGGAATAGATGTCACTGCTGTCGGCTGTCCTGGTCTTGTACTCAAATACCGGAATATCGACACTCATCACATTCCGTGTGGAAGTATCCAGGTACACTTCCTGTCTGGGAGCCATAAAGGCCACCCGCAGGCTTTCCTCGGACATTCCTGCCTTTGCAATCACAAAATTCGCGTTGGCAGCCTGAATTCCGGCTTCCACCTTCTTCCGCAGCTCCATATTTTCCCGCACCAGATCCATGAACTGGCGCATCAGCTCATCCCGCTTATCCTTCAGAAGCTTGTGTCCTCTTGTGGCTGTCGCCAGCCGCTTCTTCTGTCTTGTCAGCTCCATCCGGGTAGGCGTCACCGCCGCAGATGCCATACTCTCACCTCAATTTCAAATAAAACGCCTTACTTTCCGTAGTACATATCCAGATACTTGTCGTCGATTCTCTTCAGCTCGCTTCTGGGCAGAATCGACAGCAGCTTCCAGCCGATGCTCAGGGTCTCCTCAATATCCCGGTTTGTCTGGTAGCCCTGGTTTACATATTCTTCCTCAAACGCGTCCGCGAATTTTGCGTAAATCAGGTCAATATCGGACAAGGCGGCCTCTCCCAGAATTACCATCAGCTCCTTGGCTTCCTTGCCGCGGGCATAGGCCGCGAAGAGCTGGTTCATGGTGTTGGAGTGGTCGGCTCTCGTCTTGCCCTCGCCGATACCCTTATCCTTCAGACGGGACAGGGACGGAAGAACGTCGATCGGCGGAGTGATGCCTTTACGGTACAGCTCACGGCTCAGGATGATCTGGCCCTCGGTGATGTAACCGGTCAGGTCAGGGATCGGATGGGTCTTGTCGTCCTCAGGCATGGTCAGGATCGGGATCAGCGTAATACTTCCCTTTTTGCCCTTCTGCCGTCCCGCACGCTCATACATGGTCGCCAGGTCGGTGTACAGATATCCCGGATAACCACGCCGTCCCGGAACCTCCTTACGGGCCGCGGAAACTTCACGGAGAGAGTCCGCATAGTTTGTGATATCCGTCAGAATCACCAGCACGTGCATATCCTGCTCGAAGGCCAGATATTCCGCAGCGGTCAGCGCCATACGCGGCGTGGCGATACGCTCTACCGCCGGGTCATTTGCAAGGTTGATGAAAAGGACGGTACGGTCAATGGCGCCCGTCTCTTTGAAGCTTTCCGTAAAGAAATTGGCTTCCTCAAAGGTGATTCCCATGGCTGCGAATACAACCGCAAAGGGTTCGCTGGTTCCGCGCACCTTCGCCTGACGGGCAATCTGCGCGCCAAGCTGGGCATGAGGCAGACCGGAAGCCGAGAAAATCGGCAGCTTCTGACCCCGGACCAGGGTATTCAGACCATCAATGGCGGACACGCCCGTCTGGATGAACTCATTGGGGTAATCTCTAGCTGCCGGATTCATCGGCAGGCCGTTGATGTCCCGGCGCTCGTCCGGCAGGATCTCCGGTCCCTTGTCAATGGGACGGCCCAGGCCGTCGAAGACGCGGCCCAGCATGTCGGCAGACACGCCCAGCTCCATGGTTCTTCCCAGGAAACGCACCTTGCTGTTGGACAGGTTGATTCCCGCGGCGTTTTCATAAAGCTGCACCAGAGCGTTGGTGCCGTCCACCTCCAGCACCTTGCAGCGGCGGGTCTCGCCGCCTGCCAGCTCGATCTCACCGATTTCGTCATAAGTCACATGGTCCACGCCCTGGACCAGCATCAGCGGGCCGGCAACTTCCTGTATGGTTCTGTATTCCTTTGGCATTTAGAAGTCCTCCTTCCCGACAGTCTCCGCAATCTCGGCGGCAAGCTCTGCCGTCACTGCCTCGTACTCTTTTTCGATATTCTCATTCGGCGTATATTTGTAGCGGCCAATCCGCTCCCGGACAGCCATTTTCAGCAGATCATCAATGGACGAGCCCTGTTTCAATGCCTCAGTGCACTGCTCATAGAAGGCCATTACCAGCTTCATCATCAGATACTGCTTGCGGAGCGGCGTGTAGGTGTCGATCTCATGGAAGGAATTCTGATGCAGAAAATCCTCACGGATTGAGCGGGCCGCTTCCATCTTCAGACGGTCCGGCGCGGACAGGGCGTCCATACCTACCATTTTCACGATCTCATCCAGCTGGGCCTCATCCTGCAAAAGCGACATGAGCTTCTGGCGCAGCTCCATCCAGTCCGGCGCCACATGCTCGTTGAACCAGCCGCCCATATTGTCCACATACAGGGAATAGCTGGTCAGCCAGTTGATGGCCGGGAAATGACGCTTGTAGGCCAGCGAAGAATCCAGTCCCCAGTATACCTTTACGATACGCAGGGTCGCCTGGGACACCGGCTCTGAAATATCGCCTCCGGGCGGAGACACGGCTCCGATGACCGAGAGCGCTCCCATGCGGCCCTCTTTCCCCAGAGAAACCACGCGGCCTGCGCGCTCGTAGAACTGCGCCAGCCGGGAGCCCAGATAGGCCGGATATCCTTCCTCGCCGGGCATCTCTTCCAGACGGCCGGACATCTCACGAAGGGCCTCCGCCCAGCGGGAGGTGGAATCCGCCATCAGAGCCACAGAGTAACCCATATCGCGGAAATACTCCGCAATGGTAATTCCCGTATAAATGGACGCCTCACGGGCGGCCACAGGCATATCCGAGGTATTGGCAATCAGCACGGTACGCTCCATCAGGGAGCGGCCCGTCTTCGGGTCCTTCAGTTCCGGGAACTCATTCAGCACGTCCGTCATCTCGTTGCCGCGCTCGCCGCAGCCGATGTAGACCACAATATCCGCCTCAGCCCATTTTGCCAGCTGATGCTGAATCACCGTCTTTCCGGAACCAAAGGGACCCGGAACGGCTGCCACGCCGCCCTTCGCGATGGGGAACAGGGCGTCAATGACACGCTGTCCCGTGATAAGCGGCATCTTGGGCGGAAGCTTCTCCGCGTAAGGGCGGCCCTTGCGGACCGGCCAGCGCTGCATCATGGTCAGCTCCTTGTCCCCATCCTTTGTGGCAAGAACCGCAATAGTATCTTCCACTGTATATTCGCCGGCACAGATGGATTTCACCGTTCCGGATACCTCCGGCGGCACCATAATCTTCTGTACCACAGCCGCTGTCTCCTGGACCGTTCCCAGCACATCGCCGGGCTCCAGCTCATCGCCCACAGACACAGAAGGCACAAAATTCCATTTCTGCTCACGGCTTAAGGAAGGCACCTCCACGCCGCGCTTTAAGTTATTTCCGGTCAGCTTCATGATCTCATCCAGCGGACGCTGAATTCCGTCAAAAATACTGCCGATCAGACCCGGTCCCAGTTCTACGGACAGGGGCACATTCGTAGATTCCACCGGCTCGCCCGGTCCCAGTCCCGAGGTCTCCTCATAGACCTGGATGGAAGCCTCATCGCCGTGCATCTCTATGATTTCGCCAATCAGACGCTGGGAGCTTACGCGGACCACGTCAAACATGTTCGCGTCCCGCATCCCCTTCGCAATGACCAGCGGTCCTGCTACCTTTTTAATCGTTCCTGTACTCATCTTAGAGGAATCTCCACCTTTCTGTATTATTTAAACAGAATATCCGCTCCCACGGCCTGCTCCACACTCCTGCGGACGCTCTCCACTCCGCGCCCCGTATTGCCGGACACGCCGGGAATCAGGATGATCGCGGGAAAGACCCGCTCCCTGTATTTTTCAATCACAGCAGAAAGCTCTTCCGCCAGCTTTTCCGTGATATACACTACCGCATAGCTGCCTCCCGCAAGCTCATGAAGCTTCTTCGCGGCTTCCTCCGGGTCTTCCTCCGGAAAAATGTCGAGCCCCAGAGCGGCAAAGCCGTAAATGCTGTCGTAATCTCCCAGCACCGCAATTCTATACATACATTTCCCTTACCCTTTCCCGGATCGAAGCCTCCGGCATACCCGTACGCTTTCCGGACAGAATAATCCGCACCGTCTTGATCTCATTTTCCCGGGCCAGCGCGTAAGCCACCAGCGGCCCCACGGAAAACGGATTGTACTTCTGAGGCTTCATGGCCTCGATCACCTGATTGTCGCACCAGCGGTCAAATTCTGACTGGGACACGCCGAGCGCGTCCGCAGCCCCTGCGTAGGCGGTGCTCTTCAGATAGGCCGTAAGCTCCTGCTCTCCTGCTGCCGCCGCGCGCGCAAGCTCTTCTACGGAAAGCGCGGCGCAGGGCGCCAGAGCCCGGCGGATAAAGCTTTCCGATTTTCCGGTCTTCTGACAGCGGGCCGCAATCCGGATATCCGCCGACGCCACAAAGGCTTCCGCGTAATCACGGATCACCGGCGCTTTCGACTTCTGTCCGGCTTCATACACTGCCTCCAGAGCCGCCCGGTCCACAATCATATCGCAGAGCTGGCCGTCCTTCGTGTGAAGCAGAGTCTGAAAGGCTTCCCTGGCAGCCTCCGCCATATATCCTGGCAGAGCGTCAAAGTCCTTCTCCCGCACCGCGGCCAGGATCTCTTCCGCAGAAGGCTTCGTGTCTTTATAATAGATGTGCTCCACCTTTGTTCCGGTGCACACCTCCTTGACGGCCGCCTTCAGGTTATGAAATACATTGGTGTAATCCAGAAACTGGAAAACAGACATATCCGGCGTCAGTTCCCGAATATCCGCCCAGGTCTTTTCTCTTTCCTTTGCCAGGATGGCCTCGCCATCCCTAGGAGTGTCCGCGCCGCCCCAGCCCTTTTCCAGAAGAAAGCTCACGCAGGCTTCATAATCCGGCCGGGCCAGGAGCTGCTCCATCACCGCGTCCGAAAAGAGGCTCAATTCCTTGGAACGAATCCGCGCAACCGCGTACACATAATCCATATCAGACATGCCTCAAAACCTCCTTTCCGGACTTAAGAAAACAATACTTTCCGCGCCGCATCCTGCAGGGCCTCCTTCCGGCTGTCAAACAGCGCCCGGAAGGTGCAGTTCTCCTCGATACCGCCGTAAACAAGAATAAAGCCGTTTTTCACATCCGCATACTTCTCACCCAGCCGGAGCGTGCCGCCCTTTTCCGCGGCAATCTTTGCCATCTCCTTCTCAAAGCCTGAAGGAAGGCGTTTTCTGTCTCTTTCTGAAAAACAGATTTCTCCGTCCAGAGGCTGGGCGTACTGGATCAGCAGCCGGCGGATCAGGTCAAAGTAAGCGGCCTCATCCAGGCTGTCCAGTTTCTCATAAGCCTTTTCCAGAACGCCGGCAATCACTTCCTGCTTCGCCTGAAGAAGAGTCATTCTGCGCTTCATATCCGCCGAAGAACGAACCCGCTCCAGGCAGCGCTCTGCCTCCTCTTCCGCCTGGCCCAGAAGCGCATCACCCATGGCTTCGCCTTCCGCAGCGGCCTGGCTGGTAAGCTTCCGCGCTTCCTCTCTCGCCTCCGCTACCCGCCTTTCGGCCTCGGCCTTCGCCTCGTCCTGAATCTGGCTGATCATTTTATCCAAGCCCGTCATATTATACGCTCCTTTATACCGGAATACCGTTTACAGCCAGAATAGAAATCAGAAGAGCCAGGATAGCATAGGTCTCTACCATGGCCGGGAACAGCATGGCCTTACCGAACTGCTCCGGTTTCTTTGCCACCAGGCCGATACTCGCAATAGAAGTATTTCCCTGATGAATGGCGGAAATCAGACCTACGATGGCCATGGGAAGGCAGGCAAAGAACAGCATCAGTCCCGTAGCTCCGTCGATCTGAACCAGGCTGCCGCTTAAAGCGCCGATCTTGTTCAGCGTAACGAAAGCCACCAGAAGTCCATAGATACCCTGGGTACCGGGAAGCAGCTGCAGCAGAAGAACCTTGGAGAACTTGCTGGGGTCCTCCGTCACCACGCCTGCGCCGGCCTGTCCGGCCGCTCCTACACCCTTCGCGGAACCGATTCCCGCCATAAGGGCCGCCAGTACCGCTCCTACTACCGCATACACAATTCCAAGCTGATCAAACATAATTAATTCTCCTCCTTGATTTCAACATAGTTTGACTTTATGCAAAACGGGTTGAAGGGTCTTCCTCCACCCTCATAAAACTTTCCAAAAAATTCCACATACTGAAGCCTGTTCGTGTGAACATAGGCGCCCAGAAGATTGATGCCGATATTGATGGAGTGTCCAATCAGGAATACCAGCGTAAATCCGATGGCTCCCACAACGCCTCCGCCCAGCATGGCTCCCATGGAATTGATAACCGAGCCGATGACGCCGGTAGCCAGTCCCAGAGCCAGAAGTCTGGAATAAGACAGCACATCGCTGAGCCAGCTGGTCACGCCATACAGATCGTAGGCACCCAGGGCCACCCGGAGAAACCAGTTCTTCCTTCCTCTTCCCGACATCAGAAGAATGCCCGCTGCGCCTCCCACAGCCATAACCTTCGCCGCCAGATTCAAAGCCGGCGGGAAATTGAACTGCATCTGCGAAATGGACTCAAACATCCCGCTGGGAAGCAGGATTAGAATCAGTCCCATCAGGAGCAGGTACCAGAACAGCACATCACACACAAAATCCAGATACTTCTTATCCCGAAGCAGCATATAGCCTTTCATACCCAGCCCCAGGAACAGGTGAATCACACCAAAGAGCATGGAAAATACCAGCATCTTCATAGGGTCATTCAAAGGCACGAACCAGACTGCCGGAATCGTCACCTGATGTCCGAAAAAGGTCCGTGACACCACATCCACCACATCTCCGAAGTAACTGCCGAACATGACGCCCCAGAACATGGTAGAAATTCCGCAGTACATGAACATCCGCAGAGATTTTCTCATCCCCTCCTGCATCCTGGGAAACTTCAGAAGCGCCGCCAGGCAGGCCGCGAAGACCACAAAGCCATAGGCCGCGTCCGAAAGCATCAGGCCAAACAGGAAAATATAGCAGGCCGACATAATCGTCGTCGGATCGATCTCGCCCTTACCCGGAAGGCCGAAAGCCTCCACTACTCCTTCAAAAGAGGAGGGCACCTTCCTATTCGCCAGAAGCACCGGCGGCTCCTCTTCCTCCGCCGGGTCAGCCAGTTCCAGCGCCAGCGGGAACTTTTCCGAAAGCTCCCTGGCCAGATCTCCGGCCGCCCTCTCAGGCACATAGCCCGTCACCAGGAAAGTCTTCTTCGACTGAAGCAGATTTCCCAGGATTTCGTATTTTTCCAGACGGGCCCGGTAATAATCTGACGCCAGCTTCAGCTCCTCTCTGTACTCCGCAAAAGAAATCAGCTCCTTTTCCAGCGCTTCCCTTTTCCGGTCCAGTTCTTTTATCTCAGACGCCAGCTGTTCCTGCCGGTCTGCCGGCTTTCTGTCCTCCAGCCGGGACGGCCTTGAAAATCCCTCCGTTCTTAAGTGTTCCTCCAGTCTGTCCGCGTCCTCAGCCTTCACCAGAAGGAACACACAGCTCTGAGAGCTGTCCGCGGAAACCACCTCCGCAAAATATCCAGGAAGCTCCCCGTCCCTGTCCTGCTCCGGAAGGAGGCATCTCTCCACCTTCTCACCGAGCTGCTCTGAAGTCATCATCTCCGGGAAGGCGCCGATGAGAGCCTTCGTCCTCTTCGTTCCCGTAAAATTCATGGGAACCGGCAGGCTCTTCCAGGGCTCCAGCGCCTCCCTCTCATTTTCCAATTTTCTAATCTCGGTTTCCCCTTCAGCCGTCTCTCTGGAAAGGGCTTCTATCTTCCGCGCCTTTTCCAGGACCGTCTCCCGCGCCGCCTCTATCCGGCGGTACTCCTCCAGGTCCACCAGGTCCTTCCCCTCCAGGGAGGAGAACAGACTTTTCTGTTCCGGAACGTATTGCTGCAGTATCTCCAGCGCGTGTTCAATCAGCTGAATATCCCGTTCAAAGTCTCCGCGGGCCTCCGAGGTATCCGTCTTTTTAAACACCTCATCCTCCGCGGCGTCCGTATCGATATCCAGTACGCCCCGGCGCTGCAGAAGCTCCAGGATCTGTTTCCTGTTCTTCTTCCAGGCGCAGATTCCCAGCCGCTGCATCTTAAGAACTGCCATATACATCCCTCCTTTCCTGTTGTCTCATCCAGACAGCGCATTTACACCAGCGCCGCCAATACAGCCTCCACTGCCTTTTCCTCACTGCGTGCTGCCAGCGATTTCAGCGCGGCCGCTTCCCGGACCGCCTTCTCTTCTTCCTCCGCGAGAAGCTTCTCTCCGTCAGCCTTCGCCTGCTCCATCCTGGCCGCAGCCCGTCGCTTCGCTTCCTCCAGCGCCTTCGCCTTCAGCTCCTCCGCTTCCGCTTTCGCCTCCTTCAGAATCTCCGCGCTGTCCTGTCCGGCCTGGCGCAGCAGCTCATCCGCCTGGCCCTCTGTCTTCTTCACAGCTGCCACAGCTTCTTCTATCATCCTCTCACCGCCTTATTTCTTTTCCAAGTATTTCTTTGCTGAGCAAAGTTTCCCATCTCTGGTTCTTCTTCACAAGTTATAACTGTATTTATACTCTAACTGTCTGGTATCGTCAAGCTAATTTTGCATTAAGAAAACTCACGCAGGACAGTTATTTCCTATTTTAATGTGTATTAATACGCTCCCAATATACTGATATACTGCCCCTGCGGGGATTTTTTATCCACATTATGAGGGCCGGCAGGAGAGCTGTCAGAACGTCATAAAAAACGGAGCCGCCTTTTACCGGAAGGAAAGCATGGCAAAACCGGGATAAAAGGCAACGGAAAAGGGGATGACTGCTGTTGTCATCCCCCCTGTACTCTCCGCTCCTGTCCCTTCCGCATAATCAAATAGATAATCAGGAACAGCAGCCCCATCTGCAGGCTCATCATGGAATAGTCCATGTCAAGCAGAATCAGGAGCGCCAGCCAGGCACCCGCCAGCAGGAAGCTTCTGCCCTTCACCAGGGTATAAATAACGATGCCCAGGAAGAGAAGGGTGAAGCAGATACCCACCGGAATGGAGAAGCGAAGCATCTGGTTGAGAAAAACGTTGTGAGCGTTGTTGACCATAAACCAGTCGTTTACCTGGATCATAGACGTACCGAAGCGCATGCCCCACCCCTGGGGGTATTTCAGGATGGTCTGCCAGACTGCCTGCCAGATTGGCACACGGTCGCCCAGCGTCATAAGATTACGCTCCGACAGCACCTCCCAAGCCACTGCCGCAGCCGCAGCCAAAAAGACAGCCCCAACCGCAAAATGCCATTTTTTCGGCCGGAACTCTTTCCAGTTCACCTGATCCATCACCCCTCCTGCAATAATCAGGAATACTCCTGCAATTCCGGTCCAGGAATGGGTCAGATACAGACAGAACAGGAGCACCGCCGCGCTTAATGCAAAAGTCACCCTGTTTTTGAATTTCTTCCGATAGGCCACAAAAAGTGCCAGAAAAGCAACCAGCATCAGCGCGTACTCACTCTTATGGCTGTAGATCCAGTAATGTCTTGTCTCGTAGAAATTATCCGGAAGTTCAAAAAGAATAAACTGATTGTTGCAAATCAAAAGATTCGTATATCCCAGCAGATAATAGATAATGCTGCCTACGTTTGAAATAACAATACAGCGCATCAGAAACAGGATATTATCATGTTTTCCTCCGTCCAGCCTTGCCTGAACCCCCAGCAGCACTCCCATGAACAGGAACGCCACTGTATTATTAATCTGCTCCCAGTACCATCCCAGGTATTTATGGTTAAAATACAGGGAAAGGATATTATAAAGCAAAAGCCCTCCCAAAAACAAGGCCCCCGCCGCCGACAGACGGAGCAGCTTCTTCCGGTTCCACACAAGCTGCAGCAGCATATAGAGCACCAGCATAAAATAAGCCCAGGAAAACCCTGCGTAATAGGCGCTCTGATATACATCTGTGTAAGGACTGTAAAAAGCAGGAAACAGCAGCATCAATACAAAAGCGCTCTTTAATATCCAGGAATCTATCTCATGTTCTTTTAACCAGTTCATATAAAACTCCTCTCCTGGCATCCGTTTACAGACACCAGATGTCTTATCCGTCTATTATAGACCAGATAC
>ERZ1643250.3145-NODE-3145-length-11584-cov-6.614451_pt1 | contig 11584 bp, 8 predicted proteins | sample MGYA00579262_ERZ1643250 | MGnify/ENA primary metagenome ERZ1643250 (study PRJEB29033, sample SAMEA4952265) | chicken gut metagenome | biome: Broiler Chicken; feature: Gastrointestinal Tract; material: Caecum | place: Ireland | collected 2018 | study: Broiler...
CCTGCCGCTTGATAATATCCAGATAGTATTCCGCGGGCACATTGATGTCGGTGAAAACCTCCAAATCGGGCTTCCAGCGAATCCGGGTGCCGGTGTCCTTTTTGGAATAGTCCTCCCGATGGAGCCCGCCTACGTTTTCGCCCTTTTCAAAATGAAGAGTATACCGGCTGCCGCCGCTGCGGATATCCACGTCCATATACTCGGCAGCATACTGGGTGGCGCACAGACCCAGACCATTGAGACCCAGAGAATACTCATAACTGCCGCCCTGAGCGTTGTTGTACTTACCGCCGGCGTACATTTCACAGAACACCAGCTCCCAGTTATACCGCTGTTCCCGTTGGTTAAAATCCACGGGGATACCTCGGCCGAAGTCCTCCACCTCTACAGAGTGATCCTCATAGCGGGTAACGATAATTTTATTGCCAAAGCCCTCTCTGGCCTCATCGATGGAGTTGGAGAGGATCTCGAAAATCGAATGTTCACAGCCCTCAAGTCCATCAGAACCGAAAATAACGGCAGGACGGCGGCGCACACGGTCAGCGCCTTTGAGAGCGGAAATACTGTCGTTGCCATAGGCAGGTTTTTTTGCCATTGACTGGCCTCCTTATTCAACAAACATCATAAAGAGAATGTTTTCACATTTTCTTCACGCTTTTCCGTACAAAATATTGATTGCCAATAGCGGACCCTGGGAAAAATCCTCTTCCACATATTCTTTCTTAAAACGTTCATATTCCTCCAAAAGCAGTTGCAGGGTATCCTCCTCATGCCGCATACCAAAAACCAGACAGGCCATACTCTGGGTATAAGGATTTCGGATTTCATGATACATTGCTTTCAGTTGCTCCAAATAGACAGGTTCACAATAAGCCAATATCTGAATCGAACTCTCGATAAACATATCCTGCTTATTGGTGCGTAAACGCTGCAACATCAGCGGAACAACCTCTTCCTGCATAGACAACGCTTTTTGACAAAGCTTCCATCGATTGATAATGTCGTATTCTGTGCGCATAAACCGAACAATTTGCTCTCCTGACTTCAGTTGAGAGATTTTTTCGGCTTCACTTTGAATTTTTTCCATTCTTTCTATATCAATGTCTTCTGCTATTTGATCAAAGATCACTTCATGAATCTCCTCGTCAAACGCGATATCCATAGAAAAATATGCTATTTGGGCAGCAGACATTTTCTTCAGAGGATTCTTACTAAAAAAGCCTTTCGGCAGCAATTTCTTATCCATTCTTTCACCCATACAAAATACTGATTCTTCAACTTTCTCCTACACACGAAAAAGGAAAGGCTTTTGGAAAAGCCTTCCCTTTTCATGAATTTTCATTCAGCCCTTTACAAATTTACGGCGTTTCGGGAGAGGAAGTTCCCTGCTCTTCCACCTTCCAGTAATCCTCCGCACTGCTGCCGTCCGGATCGGAGCCTTCCATCATTTTGGCAAACTCCTCACCGCTCATCTTTTCATTGCGGAACAGATACTGGGCAACCTTGTGCAGCTGATCCATATGAACCGTCAGAATCTCTCTGGTCTGGTCATAAGCATTGTCAATCATGCGCTTGACTTCTGCATCAATCTTGGAAGCGGTCTCTTCGGAATAGTTGCGGATATGGCCCATATCACGGCCCAGGAAAGGCTCGGAATTGTCGGAACCGTACTTAATCGGGCCCAAAGTATCGCTCATACCGTATTTGGTCACCATGGCATGGGCAGTCTGAGTAGCCCGCTCGATATCGTTGGAGGCGCCGGTAGAAATGTCCTCCAGCACCAGTGCTTCCGCCACACGGCCGCCCAGCAGCACAATCAGGCTTTCCAGCATCTCATTGCGGCTCTGATAAGAACGGTCCTCGGTGGGCAGGTGCATGGTATAGCCGCCGGCCATACCTCTCGGGATAATGGAGATCTGATGCACCGGGTCCTGATGCTTGCAGTAATAAGTGGTAATCGCGTGGCCGCCCTCGTGATAAGCGGTCAGCTTCTTTTCCTTATCGGACATAACACGGCTCTTCTTCTCGGTGCCCACAACCACCTTGATGGTGGCCTCTTCAATCTCCGTCATGGTAATGGCCCGGAGATTCCGGCGGGCAGCCAGCAGAGCAGCCTCATTCAGCAGGTTTTCCAGATCTGCACCGGTAAAGCCTGCGGTGGATTTTGCAATGGTCTTGAGATTCACGTCCGGTGCAATGGGCTTGCCCTTGGCGTGAACTTTGAGGATTTCCTCACGGCCCTTGATATCCGGATAGCCCACCATGACCTGACGGTCAAAACGGCCGGGACGCATCAAAGCCGGGTCGAGAATATCGGGGCGGTTGGTGGCGGCAATCATGATGACGCCTTCATTAGCGCCAAAGCCGTCCATCTCCACCAGCAACTGGTTCAGGGTCTGTTCACGTTCATCGTGACCGCCGCCCAAACCGGCGCCGCGCTGACGGCCCACCGCATCGATCTCGTCGATAAAGATAATGCAGGGGGAATTTTTCTTGGCCTGTTCAAACAGGTCCCGGACACGGGATGCACCCACACCGACGAACATTTCCACAAAGTCGGAACCGGAGATGGAGAAGAAGGGCACGCCTGCTTCACCGGCAACAGCACGGGCCAGCAGGGTTTTACCGGTACCGGGAGGGCCCACCAGCAAAACGCCCTTGGGAATGCGGGCGCCCAGTTCGTTGTACTTCTTGGGGTTCTTCAGGAATTCCACAATCTCCTGAAGCTCTTCCTTTTCTTCGTCAGCACCGGCCACGTCGGCAAACGTGGTCTTGCGCTTTTCGTCGTTCATGTTCTTGATCTTCGCTTTGCCGAAGTTCATCTGCTTTCCGGCGTCGCCCATTCCGGCGCTCATCCGGCGGTACATAAACCACCAGAACACGAAAATACCGGCGAACAGCAGCAGGGTGGGCAGGATGCTCACCAGCCAGCTGGTTTCAGCGGGACGGCGGATATCCTGTACCATCTTTTTATCGGGATTGTTCTCGTTATAGCTCTGAATGTATTCCCGCACGTCGCTGTCAAACTTCATGACGCTGGGAACCACATAGCTGATCTTCTTTTCCTTTCCATCGTCGTTGATGGTCAGAATCATTTCACCGGTGCCCCAGTCCAGCTGATAGGCGGAGACTTTTTCGGTCTCAAAGTAATTGAGAATGTCCGAATACTTGTAGGAAGTCTGCACCTGCCGGTTGCTCAGCAGCATGAAAATGATAATGAACAGCGCGATGGGAATGCCGAGATAGATGAGAAGATTGCGAACTGCCTTTTTGTTATCCAAATTTACTTCACTCCTTCGGGATTCTGCCTGGGGCAGCTGTTATGGTTATTCGCCATAAACCTCGGGCTTCAACACGCCCACAAAGGGAAGATTGCGATATCTTTCGTCATAGTCGAGGCCATAGCCCACGATAAAGGCATCGGGAACCTGGGTTCCCACATAGGTGGCCTTTACCTCTGCCATGCGGCGCTCCGGCTTGTCAAAGAGAGTACAGATCCGGATGCTCTTGGGGCCTCTGGATTTCAGCATATCCACTATGTAGCTCAGGGTCATGCCGCTGTCCAGAATATCCTCCACGATCAACAGGTCATAGCCTTCCAGAGGAATATCCAGATCCTTGATGATTTTGACCACACCGGAGGTCTTTGCGCCGGAACCATAGCTGGAAACGGCCATAAAATCAATGCGGCAGGGAATGGTAATGGCCCGCATCAGGTCTGCCATAAAGACCACGGAGCCTTTCAGAATGCTCACCATCAGCAGTTTTTTTCCTGCATAGTCCTTACTGATCTGGGCGCCGATGTCCCGGACGATCTGCTGAAGCTTTTCTTCGCTGAGCAAAACCTCCTGAATATCCTGCATCATGTCGTTGTTTGTATTCTGCGCCATTTCTGTCACGCCTTTCCCGGAGGATTTCTCCGTTCTGTATTTCGTTCATCGAATCTATTTTTCAACGGCAGAATTGGACCGGAAAGCTGTCTCTTCCGGCAAAACTGCTGCCAATAATACCTGTCTGGTATCCGAAGTCAGCCTGCACCGCTGACAAACGCCGAAGCCCTCCAGCCACAGAATCTCCCCTTCTGTTTCCAAAAGCAGCAGACTGTCCCGTCTTCCTGTGGGAACACGGCTTTCGCTGAAAAGCTTTTTCAAGGTCTTGGTCACGCCCCGGCCTGCCGGTTCAAATCGGTCGCCTCCCCGGCGGGTACGGATTTTCCAATTTTTCCGGCTATGTGTTATTGTATCATAGTCCATCAAATTAGGAAATAACAAATTATGAAATTTTATACGCTTTTTCATGTCAGAAACCGGGAAAACTTCCAGAATCAGCACCCGTCCGTCCGGAAGAAGGGTCTTTTCTTCCGGAGCAGGCAGCTCCCATCCGTTCCAGTCAGCCTGTTTCTTCTCCGCGGTGAAAACCTCCCGCCACACGTTCAGCTCCACATTTCCGGGAAGATCCACCCTTCCCCGGCCGCGGCGAAGACATTCCAGCGCCTGTTCCAGATGGACGGTTTCCGGGCGGGGACACCCTGCCTGTCGAAAGCAATGGTCGAGCGCCCGAACCGAAACCGCTTCCGGTGCTTCCCGAAAGTCGGAAACCGACCAGCCTCTCTCCCCTTTCGCACGAGAAAGCAGCTCCTCTGCCAGATCGTCCAGACAGTCCGCGTCCCGGCGCAGGGTTTCCGCTGTTCGAGCCAGCAAGCGCTCCGTTTCCGGCTGTATGCTGCACAAGAGGGGAAGCACCTGATGACGCAGCCGGTTGCGGGTATAATCCAAACAGGCGTTGGTGCTGTCCGTCCGCCACGGAATCCCGTTTTCACGGCAATAAGCCTCGATTTCCTCCCGACTGAGGAGCAGCACCGGGCGAATAATGTTCCCCCGTACCGGCGCAATCCCCGACAGTCCCCGGGCACCGGCTCCTTGCAGCAAATGCAGCAGCACTGCTTCCGCCTGATCGCTGCGGGTGTGGGCCGTGGCAATCCGATCGTTATCCCCTGAAAGCAAACTTTCCAGAAATTCATACCGGAGCCGCCTGCCGCAGGCTTCCAGCCCTTCCCCGGAACGCTCCGCCTCTTCCGGAACATTGACCTGCAAAACCCGCAGTTCAATCCCCTGTTCGCTGCACCAGTTCCGGACAAACGCTTCATCTTCGTCGGCCTCTGCCCCGCGAATCCCATGATTCACATGGGCACAGAGAATTCTTTCCCTAGGAAACAGGGACAACAGCAGATGAACCATGGCCATGGAATCTGCGCCGCCGGAAAGAGCTGCAATCACTCTCCCCTCCCAGGGAACCATCCGGTTTTGCTCCATCCATCGCTGCACCTGCTCCCGTGTCTTACTCATGCCGGAACAGCTCCTGAGAGGTAAAGCGCATAAACTCACCCTGCCAATGGAGAGGAACCGTCTTGATTTCGCCGTGACGGTTTTTAGCCACGATACACTCGCCGCTGTTCATGTCCTCGTCCTCTTTCGGTGCGTCCGCGTCATTCTGGTAATAGTTTTCACGGTACAGGAACAAAACAATGTCGGCGTCCTGTTCGATAGAGCCGGAATCACGCAGGTCAGAGAGCACCGGACGGTGTTCCGTACGCTTTTCGCTGCCGCGGGCCAACTGAGACAGGGCAATGACGGGAATATTCAGTTCCTTTGCCATGATTTTCAGGTTTCGGGTAATTTCCGAAATTTCCTGCACACGGTTATCAATCCGCTTGGCGCTGTTCATCAGCTGCAAATAGTCGATAATCACCAAGTCCACATTTTTCAGTCGGCGAATCTTGGCTTTCATTTCCGGGACGGTAATACTGGAATTATCGTCCAGATAAATGGACGCTTTGGAAAGAATATCTCCGCCCTCAATCAGCCGGGCCCATTCACCATCGTTGAGCTCACCGGTGCGCAGCTTGGTGCCGGACACCAGCGATTCGGTGGAAAGCAAACGGGAAGCCAGCTGTTCCCGCGCCATTTCCAACGAGAAAAAGGCAACCCGCTTTTGAGCGGTGACCGCCGCATGACGGGCAATATTCAGGGCGAAGCTGGTTTTACCCATACCGGGACGAGCGGCAAGAATAATCAGGTCGGAGCGGTTCAAGCCGGTAATGGTGTCATCCAGCTCCCGGATACCGGTGGGAATACCCTTGTATAAATCCCGGTCCGGAGAATTCAGCCGGTCCAACCGATCAAAGGTTTCAATAATGACCTCGTTCAGCGGCTGAAGCCCCTGCATATTTTTGCCCCGTCGAATATCGAATATGCGCTGCTCCGCAGAATCCAGCAGCGTGGAGGCATCCGCCGCACCCTGACTGGCATCCTCCAGAATTTCCCGGGCCGCCAGAATCAACGTCCGGACATCATATTTGTCCCGGACAATTTTGGCATAGGACTCCACATTGGAGATGGAGGGGACAATCTGGGCCAGCTGCATCAGATACACTTTACCGGTGGATTCATCAAAAGAGTCGTTCTGCTTGAGCTGTTCCAGCACCGTGACAAAATCCACCGGACGGCCGGTGGTGAACAGATCCAGCATCACTTCATAGATCAGCGCATTATTGACCTGATAAAAATAGTCTGGCCGGGGCAGAAATTCCGTCACCCGATCCAGACAGGAGGAATCCAGCAGGATTGCACCCAATACAGACTGTTCCGCCTCCGGACTGAAAGGCATATACAGAACCGAAGACCCCTGTGTATTCAGCTGGTTCGTATTGTTATTTTCCGCCATATGCTACCCACTCCTTTCCCTGTTTGTCCAGAACCGGAAAAAACCTGACAGCAGGACGCCGTCAGGCTTTTCGCAGAACTGGAAATTATTCCTTTTCGCCAACCATTACAAACATCTTTGCGGAAATGCCGGCATAGAGTTTGATCTCGCAGGCATAAGAACCAAATGCCTTGATATCGCCGTCCACAACGATTTTCCGCTTGTCAATGTCCACCTTGAACTGCTCTTTCAGCGCTTCCGCAATTTCCTTTGCGGTGACAGAACCGAAAAGACGTCCACCCTGTCCAGCCTTTGCCGTCATTTTCACGGTCTTGCCTTCCAGAATGGCCGCTGCCTTCTGGGCAGCTTCCGTTTCGGTTTTAATCTTATAGGCCTTGGCTTCCTCGGCGTTTTTCAGCTCATTCATTGCCTGAGCATTAGCCTCTTTTGCCAGCTTCTTGGGGAACAGGAAGTTCCGGGCATAGCCGTCGGAAACATTCACCAGTTCGCCCTTTTTGCCGCTTCCCTTTACGTCTGCAAGCAGTACTACTTTCATAAGAAATCCCTCCAAATATCAGTGTCAGTTGGGACAGCCGGTTATGTGGTGCCGTGCTGTGTTGCCGACTCCAGCTGTTCGTTGAGTACCGAAATCAGCTTTTGCCGGGCGTCCCGAAGGTTGGAATTTGCCAGCTGCGCACCGGCCATGGTCAAATGACCGCCGCCGCCCAGAGCCTCCATGAGAATCTGCACGTTCACGTCTCCCAGCGAACGGGCGGAAATGCTCACGGTGCTGCCGGTTTGGAACAGCACAAAGGAGGCGGTGACCCCCTGTATGGACAGCAGTTCATCGGCCGCCTGTGCCGACGCCACCCGGATATCCGGAATATTTTCGGCAGAGCAGGCAATGGCGCAGTTGTTGTATATCTCCGCGCTGGAAACCAGCTGGGATTTTGCCTTATAGGTGTCGATGCTGTTGGAAAACAGCCGTTTGACTTCCACCGTATCGGCGCCGCGGCGGCGGAGATAGGCGGAGGCTTCAAAGGTACGGACACCGGTTTTCAGCACAAAGCTCTTGGTATCCAGCATAATACCGGCCATCAGAGCTTCCGCTTCCATGCGGCTCAGACAGTTGCCGCTGATATATTGTACCAGTTCTGCTACCATTTCGGAAGCAGAGCTGGCATATGGTTCATGATAAAATACAATGGCGTTATCAATATGCTTCACCATCATCCGATGGTGGTCAATTACCACTACCCGGGAAACCTGGCGCAGCAGATCCGGGCTTTCCACAAAGGACGGAGAGTGGGTATCCACTACAATAAGCAGGGTTTTTCCGGTAATCATGGGCATGGCTTCCCAGGGTTCGATAAAGATCCGGCGATCCTGGGTCACTTTTTCCATGCTGGTAATGATCTGTTTTGCCAGAGACTGTTCCCGGTCAATGACAATGTAGGCCTCGTGCCCCAGTCCTTTGGCAACGGCGCTCCACATACCCACAGCGGAACCAACAGAATCCAGATCGCTGAATTTATGTCCCATAATCAGCACCACATCGCTGGCATTCACATGGTCAGAAAGGGTAGCGGCGATAACACGGGTACGAACCTTGTCCCGCTTTTCCACGCCTTTGGAGAGTCCGCCAAAGAACTCATATGTATCGTCCTTCTGCTTGACGGCTACCTGATCTCCGCCGCGGCCCAGTGCCATATCCAGCGCCTGACGGGCCCAATGCTCGCTCTCTTCCAAAGAAGATGCGCCGCGCCCCACGCCGATGGAAACCGTCGCCCGACGGCCTTCATTGGTCTTGATCTCCCGAACCTTGTCCAGAATTTCAAAACGCTTTTCCTTGGCCGCCACAATATGGGCTTCGTCGGTCATCATAAAGAACCGGCTTCCCGAAACCTTTTTCAAAAAGCCGCCCATTTCCTGTGCCCAATGGGACAATACGCTCTCTACCTCGGAAGAAATCCGGGCATCTTCCATACCGGAAGAATCCCGGGCCAGCTCTTCCCGGTTATCGAACGAAATACTGGCCACTACCGGCCGTTTTTCATTATAACGGCGATTGATATCCTTATAATAAGTATCGTCGATGAAATACAGCACATATCCCCGGAAGGTTTTCACTGCATGAACGGTATACTCTTTTTCCTGAATAGTAATATCCGTTCCCTTGTCCGCCGCAACCTGATGAAGGGTCTTCGGATAAATAAAGCGAAGTACATTGTCTCCCCGGACATCCTTGCGCCCACTGACCGCCTGTAAAAAGGCCTCATTTGCCCAGACCAGATCCCCTTCCTCGGCGACGGCCGCCACCGGTATGGAGAACTTCTCCAGTGCGTCATAGTCCTGAGCAGTCAGCACGTTTTTTGCGGCCCGGACAGCACTTCCAATATGCGCTTTAAAGCGATTTTCCCCCAGGATTACCGCCACACAGGCAGCAACCGCCACAGCAGCCTCTACGACAAATGCCACAGGGCTCCAAAACAGGCTGATTGCCGCCATACAGAGCATAGCGGCTGCCAGCACATAATATACAGGGGATGAGATCCAGATTCTGCGACGTTTCAATTCCAACGACTCCTTCTATCCGGCATAGTCAGCCCGGACTTACACCTCCATGATAATGGGAAGAATCATGGGGCTTCTGCGGGTACGCTCATACAGCAGACGGGAAAGTCCATCCTTGATGCGGGTCTTAAGAGTTCCCCAGTCATGCACATCGTTTTCCGCGCTGCTTTCCAGAATGGAATACACCAGCTTTCTGGCTTCTTCCATCAAAGGCTCGGATTCCCGGACATAAACAAATCCGCGGGAAACCACATCCGGACCGGAAATCACCTTTCCACTTCCGGCTGCGATGGTGCAGACCACCACAATCAGGCCGTCTTCGCCCAGATGCTTGCGGTCCCGCAGCACAATGCTGCCCACATCGCCTACACCCAGACCGTCCACCATTACCCGACCGGCGGGAACCGGCGGCAAAGCCTTCATATAATTTTCATTCAGCTCGACACAGCTGCCCACATCGCCAATGAAAATATTCTTCCGGTCCATTCCCATGGCAAGCGCCAGATTTGCATGCTTACGCAGATGCTTCTGCTCACCGTGTACCGGGATAAAATATTTGGGACGGACAATGCCCTGCATCAGCTTCAGCTCTTCCTGGCAGGCGTGGCCGGACACATGGACTTCATACATGGACTCATACACCACGCTGCATCCGCGCTTGAGCAGTTCATCCACCACAGTGCCCACCATTTTCTCGTTGCCGGGAATGGGACGGGCGGAAATAATAATGGTATCCCCCGGGCCTACTTCCACCTTCCGGTGATCGGCAAAGGCCATTCGGGTCAGGGCGGACATGGGCTCCCCCTGGCTGCCGGTGGTAACCAGTACAATCTGTTCCTTGGGATAGCGGTTAATCAAATCTATATCAATGAGCACGCCGTCGGGAATTTCCAGATATCCCAGCTCCACGGCAATACCCATCACATTGAGCATACTGCGGCCGGACAGCGCCACTTTGCGGCCATACTTCACCGCACAGTTGATAATCTGCTGTACACGGCTGATGTTGGAAGCGAAAGTAGCAATAATCAGCCGATCCTTTTCCGCCTGTTTGAACAGGTTATCGAAGGACGCAAAAACTTTCTGCTCCGTCTGAGTATAGCCGGGGCGCTCCGCATTAGTGGAATCAGCCATCAAGGCCAGAACGCCCTCTTTGCCCAGCTCTGCAAAACGGCCCAGATCAATCATGCCGCCCTGCGTGGGGGTGCAGTCGATTTTAAAGTCGCCGGTGTGTACCACCGTACCTGCCGGGCTGTGAATGGCAAAGCCCACTGCATCGGAAATCGAGTGGTTGACGTGAATAAATTCCACACTCATGCAGCCCATTTTCACAGTCTGGCCCGGATGGGTCACCTGCAAATGGACTTTGTTCTGCAATCCGTGCTCTTTCAGTTTTCCTTCTACCAGTCCCAGCGTCAGCGCAGTTCCGTAGATGGGAAGGTTAATTTTCTTCAAAAGATAGGGCAGGGCGCCGATGTGGTCCTCGTGACCGTGGGTCAGCACAATACCCCGGATTTTGTCTGCATTCCGCTCTGCAAAGGTGAAATCCGGCAGCACCAGATCAATGCCCAGCATATCATCTGTAGGAAACGCCAGTCCGCAGTCCACAATGACCATGTCGTTTCCGCATTCAAACAATGTAAAGTTTTTTCCGATCTCATTGAGTCCACCCAGAAAATACACCTTCATGGAAGGCTTCTGGGATACCTGGCGGTTTTTCCCTTTTCTGGATACCGTCTTTCTGCTCTGCTTTGTTCCGTCCGTTTTTTTGCCGCGTACCGGCTTTTCTCCGGCGCTCTGTTCCTCTGCAGCAGGGGCAGCCTTCGTCTTCTTGGGCGGAAGCACCCGCTGATACAGGGGCATATCCACCGGTTTTGCCGATTTTCCCGTGGATCTGGGCCGACGAACCTTCTTCTCTGCTGTTTCTTCAACGGCATTCGTATTCTTTTTTACCACGCAATAACCTCCAATTTGGACAAGCAGATGTGATCTCTCCGCAACGGGCGGCAGAGACTGCGTTTTGATCCGCTGTCGATATGATATATAACAAAACAACCCGCCGGGCACTGGATTCACCGGTGTTCCCGCAAAGTGGCCGCAGCCTGAACGAATCCGAAATCCACGATGTCTGTCACTGGATATTCGGGGAAAAAGCGGGTTGAAAAGTTCTGAAAAACCGATTTCACAACGTGTTTCTGTCTTTAAAAATCGCAGACAAAGCGCTGTTTCCGGACATAAATATTCTTATATATTTTACTCTACATTGCTCCTACTGTCAAGGGATTTGCCCGGAGCACTGCCCTGACAC
>ERZ1643250.3147-NODE-3147-length-11577-cov-7.677660_pt1 | contig 11577 bp, 12 predicted proteins | sample MGYA00579262_ERZ1643250 | MGnify/ENA primary metagenome ERZ1643250 (study PRJEB29033, sample SAMEA4952265) | chicken gut metagenome | biome: Broiler Chicken; feature: Gastrointestinal Tract; material: Caecum | place: Ireland | collected 2018 | study: Broiler...
CTGCTGGGGGTTTCCGTCCCCTCGCGGGGATAAGTTGTGACACAAAAGGGTTATAGTGTACGGCGTAAGAAACGCAGTTTCCGTCCCCTCGCGGGGATAAGTTGTGACTAAAAAAATGAAAACAGAAGATATCATGTATCTTGTTTCCGTCCCCTCGCGGGGATAAGTTGTGACTTCTAAGCGAAATTGATTTAAAGACTGGTTCTTTTATGTTTCCGTCCCCTCGCGGGGATAAGTTGTGACTGAGCCTCCCAAAAATCGCCCCGTGCAGCTGCGGTTTCCGTCCCCTCGCGGGGATAAGTTGTGACGTGAAAAATGGAAACTATGATCCTGATTGCGCTGTTTCCGTCCCCTCGCGGGGATAAGTTGTGACCAGTTGAGTTTGTGGAGGTGGTTTGAATGTTCTGGTTTCCGTCCCCTCGCGGGGATAAGTTGTGACCCGGGTTTTCATGGCTTGCTTAAATTCGCGACTGTTTCCGTCCCCTCGCGGGGATAAGTTGTGACAGCAAAAATGACGGGAAATCGGTCCGCATTGCTGCCTCTTTTCTACAGGATACCAGATTTTTCATGATAATGCAAGGGGAAAGGGGAGATTTCAGGTGTAAAGAACCGGAATTTCTCCATTTTTTCTGCGCCAACCCCCTTTCCAGACCGGTGCAAAACCGTTCGTATTCAGGAGGTTGGCGCAAAACATCCCGCTGTTACAGCGCCAGAACGCCGTTGTCGCTTTCAATCAGCTCATAAATCCGCTCTTCCATGCCGGTTTCCCCGCTGATATAGACCAGTACATCTTCCCCGTCCTCGCCCTTGCAGACAAATTCCCAGCACAGCACTTCATCCAATCCGGGGGTGGGAATCAGCGCCAGATTGGGCTCCTGCTGGATTTTCAATCGGGTGCTCACCGATTCCCGGGCTTTTTCTGCGGTGACGGAAGGGGCTTTCAGCTGGCGTTCACGATGGTTCATCAGATAGCCGGAGGCGTTATAGGACACGATTTCCCCGTTGTCCAGGGCCACGCCCACTTTGATCAGGTCGGGGTAACAGGTAACGGACAGGGTGTCGGTCTTTTCCAGCCATGCAAAATTAAAGGTACACACGCCGTCGGCTGTGATATAGTAGCTCTGTTTATAGCTGGAAATCCCATTCTTTTCCAAAAAAGCTTCCGCTTTTTTCAGCGCTTCTTCCTGAGAGAGTTTGTTTTCCGAGATGGTGCGGGGGTTGGAAATGGAGCACAGCAGCCCGCCGTCCTTGGTGACGGAAACCCGGATGTCCTCTTTCAGAAAGTTATAGCAGGGAAGCCCGCCGCCGGTGTCGGTGGTGTGTTCCAGTTCCGCGGACTTTACCCCCAGAAATTTGGCTGCGGCCTGTTCCGCGTTCCCTTGAGGAAGCCGTTTCAGTCCCTGCGTGGCTTTGGCGGTCATCTGGGAAATATGGTCACTGAAAGGCCCGTCGTAAATCAGTGTGGGGTATTCCCCGAAAGCGGAAGCGCTCTCTTCCAGCTCCCCGCCGTAGGAGGGCAGCACTTCGATCACGTTTTTCAGGGTGCTTTCCGCTTCCTTCATGGTGACTTTTCCATAGCGGAACCGCTCCTCCAGCTTTTGCAGCTCTGTGCTCAGGGTTTCGGCGTATTTCCGCAAGGTAGTCAGGTTGTCAAATTCCTCCTGGCTCAGTTCCGAACCGGCAGCCAGCCGCCGGGAAAGATAGGAGGCATAGTCTCCGGCCTGGGCCAGAAACCGGTTGATGTTGCCGGAGTTTTCCCCGGAAGCAGGCAGCGCCGCCAGCGCAGCTTTTGCGCCGGAGGATTCCTCCAGCAGCTGGGCGGCAAGGCTGGTCTGGGCCGTGGCGGTGTTGGCATAGCGGACCTTTTCCAGTGCGGTTTCCATGCCGGAAACATAGCCCGAAAGATCGCTCACTGCCCGCTGATAAACATAGGAAAGGGTGGTTTCCGCCTCCATGGCTTGCTGATTCTGTACGGAAATGCCGATTCCCAAGACCGCTACGGTGGCCAGAGCAAAGGTGCCCGCGCGGATTTTTCCTCTTCGTGTCATAGAATTTCCCCCTTTTGCATTCGTCAGAAAAAGTGTTCGCTGTTTTGAAAAAAATATACTGTCATTTTGGCAGAAATGAATTTTTGTGGTATAATATCTTCGAAATAGCCCGTGGGAAAAGAGGGCTTGTATTGAAAACAGGAGGGAAAGTCATGAGTTTACAGCGATTTGAAGACGCACACCGGCAGGATTATGAAACGGCGCTGGCGGAAATCCGCAGAGGCCGCAAGACCAGCCACTGGATGTGGTACATTTTTCCCCAGCTCAAAGGGCTGGGACACAGCCCCACAGCCCAGTACTATGGCATTGAGAATCTGGCGGAAGCGGAGGCTTTTCTGGCCCATCCGGTGCTGGGAGCCCACCTTGTGGAGATTTCCCGGGCTTTGCTGGCGCTGGAGACCGACAATGCCGATCTGGTTTTCGGATATCCCGACAACCTCAAGCTCCGCTCCAGCATGACGCTTTTTGCACAGGTTCGGGAAGCGAACCCGGTTTTTGGACAGGTACTGGACAAATTTTTTGAGGGAAAACCCGATCAGAGGACCTTGGCACTGCTGAAAGAATAAACCATTTTTCCGGAACCTGTGGAAATCTCCATGGGTTCCGCTTTTTTAAGGGCGTTTCTGAAAACTAAGAAATTGACGGATTTTTCGCAAGCAACAGACAGATACAAGGCAAAAAACGCAGGAATCCTTGATGGATTCCGAGTATTTTTAACGCAGTAGCTGGCGTTGATTGTCGGAAAAGACTATCATTTCGACTTTTCAGATAGCCCCTAGAGAAAAAATCCCGGCAAAGGGGAAAATCACAGGGAACCTGCGGCTTTTTCTTTTCATTTTTGGGCCGGTATGGTATAATAAAACGAATTATCGGATTTATAAAAGGGAAGGGAGCGGTTTTGTGATTATTCTGGGTCTGGATCCCGGATATGCCATTGTGGGCTATGGGGTGGTGCAGGCGCAAAACAGCCGCTACCGTTCTTTGGAGCACGGCGCCATTGTTACCAAAGCGGGAGAACCTTTTGAGCGGCGGCTGGAAATTATCTACGATGCCCTGTCTTTCGTTCTGGAAAAATGGAAGCCCGAATCCATGGCGCTGGAAAAGCTCTATTTCAACAACAACAAGACCACGGCCATCGGTGTGGCAGAGGCCCGAGGAGTCATTCTGCTGGCGGCGAAAAAGGCCGGGGTCCCGGTGTTTGAATATACCCCCATGCAGGTGAAAATGGCGGTCACCGGCTATGGCGGGGCCAAAAAGCCACAGGTAATGGAAATGACCCGCCGGCTTTTGTGTTTGCAGAAAATTCCCAAACCCGACGATACCGCCGACGCGCTGGCCATGGCCATTTGTCACGGACAGGCCGCAGGCTCTGCCTTGCGGAGAAGCCTGCTTCGCCGGGGCTGACAGGACAGGGAGGTACCATTGTGTTTTACAGTCTGAAAGGAAAGCTCATTCATTCGGAAATGGGGTTTGTGGTGGTGGAATGCGGCGGTGTCGGCTTTAAATGCCTGACGACCCTGGGCACCCAGCGGAATCTGCCCCAGCTGGGGGAGATCGTCACCCTGTATACCCATCTCAACGTCCGGGAGGATGCGCTGGATTTATTCGGTTTTTACAGCATGAGTGAGCTGAATTGCTTCAAAATGCTCACCGGCGTCAGCGGTGTCGGTCCCAAAGTGGGACTGGCGATTTTGTCAGAGCTGACCCCGGAGCGGGTGGCCATGGCTGTGGCTTCCGGCGACAGCAAAGCGCTGACCCGTGCCAGCGGCGTTGGCCCCAAGCTGGCCCAACGTATTGCGCTGGAGTTGAAAGATAAAGTAAAGAAAATGGGCGGCTCCGCCGAGGTTGGGTTGTCCATGGAAAATATCGAAGCGGCAGGCGTGGTGTCGGCTTCTTCCAATGCCGCCGAGGCTGTCAACGCACTGGCAGTGCTGGGCTACAGCCCCAGCGATGCAGCGGCGGTGGTCGGAAAGCTGGATTCCTCCCTTTCAGTAGAGGAACTGATCCGGCTTTCCCTGAAAGCCATGGCGCCTAAGTGGGATTGACAGGGGGGAGATCATTGGATTACGAGAGTACGGCTTCCGAAATGGATTTTGAAAACCGAATGATTGACCCGGCCTATAACCCGGAGGACGCGGCGGTGGAAAATCCCCTGCGCCCGCGAACCCTTTCGGAGTATATCGGACAGGATAAAGCCAAAGAAAACCTGTCGGTGTTTATTGAAGCGGCCCGGCAGCGGGGCGAAGCGCTGGACCACGTGCTTCTCTATGGCCCGCCCGGCTTGGGTAAAACCACCCTGGCCGGCATCATCGCCAATGAGTTGGGTGTGAACCTGCGCATCACCAGCGGCCCGGCTATCGAAAAGCCCGGTGATCTGGCGGCGCTGCTCACCAACCTGAATCCCGGCGACGTGCTGTTTATCGATGAGGTGCACCGTCTTTCCCGGAGCGTAGAGGAAATCCTCTACCCCGCCATGGAGGACTTTGCGCTGGATATCATCACCGGCAAGGGGCAGATGGCGGCTTCTTATCACCTACCCCTGCCCAAATTCACGCTGGTGGGCGCTACCACCCGGGCCGGACAGCTGACCGCTCCTCTGCGGGACCGTTTTGGCGTGGTGCTCCGGCTGGAAATGTATTCCCCGAAAGAGCTGGCCCAGATCGTGACCCGCAGTGCCAGAATTCTGGGCATTGATATTGCCGCCGACGGTGCTTTGGAAATTGCCCGGCGTTCCCGGGGTACGCCCCGTATCGCCAACCGGCTTTTGAAGCGAGTGCGCGATTTCGCGCAGGTTATCAGCAACGGGGTGATTGACGAGCACAGCGCTTCCATTGCGCTGGACCGTCTGGAAATCGACGAGCTGGGGCTGGATTCCGGTGACCGCCGCATGATGCGGGCGATGATTGATTACTATAACGGCGGCCCGGTGGGACTGGATACCCTGGCGGCGGCCATTGGGGAAGAATCCGTCACCATTGAAGATGTCATTGAACCCTATCTGATGCAGATTGGCTTTTTGAACCGCACCCCTCGGGGACGGTGTGTGACTCCGGCGGCGTACCATCATCTGGGGCTGACCCCTCCCGGTGAAGCAGCGGCCATGATGCAGCAGAGCCTGTTTGAGTAAAGAAGGTAAGATATGAAAAAAAGTGCCCCGCAGTGGAAAAAAGATGGTTTTACACTGCGTCTTGCAGAGCCGGAAGACGCAGAGGATTATTATGCGCAGAATTTTTGCCCGCTGGATCAGGAAGTGGCCCGATTTACCGGTTGTAAACCGGAGTTTTCCCGGGAAGAGGTTGCCGGCTTTTTTCTGCAATGTGTGGAATCGGATGACCGGTACGATTTCCTTCTGATATCGCCGCAGGGGCGTATTGTGGGGGAAAGCGTTCTCAATGAAATCGACTGGGAAACCCGCTGCGCCAATTTCCGCATCTGTATTTTTCAGCCGGAAGCCCGTGGAAAAGGGCTCGGCTATTGGATGACCTGTATGATCCGGGATTTTGCCTTTGAAACATTGCACCTGAACCGGGTGGAGCTGGATGTATTTTCCTTTAATGTACGGGGGCAGAGGACCTATGCCGCTGCGGGATTTCAGATAGAAGGCGTACGCCGTCAGGCGGTTCTGGACGGTGATACCTACGGAGACGATATTCTCATGGCCATTTTGAAGAGCGAATGGGAGGAATCCCGGAAAGGAGCTCTCCATGTTTCCAACGATTGAACAGGCGGAAGCCTGGTTACAGGATGGCGTGAAAAGAAATCCCGGTTTATGGGATGCCCACAGCCGGTATGTGGGACAGGCCGCCCGGGCCATTGCAGAGCGCATTCCGGAGCTTGACCCGGAAAAAGCCCAGGTACTGGGGATGCTCCACGACATCGGACGTCGGTTTGGCGCTACCGGAAATCTGCATATCTCCGACGGCTATGACTTTATGATGGAGCAGGGCTGTCCGGAGGTGGCCAGAATCTGCCTGACCCATTCTTTTCCCTATCAGAACATCGACAGCTGTTTTGGTTCCTGGAATGTGGTTGCGGACCGGGACGGCGAAAGTGCCCGGAAACGAATGGGAGAGCTGCTTTCTCAGCTTACCTACAACGAATACGATCGGCTGATTCAGCTGTGTGACGCGCTGGCCATGGGGACCGGCTTCTGTCTGCTGGAAAAGCGCTGGGTGGATGTCGTCATGCGGTACGGTTCCAATGACTTTATCATTCCCAAATGGAAAGCAACGTATGAAATCAAGGACGCGCTGGAAAAAAGAATGGGAATTTCCGTTTATGAACTGCTGCCCGGCGTAAAGGAAAATACCTTCGCATAAATATAAACACAACAAACACTGGTTTTGGAGCAAATACAGAGGTTATTTTAATCAAAGAAATGGAGTGTGTACTATGGGAAGACTTTTTGGAACAGACGGCGCAAGAGGCATTGCCAACAGCGAGCTGACCTGTGAGCTGGCCATGAACATTGGCCGCGCCGCCGCAATGGTACTGACAGACAACGACCACCGCCATCCCAAGATCCTCATCGGTAAGGACACCCGTCTTTCCAGCGATATGCTGGAAAATGCTCTGACTGCCGGTTTGTGTAGTGTGGGTGCCAACGTGGTGCAGCTGGGGGTTGTGCCCACGCCTGCCGTGGCGTTTCTGGTAGGAAAGTACAAGGCAGACGCCGGCGTGATGATTTCCGCCTCTCACAACCCCTGTGAGTTCAACGGCATCAAGATTTTCAGCGGCGACGGTTACAAGCTGCCCGACGCGCTGGAAGAGCAGATTGAAGCCATCGTGCTGGATGAAGTGCAGCCCTTCCCGTGTCCGGTTGGCGGCGATGTGGGCAAAGTGACCACTGCGCCCAATGTGGTGCGGGACTATGTGGACCATATCAAGGCCACGGTCCCCTTTGCGCTGGATGGGATGGAAATCGCCGTTGACTGTGCCAACGGTTCCGCTTCCCGGACGGCAGAGCTGCTGTTTACGGAGCTGGGGGCAAAGGTGCACATGCTCAATGCCGAGCCCAATGGCGTGAATATTAACGATAACTGTGGTTCCACTCACGTGGAAGGCCTGATGGAATATGTGAAGGAGCATCACTGTGATGCCGGTATCGCTTTTGACGGCGATGCAGACCGCTGCTTGGCGGTGGACGAGAACGGCAATCTGGTGGACGGAGACTTCTTTATGGCGATTTGTGCACTGGATATGAAGTCCCGCGGCAAGCTGGCCAAGAACTCCGTGGTGGGCACCATTATGACCAATATGGGCTTCTCCAAATTCTGTGAGGCCAATGGCATGGACTTTGTCGCCACCAAGGTGGGTGACCGTTATGTGCTGGAAGAAATGCTGCTGCAAGGCTATAACTTTGGCGGCGAGCAGAGCGGACACTTCATTTTCCTGGATTTCGCCACCACCGGTGACGGCCAGATGTCTGCCTGCCAGCTGATGAGTATTCTGCGCCGCAGAGAAGCAAAGCTCTCTGACCTGGCTTCGGTCATGAGCCGTTATCCGCAGGTGCTGGTGAATATCACCGTAAGCAATGAGGGCAAACTCCGTTTCTATACCGATATCCGTGTGCGTCAGGCTATCGACGACGCGAAAAAGCAGCTGGGCGACCGCGGCCGTATTGTGGTTCGTCCTTCCGGTACCGAGCCGCTGCTGCGCGTCATGGTGGAAGGCGAAAACGATGAAGAGATTCGTCAGCTGGCCGATAATGTGGCAGAAGTCATGCGCCGAGAGCTGGCATAAGATTTCCCGAATGAAAGAAAGGATGTTACCATGAGAGCCGCAGACTGGAAGGATTATGAACTGCTGGACACCTCCGCCGGGGAACGGCTGGAGCGCTGGGGCGATGTGATTTTGATTCGTCCCGACCCCCAGATTATCTGGGATACCCCGAAAAAGCACCCCTTGTGGCGGCAGGCCAACGCCCGCTATCACCGTTCCAATACCGGCGGCGGCCAGTGGCAGAACTACCGCCCGGTGCCCCCGGTGTGGAAGATCGGCTATAAGGGCCTTACCTTCCGGCTGAAAACCATGGGTTTTAAACATACCGGTATTTTCCCGGAACAGGCAGTGAACTGGGATTTTGCCATGAAGAAGATTCAGGAAGCGGGCCGTCCGGTGAAGATTCTGAACCTGTTCGGATATACCGGCGCGGCCACGCTGGCCTGCATGAAAGCCGGCGCCCATGTAACCCATGTGGATGCTTCCAAAGGTATGGTAGCTTGGGCCAGAGAGAATGCCGAAGCCAGCGGAGTTGCCGATCGTCCGGTGCGCTGGCTGGTGGACGACTGCATGAAGTTTGTCCAGCGGGAACAGCGCCGGGGCAATACCTATGACGGCATCATCATGGATCCGCCGTCTTATGGCAGAGGCCCGGGAGGAGAGGTCTGGAAGCTGGAGGAACAGCTGTACAGCCTTGTCAGCCAGTGTATTCCCATTCTCTCGGAAAAGCCCCTGTTCTTTATCCTCAATTCCTATACGACAGGACTTTCCCCGTCGGTCATGGAATATTTGCTGGGGACGCTGCTGCAAACCAAGTTCGGCGGCAAGGTGTCGTCGGACGAGATCGGCTTGCCGGTGACGGCCAGTGGGCTGGTGCTCCCCTGCGGCAGCACCGCGATTTTTGAAGGTTAATTTTGTACGATTCAGGATGGAATAAGCCGAAAACGGCATTTCACATCGAAAGGAGTCATAGACCCAATGGAATTTATCAAAGCAGACAAGGTACGCTTTGCCTATGAGCCCGCTGAGGGCGAGCTGCCACGGGAGGTTCTGCACGGCGTCAGTCTGGAGATTAAAAAAGGGGAATTCGTGGCGCTGCTCGGCCATAATGGCTGCGGCAAGTCCACCATGGCCAAGCTCTTCAACGGAATGCTTCTGCCCACTGAGGGGAAAGTGACAGTGGAGGGCATGGATACCGCTGACGAAGAAACCATTTATGAAGTGCGCCGCCGCGTGGGACTGGTACAGCAGAACCCGGATAACCAGCTGGTAGCCAGCATTGTAGAGGAAGACGTGGCTTTTGGCCCGGAAAATCTGGGTGTTGAACCCAAAGAAATCCGCCGCCGTGTGGATGAGGCTTTGAAAGCCGTGGACATGTATGAATATCGGGAAAATGCCCCTTATAAGCTCTCCGGCGGACAGAAGCAGCGGGTAGCCATTGCGGGCATTATCGCCATGGAGCCGGACTGCATTGTGCTGGACGAGCCCACCGCCATGCTGGACCCCAGAGGTCGTGACGAGGTCATGGAGACCATCCATAAGCTGAACCGTGAAAAGGGGATCACTATTATCCTCATTACCCACTATATGGACGAAGCTGTGCAGGCTGGACGAGTCATTGTTATGGATGAGGGCAATATCCTCACCGAAGGCACCCCCCGTGAGGTGTTTTCTCAGGTGGAGCTGTTGAAGCAGCACCATCTCGACGTGCCTCAGGCCACAGAGCTGGCCTATCGTCTGCGCGCCTATGGCTGCGGAATTCCCGATGGAATTTTAAATGAAGAAGAATGCGTAGGGGCTTTGTATGCCCTGATCAGAAAGGAGTGAGCCCATGGCAGCCGTATTGGAAACACAGGATTTGACCTATGTCTACAGCCCGGGCTCCCCTTTTGCCCGCACGGCCGTGGATCATGTGAATATCGCCATTGAAGAAGGGGAGTTTGTGGGCGTGATCGGCCACACCGGCAGCGGAAAATCTACCCTTATCCAGCAGCTGAACGGTCTGCTGCGCCCAACTTCCGGTAAAATTCTCCTGCACGGCAAGGACATCTGGGCAGAGCCCAAGAAAATCCGTGCAGTGCGCTTTCAGGTGGGCATGGTGTTCCAGTATCCGGAATATCAGCTTTTCGAGGAGACCGTGTTGAAAGACATTGCTTTCGGCCCCAAAAATAAGGGCCTTTCTGACGAAGAAGCCATGGAAAAGGCGAAAGAAGCTGCGGAGTTTACCGGCCTGAAGCCCTCTTTGTGGGAAAAATCCCCCTTTGAGCTGTCTGGCGGCGAAAAGCGTCGGGTGGCCATTGCGGGTGTCATCGCTATGGACCCGGATGTTTTGGTTTTGGACGAACCCGCCGCTGGTCTGGACCCCAAAGGTCGGGATGTGCTGCTGGCGCAGATTGACAGCTATCATCAGCACCGGAAAAATACCGTGCTGCTGGTTTCCCACAGCATGGAGGACATTGCCCGTACCGCTGACCGGGTGCTGGTGATGAACAAGGGCAAGGCCGCTATGTTCGACACCACCCCCAATGTATTTGCAAGAAGTGCCGAGCTGGAGACCATGGGACTGCGGGTGCCGCAGGTGACAGCGATCATGACCCGTTTGCAGGCCATGGGCTGCCCGGTGCCTTCCGGTATCCTGACACTGGAACAGGCCATTAAAGAACTGCTCCCGCTGGTGAAAAAGAAGGAGGCGGACGAAAATGCTCAGTGATATTACCTTAGGCCAGTATTTCCCCGGACGCTCCATTCTTCACCGGATGGATCCCCGTGCAAAAATGGTGCTGGTGTTGGCAGCAATTGTTCTGATTTTTACCGCCTTTAACTTTGCTTCCATGGGGCTGGTGGTGGCACTGATTCTGGCTGCTATGCTGCTCTCCGGTGTGCCGGTGAAAATGTACCTGAAGAGTATGAAGGCGATTCTGTTTATTGTGGCCTTTACCTCTCTTTTAAACTTATTTTATGGTACTGGCGAACCCATTTTCCAGTGGGGCTTTATGCAGATTACCATGAACGGTATTTACCGCTGTATCTTTATCGCCATCCGTATTACGGCGCTGATTCTGTGCAGCTCCATTTTGACGTTTACCACTTCTCCTACCCAGCTCACTGATGCCATGGAGCGGCTGATGAAACCCCTGAAGCTTTTCCGGGTTCCGGTGCATGATATCGCTATGATGATGACCATTGCATTGCGTTTTGTGCCCACGCTGCTGGAAGAAACCGACAAAATCATGAGTGCCCAGAAGGCGAGAGGCGCGGATATGGAGAGCGGCGGTCTGATGCAGCGCATCAAGGCGTTGATTCCGATTTTGATTCCGCTGTTTGTGTCGGCTTTCCGTCGGGCCTATGATCTGGCTATGGCCATGGAGTGCCGTTGCTATAACAGCCGGATGACCCCCACCAAAATGAAACAGCTGCACATGACCGGACGGGATGCAGTGGCTGTCATTGTAGTGGTTCTGGTGGCGGCCGGTGTGGTTGTGGGGGATATTTTCCTGCCTGCGCTGGCATAAATTCCAATATTTTCGTAGGGACGGCCATTGGCCGTCCGTGGTTTTCATACCCGTATCGTTTTCAATTTTTTCCGAAAGGAGATTCCCATGTCCCGCAACGTACTCATTACTCTTTGCTATGACGGCTCCGGATACCACGGCTGGCAGGTGCAGCAGAATGCGATTTCTGTCCAGCAGGTATTTCAGGAGGCTTTGTATAAAATCCTTTCGGAACGTCCTTCTTTGAAAGGGTGCAGCCGCACGGATACCGGTGTCCACGCCCGGCAGTTCTGCATCAGTATGCAGCTGGAAAATGC
>ERZ1643250.3154-NODE-3154-length-11554-cov-12.395339_pt1 | contig 11554 bp, 12 predicted proteins | sample MGYA00579262_ERZ1643250 | MGnify/ENA primary metagenome ERZ1643250 (study PRJEB29033, sample SAMEA4952265) | chicken gut metagenome | biome: Broiler Chicken; feature: Gastrointestinal Tract; material: Caecum | place: Ireland | collected 2018 | study: Broiler...
ACCAACGACACTTCGGTTAACAGCCGAATGCTCTACCGACTGAGCTAAGGAGGATTATTATGAGGTTTGCACAAATTTCAAACCTGTTTTTTGTTTATCCTTCCCTCGCCCTTTCGGTGCTATTGAAGTCAATGTCCTACCACGCGAGGCGGTCGCATACCGGAGTTTGTAATATCAGTTTTTTGTTACATAAAACAAAAACGGAAGGTATTTGGCGGGTGTGCCCTCTCCCGCATTTCTTTTGACCGCTGGGGTGCGTAGCAGCACATTCTCTACTTCAAATACCTTTCCGTTTTATTGTATACACATTATAGCTCTTTTATTCTTTTTTGTAAAGCAGTGCGTCTTTACCGGTTAAACTTGAATTTTTTCTAATAAGCTTTATCAGATTACGTTCCCGGATTCTATAAAATGTCATGACAGAATTCATAATCCCCTTGTCATCTGTTTCAAGAGCTATCCTGACAACTACATTAAGATTTGTATCTTCAAGTTTTTTTACCATAAAAATTGTTCCGTCATGTTTTCCATCTTTGATTATATAATCCGGATCTTTAACGCATATAGCTCCGTATATATTAAACAGGCTGTAATCTTCAGGATGACGCATTTTAATATGGTTTATACGCTCTTCTGTAATAATAATCTCATCTGTCTGAATTTTTCCAAACTCATCCTTCAATAAAGAAAGATCTATTTTCCCCAAAGATAAAATCACGGCCATATTACCGCCCTCTTTTCTGCCATAATGATATTATTATAGCAGAAAATATATGAAAAAGATCTGCAAATCTAACTTTGCAGATCTTAAGCTCCCCCTGTTGGACTTGAACCAACGACACTTCGGTTAACAGCCGAATGCTCTACCGACTGAGCTAAGGAGGAATACCTTATTAAATTTTCAGCAGTTTTCACCGCCAAGTGGAGAATACGAGAGTCGAACTCGTGACCTCCTGCTTGCAAGGCAGGCGCTCTCCCAACTGAGCTAATCCCCCAGGAAAATATATTCTTGTAAGAACTTTTATAAGATACCATATTTCCCTGAGGATGTCAATATATTTTATTTAAAATCCCAACAGTCTGATCAGCAGCGGATTCGTGTCATACAGGAACTGAAGGATCTGGCTCTTCTCCATCATATCAAAGCATGCCATTCCCACTTCTGTCGTATATGCCAGTGTCATAATAAGGAAGCCCAGCCAGACGATCACAACAGCAAGCACCAGTCCGAGCCCGGCACCTGCGATATGATTCACCAGTCCCAGTACCGGAAGCTCCCCGATAATATTTACCGCAAACATCAGTGCTTTTACAATGATGATCGCCAGCAGGAATGTTACCAGAAATGACAACAGATTCAGCACCAGTCTTGATATATAGGCTGCCACATATCTCGGGAAACTGTTTACTCCGAGTTCACCGTAGATCGTACTGTTATTGTTCTCTATAAGCTCGTCTTTCAAAAACTGCGGCATTGGCGCATTTTCTATCTCCTGGATCTGCATATCTTTCGGAATCTCTCCGATCAGATTCAGGATATCATCCGTCGTGATGCCGAGCAGATCCCAGTCCAGATCATTGAGATTTGCGAGCTGGTCATTTGTAAGGTCGGCAAACGGCGTACCGCTCAGGTCAATCTGCGAGAGCTGCTCTTCTGTGATATCCGGTATAAAAGCCTCCACGATCCTGGACTCAATATAGTCATCCACCGGAGTGTACTCCTCTAATGCATTTGCCACATATGGCGACAGGAACAGTACGAGAATAAGTGTCAGGACGGTCGAGAAAAGAGAAATCCCGAGTTTCAGGAATCCTCTGACATATCCCACCACGATACAAATGATAAATATTGTTGCAACAATGATCAAAAGCCAGTTATCCATAATCTCTCCTACTTCGTCAGATAAATCACACGCAATTCATCGACGCTCATCACATAGTATCTGTTTACTCCGAAAGCCCGGAACATGTCCAGCACGTCCACATCAAGATCTCCGTCAAATTTGATGATTCCCGTCACCGTAACGATACAGCACCTGCTGCCGTCATACATAATGATCTCGTCACCGTCTATTTTGGCATTATCATACATTCCGGGGATTCCCCTGCTGATCATCTGTTCACCGTTCCGGTTGTACAGCCTCAGCTCATATCCTGATTTTTCACGATTAAGAAGAATCAGCCCGATATACTCGTCTGAATGAAACACACTCTGTATTTCCTGATCTAAAGTGACCGTTTTCACTACTTCAGGCGCATCAGTCCCCCGGCAGATCGTAAAAGAGTTATCTCCTACGGCAACAGAGCGGCCGCCTCCCATAAAAAATATCTCTCCCATGATAGTATTATCATATTCTTCCGAAAAGACAATATTATCTGCATTTTCCTGTCCTGCCTCTCCGAAATTATAATATACCACTCTCGATTTTATGGCAGTCCCGTCAAAGAAGAGATAGGACACCGCCAGCGTAGTTCCGTCATCGGACATGCCCATTGCGGTCGGATATCCTGTCGTTCCTGTAGATATCTGCATTTCTGCCAATATATTTCCTGTTGCATCATAGGTCATGATCGTCGGAGAAGTCTCATTTCTGAGGAGCACACTCACTATCCCCTGGTTCGAGATTACAATTTTCTCAATCGGAAGAGTTGTCTCGATTTCACCTTTCAGGCCTTCCTCCGAGAATACCATGATACTGTTTCCGCCATTATCTGCCACGGCAAAAGATTCATCTCTCACTACGATAAGCGGATTCTGTATCTGGGTCGGCTGTATCCATCTCTCCTCATTTTTTTTGTCAAGAAATGCGACGCCGTCACGATTATATCTCACAATGCCGTCAGCAAACTGAGCGTAATTACTTGTATCCGAAATATTTCCAGAATATTGTGCTGATATCCGTGCAGTACCATACACCTGATTTTTCATAAGAAGATATGTACCACATACCGCAAGAATAACCAATATAAGGATCACAAGTATCCTCCGCACTTTTGCATGCCGGAATCTGCGTACTTTCTTCATTATCTCGCTTAGATCATCCGGGGGCGTCAATATTCTGAGGTATGGCTTTTTCTTTTGCGTCATTCTAACTCCCCTTATTCTGATTTTGCCGGCAGGCCATTTACTTTTCAAGCCGTGGCTGCCGGTATAATCCCTGCGCAGCAGGGCGAAGCGGTCGTACCGCTTCGGATCGCGCTTTGCGCGATCATTATACCATGATTTTATGGTAATAGCAATTTTTGCCCCACATAAATCAGGTTGCCGTCCGCGATACCGTTCATCCTGCATATAGCATCCACATGATCAACATCTCCATACATTTTCCTGCTGATTATAGCAAGGGTATCTCCTTCTTCCACGATATATACGCCGTCGCTTCCATTTTGGGACGCAGACAGGGAAGCCTGTCCGCTCTCTTCTGCCGCAGAGGCATCACTTGCTTCTGCGGACTCGTTTCCGCCGGAGCTGTCTGTACCAGATTCATCCGTCTGCCCGTCCTCACTCTCAACATTCTGGCCATCTGAAGCCTGTGCATCTTCACTCTGAGTGTTCTGACCATCCGATGCCTGTCCGTCCTCGCCCGGTGCACCCTGATCATCAGAAACCAGCCCGTCTCCGGTCTGTTCTTCCGACGTCACGGCTGTCACGGATCCGCTCGTTTCCCTTGTCTCCACCGTATCCGATGTATCTGCCAAAGCCTCCAGTGTACTCTGTACGGATTTCATCCGGTCAAAGCTGTTGACCATAGATACGCCCATGATGATCAATATCAGCACAAGACTCGCGCTCGCCACATACATCAGGCCTCCTGCTTTCCTGCGTTTTTGGCGCTCCCCCCTCTTTCTAACCAGATCACGAAAGTCCTGTGCAGCTCTGTCTTCCACAGTTTCCGGGGAGACTGCCCCATTTTTTTTTCGACTGGCGATCATATAGTTCTGCATACACGGATTTTTTTCATAATACGTGTAATGCCCTCCGATCGCCATCAGGTCATTCATTTTATGCACATAATATGTCTCATCCTTTTCTATCGGATCCTTCATGATAAATACAGTGTTTTTCTTCGGAAATGATTTCTTGTGGAACTTTATGGTCGAACTGTCCGGCGTGAGAGGAACTCCCGGATGTGCCACGAACCATCCCAGCATCTCCCCGTCCTCAAAGAACTGCTTACAATCCTCATACGCATGTTTCCACGTGTCTTCGTCGATCACATATTCATTCCCCGACATCTTCAGCTCATGCATCCGGATCGCTCCGTATATGTATACATAATCCTCGTCATCTCCCGACTGGATATCTCCTACAAGAAATGCTCCGACAGGAGCTTTTGCCTTCTCACTTTTTTCACTGAGCTGTGCAAAGAATGTATCTACATAGTCTTCCACATATATCTTCGGGCTGTCGCTCACATTCCCGATCTGCCTCACATTTTTCGGTATCTGTCTTTCCATGATCATACTCCACCTTCCTGATAATGATTATTTTCCCGGCGTCGTAAAGAGAATAGCACAGGGAAATAGCTGAATTTATCAGTTGATGTCAGATAAGTTCGACAAATTTAATCGGGGACAGGGCAAAACGCAATCGGGGACGTAGTAAAACTAAGTTTTACTACGTCCCCGACGACAATTTAGAAACTATTCTGCAAATTCTTTTATCTTCTCATAGATACTGTCTGTATCAAGTCCGTATTTCTTAAGCAGTTCCACTGCCGGTCCGGACTCACCGAACGTATCGTTGATTCCGATCTTCATCACCTTTGTCGGAGCTTTCTCAGCAAGCACGTCGCACACTGCGCTTCCGAGGCCTCCGATCACGGAATGTTCCTCAACTGTAACGACTTTTCCGGTCTCTTTTGCAGCTGCTACCACAAGGTCTTCATCCAGAGGCTTAATTGTATGGATATTGATAACTTTCGCATCGATGCCGTCTGCCGCCAGTTTCTCGGCAGCCTCAAGGCAATTGCTCACCGGAAGGCCTGTCGCGATGATCGTAAGATCCTTTCCTTCTCTTAACACAACACCTTTACCGATCTCAAATTTGTAATCCGGTCTGTCATTGATCACCGGCACTGCCAGACGTCCGAATCTTAAATAAACCGGTCCCTGGTGTTCGTAAGCTGCTTTCACAGCCGCTTTTGCTTCTACATCATCCGCCGGGCTGATCACTACCATCCCCGGGATCGTACGCATCAGGGCAATATCCTCATTACACTGATGTGTCGCGCCGTCTTCACCGACAGAGATGCCGGCATGCGTCGCACCGATCTTTACGTTAAGGTGCGGGTATCCGATGGAGTTTCTTACCTGCTCAAATGCACGTCCTGCCGCAAACATTGCGAAGGAACTTGCAAACGGTACAAGACCTGTCGTTGCAAGTCCTGCCGCTACTCCCATCATATTGCTCTCTGCGATACCACAGTCGATGAAGCGCTCCGGAAACGCTTTCTTGAATACGCCTGTTTTCGTAGCTGCCGCAAGGTCAGCGTCCAGTACTACGACGTCCTTATGTTCTGCTCCCAGTTCAGCCAGTGCATTTCCATAGCTTTCTCTTGTTGCGATCTTCTTTACATCTGACATAACGCTTCACCTGCCTTTTCCAGATCTTCCATTGCGATCTTGTACTCTTCATCATTCGGAGCTTTTCCATGCCATCCGGCCTGGTTCTCCATGTAGGATACTCCTTTGCCCTTGACTGTCTTTGCAATGATAGCCGTCGGCTGTCCTTTCACCGTCTTCGCCTCTTTAAATGCTGCGTCGATCTGGTCAAAATCATTTCCGTCGATATTGATCACATGGAAATTAAACGCCTCAAATTTCTTGTCGATCGGATACGGAGAGTTGACGTCCGTGATGGCACCGTCGATCTGAAGATTATTATTGTCTACGATCACTACAAGATTGTCCAGTTTCTTGTGAGCCGCAAGCATGGATGCCTCCCATACCTGCCCTTCCTGGATCTCGCCGTCTCCGAGCAGTGTATATACTCTGTAGTCAGCGCCTGTCAGTTTCGCCGCGATCGCCATTCCGACTGCTGCCGAGATTCCCTGTCCGAGAGAACCTGAGGACATGTCAACACCCGGGATATGTTTCATATCCGGATGTCCCTGAAGATAAGACCCTGTATGACGGAGTGTTTTCAGATCCTCTTTCGGGAAATATCCTCTCTCAGCCAGAACAGAGTAGAGTCCCGGCGCCGTATGTCCCTTAGAAAGTACGAACCGGTCTCTGTCCGCTTTCTTCGGATCCTGCGGGTCGATATTCATTTCTTCAAAATAAAGATAGGTAAATATATCTGCTGCTGACAGTGATCCGCCCGGATGTCCGGCTTTTGCACTGTGTACTGCTGTCACGATATCCTTGCGGACCTCGTTGGCAGTCTTCATTAATTTAAGCTTGTCCATTTGTTTCTCCTTTTTCACATTTTAAGTCAGCCCGGCTCGGCGCAGGATGCGCGCCGGTCATCTTACTCACCGAATACAGCAATGTAATCTTCCTGGAATTTCTTGATTCCTGCATCTGTCAGCGGATGGTGTGTCATCTGCTCGATCACTTTATACGGTACTGTCGCGATGTCTGCTCCGGCAAGCGCACAGTCTGTGATGTGCATCGGGTTACGGATGCTTGCTGCGATGATCTCAGTCTCGATACCTGCAACTTCAAAGATCTGTGCAATCTCATTGATCAGGTCAACACCTCTTACGGAAATATCATCCAGACGGCCAAGGAACGGTGATACATATGTAGCGCCTGCCCTTGCTGCAAGAAGTGCCTGGTTTGCCGTAAAGATCAGTGTCACATTTGTCTTGATCCCCTCAGCTGAAAGGACTTTAACTGCTTTTAAGCCTTCTGTCGTCATCGGGATCTTCACTACCATATTCGGATGGATCTTTGCGATCTCGCGTCCTTCTTTGATCATGCCTTCAGCATCTGTTGTCGTAGCCTTTACCTCACCGCTGATCGGTCCGTCTACGATCGATGCGATCTCCGCGATCACTTCCTCGAATACACGTCCCTCTTTTGCGATCAGTGACGGGTTTGTCGTAACACCGCAGATCACACCCATATCATTTGCCTTTCTGATGTCGTCTACATTTGCTGTGTCAATAAAAAATCTCATCTTCGTTCCTCCTTAAAACTGGACATATTAATTGTATCTGTTTTGATTATATAAGCAAAAAAAAATCCGGTCAACTCATGAAAAAATTATTAATACAGAAAAATCACTTAATAAATCGGATTATCATAGGTTTTTATTAATAATTAATAATATTTAACAATCCAAAATTTATTAAGTGACGCATTTTAAGGATTATTTCGAAGTATGCTTTTCAGTTTTTCAATTTTTATTACTAATATTTTTCTTATTTTTATTAATTTTTTATTTTTTCCGCCGTTTTTCGGAACGCGGATAAGAAGTCGTTCCCCGCATAACGAGCTTCGGTTCATACTCCACATGATAGATGCTGACAGGCTCGATCTCAGTATATTTCTGTGTGCGCGATTTCATCTTTTTCATGATGATGTCACAGGCATCCATACCTTTATATATGACAAAATGTTCTATCGTCGTAAGGGACACTTCTTTCACCTTTGCGAACAGCGTATTGTCGCATCCCATGACAGACATATCTCCGGGCACCCTGTATTTTTCGTCATAAAGTGCATCCATGATCCCGAATGCGATCATGTCATTGAGCCCCACAATGGCAGTCAGCTCCGGATGTTCTTTCAGAAGCTCTTTTGTCAGATCGTATCCGATCCTGTATTCCGAATCAATCCCCGGTATATCCTTATCGATCTGCTCATCTGCTGCCTTGATCACCACACCGTCTTTCAGGCCTGCACTCTGGAACTCCTTTAAAAATCCCTCAACCCTCTTGGATCTCTGCTTCTGCCGCACGGTAAGCGGCGGCGCGATATACCCCACCTTCCGGTGCCCGAGTTCAAGAAGATGACGCGCCATCAAGCGGCCCAGCTTGGAATTGTCCAGTTCCACTGCATCTACACTGAGCTTCTCATTCTGATTGTTTATGACCACCACCGGAATCTTCTTCGACAGATCCTCGACCTGTTCCATAAAACACTGACTCGGATTGCACATGTAGATGATCCCCTGGGGATTAAGCGATGAGATCATTTTAAGGTAACGCTCTTCCAGTTTCAGATCCCTCTGTGTATTACACACAAAGATACCGAATCCCTGATCCGCTGCCCTGGATTCAATGCCCTGGAGCAGCATGACATAATACGGATTCGTGAGATTCGGGCTGATGACTACGAGCAGATTCTGCCTGCGCTCCTCCCTGCGCTTTTTGCGCTTCGGAAGTTCATACCCGAGCTCCTCTGCCGCTTCTTCCACTTTTTGGATTACTTCTTTAGAAAACGATACATTATACTTTTTATTCAGCACCATCGACACTGTGGCCTGCGATACTCCGGCCCGCTTCGCCACATCCGATGAAGTTACTTTTTTCCCGCTCATGAAAAACAGTTCCTCTACAATTCCGTCCTGCCCTCCAGCGCCCTCAGAAGCGTGACCTCATCGATATACTCAAGATCCCCGCCTACCGGCACGCCGCTGGCGATCCTGCTCACCTTGATCCCTGCCGGTTTGATGAGCTTGCTGATATACATGGCTGTTGTCTCACCCTCAAGACTGGAGTTCGTCGCGATGATCACTTCATCCACATCCCCCTGCAGCCGCTCCATCAGCTCTTTCAGTTTGATGTCTCCGGGACCTATCCCCAGCATCGGGGAGATCGCGCCGTGGAGCACATGATAGACGCCGTTGTATTTGCCCGTCTTCTCATACGCAGCCAGATCCCGCGGTGTCTCCACGACCATAATAGTCTTTTTATCCCTGTCAGGATTGCTGCAGATCGGACACGTCTCCCGATCTGTCAGTGTACAGCACACCTTGCAGTACCTGACATTCTTTCTGGCGTCCACGATCGTCTTTGCAAGCTGCTCCACCTGATCCACCGGCATGTTGATCACGTGGAACGCCAGTCTCTGTGCCGACTTGTTTCCGATCCCCGGAAGGCGGGAAAACTCTTCGATCAGCCGGCTGATCTGATTACTGTAATAATCCATCTCTAGAACATCCCCGGGACACCGCCGCCGAGTCCGCCCGTCAGCCTGGACATCGCTGCTCCGCTTTCTTCTTCTACTTTGCGCAGCGCTTCGTTTGTCGCCGCGACGATCAGATCCTCGAGCATCTCGATATCATCCGGATCGACTACTTCTTCTGCAAGTTTTACTTTCAGCACCTCGCGCTTTCCGGATACAGTCACTTCCACTGCACCGCCGCCTGCTGTCGCCGTAAATTCTTTTGCCTCCAGCTCTTTCTGCTGTTCCTCCATCTGGCGCTGCATACGCTGCGCCTGTTTCATAAGGTTTGCCATGTTTCCCGGCATTCCGCCGCCCGGAAATCCTCCGCGTTTCGCCATATTTAATCCTCCACTGTTATCTCCATATTGATCTTCTGTTCTATATCTACGAATGTATCTTCAAAATGCCGGCCTTCCTCTACGTGCCGCACTTCTACTTCCACTTTCTTCCCGATCCGCTGTTCGATCAGGTTCTCCAGCTCCTGCACATGATCCTCCCGTCCGACTACACTCTCCGAGAGAGGGTCGGGAAGAACGATCATAAGACGGTTGTCCCCGCCAAGGCTTAGGCGCGCTTTCTTCAGATACCCCCGCAGTATACCGGATGCCTCTCCTGCGATGGAGCGGAAGTTCTTTACCACTTCCTGAACATCTTCGGGTATCGCATTGGGAAGCTCCTTACGGACTCCCGCGCTGCCTGCTGCTCCGGAACCTCCGCCCGGCATACCGGCTCCGTTTCCGCCGGCTCCTCCGTATGCACTGTCCTGTCCATATCCTGCTCCATATCCTCCCTGTGCCTGGAACACAGCCGCAGCGTCAATCCCCTTTTCCACTTTTTCTTCCACTGCGCGGATACGGTCCAGCAGGGAATCCTGTGTGTTCTCCATTGCCGGAGTACAGAGTTTGATCAACGCCACTTCGAGCATCACTCTTTTCTGAGTGGCATATTTGAGCTGATTGGAAAGTTCGGAAAAAATACGGATATACCGGAACAGCATATCCGGCTCGATCATCTGCGCCTCTTCCTTAAGCTGCGCCATATTTTCCGTTGATACATCCAGAACATCCTCTATATTATCAGAAGTTTTTACCAGAAGCAAGTTCCTCAGATACCATGTAAAATCCGCCGCAAGCTGGGTGAGTTCTCTCCCCTGCATCACCAGGTCGTCCACCACGTCCAGCACGCCCGCCACGTCCCTGTCGATCACTTTCCTGAGCAGCCGGCTGAATACATCCGTATCCACCGCACCGAGGACTTCCAGCACATTATCATACGTGAGCTTCTGCCCCATATAAAATGCAATGCACTGATCCAGAAGGCTCAGCGCATCACGCATGGAACCGTCCGCCGCTTTCGCGATATACCGGAGCGCCTTGTCCTCTACCTCCACATGTTCCGTATCCATCAGCTCTTTCATGCGGTCCGTGATCGTCTCGATACTGATACGCTTGAAATCATAGTGCTGGCACCGGGACAGGATGGTGATCGGGATCTTGTGGACTTCCGTAGTCGCCAGGATAAAGATCACATACTCCGGCGGTTCCTCCAGTGTTTTCAGCAGTGCATTAAATGCGCCTATAGACAGCATATGCACCTCATCGATGATATAGACTTTATATCTGCCCTCTGTCGGACGGTATGCCACCTCCTCACGGATCTCCCTGATATTGTCGACACCGTTATTGGAGGCTGCGTCGATCTCGATCACATTCATGGACGTGCCGGCCGCTATGGACCGGCATGTCTCACATTCCCCGCAGGGGCTTCCGTCCACCGGGTGCTCACAGTTCACCGCCTTCGCAAATATCTTCGCCACGGTCGTCTTGCCTGTTCCCCTTGTCCCGCAGAAAAGATATGCATGTCCGATCCGGTTGGCCCGGATCTGATTCTGCAGTGTTGTAATGATATGATCCTGCCCTTTTACATCCGCAAATTCGGACGGGCGGAACTTTCTGTAAAGCGCCGTATATGACATGTATTACACCTCGTCACCGAAGCTGATGCCTGTCATTCTCGCCTCTTTGATCAGGCCGCACTTCGGATCTACTGTCTTTAATTTACCCGCCACTTCCGCAAGCGGTACTTTCGTTGTCTCGCCGTTCTTCATAGCGACCATATAACCATATTTCTCTTCCAGGATGAGCTCAGCCGCTTTCGCTCCGACTCTCGTAGCAAACACTCTGTCGTACGGACACGGGGAGCCGCCTCTCTGTGTATGTCCCGGAACTGTAATCCGCACTTCTTTGTCCGTCTCTTTCTGGATCTGTTCTGCCAGCTCGTAGGCTATCGAAGGATATTTTCTCTTCGCCAGTTTCTCTTTATACTCTTTCTTGGACAGTTTCGCATCTTTCTTGGAAATCGCGCCCTCTGCCACAGCAAGGATCGTGAACGGCTTGCCCGCTTTGCTCCGGCCGTCGATCACCTTCTTGATCGC
>ERZ1643250.3155-NODE-3155-length-11554-cov-6.935647_pt1 | contig 11554 bp, 8 predicted proteins | sample MGYA00579262_ERZ1643250 | MGnify/ENA primary metagenome ERZ1643250 (study PRJEB29033, sample SAMEA4952265) | chicken gut metagenome | biome: Broiler Chicken; feature: Gastrointestinal Tract; material: Caecum | place: Ireland | collected 2018 | study: Broiler...
CCGCTGCCCACGGAACTATGCTGCTTGTTCCCGTCCAACTTATGGCCGTTGAGGCAGCGGATCACCTCGCCGCTGACAGTGATCTCGGTGCCAGAGTACTCTACATCGCCGGACAGGTAGTAGCTGCCGCCGGATAAGGTGGTAGTGCCAGTCGTAAACTCCGTCCAGCCGTTGCTGTGACTGTCGTGCTCTCCCACCGCCAGCGCCGTGGCGGGGAGCGCGTTGGACAGGGTGGCAGGCAGGGCTTCCAATCCCTCGCAGGCGGTCAAATCCGCGCCCACGGCCCCGCACACCGGGCAGTCCGCATTGACACTGTCCCCGGTGCACAGCGCGGTGCAGGTGCACTCCGCCTGCTGCTCCTGCGACTGGCCGATGGTGATGGGGGTTTCTTCCCCTCCGTCCGCAAAGGCCGGCAGGGCGGCCGCGGTCAGCGCCACCGCTGCGGCTAATGCTGCGGCAAGCAGCGGGCTGAACAGTCTTTTCTTCATTCTCATTCCTCCTTCGGGGTTTCCTGTTGGCAGGCTGTCTTTCAGCTTTTCTGAAAGACGCAAAAGGGGTACCCCTTTTGCGGTTTGCCTGATGGTTGATTTTTTCCCCATTATACCACACCCGCGCGCGTTTGTATATCCGCTTTGCCGCAAAAAATGCCTGATGCCCCAAAAGAAAAATCGGCCCCTTTTTTGCGCAAAATCACCAGTGCCACGCCCGCTTTGTGGGGCGCCGGGGCGCCGAAGCGCACCTTTGCCCCTGCCGCGCTTCGGCCAAAAGAAACACTTTTTGCACCCCGGGCATAGAGTGGTAATGCCGCAGCACCTGTTTGCGGCACTGTTTACCAGTATCTTTTCTAAACGAGGTGGAATTCATGGCATACTGCAATCCATGCTGCTGCAGCCCCTGCACCTGTACCCCCACTTGCACCTGCGGCTCCAACACTTCCTCTGCCAGCCAGCCGGCCTATGTCTGCGCCAACGGCTATCTCAACGACTATGCCCGCTGCGCCCTGGCAAGATATGACCAGGTCTCCTATGATCTGGACACCCTTCCCAACTGCTGCTGCTGCCCGGGTAACAACTACCCAGGCTGCTGCTGGCCGACCTGCTGCTGCCAGAACAGCGGCAACACCGGCAGCTCCGGCGTCACCTGCCCCAGCGGCCCCAGCTATTTAAGCGCCGTCAACGAGGCCGAGCAGACCGTCACCTCCAACAGCCCTGTCCTGTTCGCCACCGACCGGCTCTCCAGCGGCAGCTGCATCCAGCACACCGCGGGTACATCGGCCTTCACCCTTGCCTGTCCCGGCGTCTACCTGGTGGAGTACAATGCCAATGTCGCCGTCGCCACCGGCACCAACGTCGCCGTCTCGATGGCGCTGCTCTCCGGCGGAGCGGTCATCCCCGGCTCCGAGTCGGCATCCACCGTCGGCGCCACCGGCCAGCTCGAATCGCTCAGCGCCGCCACCATCGTCACCGTCCCCTGCGGCACCACCGGCAACATCTCCCTTTCAAACACCTCCGCGGGCAGCGTCAATGTCACCAACGCCAACATCCGCATCGTGCGCATCCTCTAAAAAAGCCCCGCAAGCGGACGCCCTTCCCGGGCGCCCGCTTTTTTTGCTCCCTCTCCCCGGCGAAGAAAACAAAAAAAGCGAGGACAGCCGTCCTCGCTTTTTTTATTTCTTCTATCCACGAATAATCGATTCAAAAATATCCAGCGCCCGGTCGATGTCCTCGCGGCTGGTGTCGTTGGTGGTGACAAAGCGGAACTCGCCGTCCTCGATGCCGTTGATCTTGACGCCCTGTTCCAGCATCTTCTCCGGCAGGGTGTCGATCACCTGCTGCGGCGCGTCCAGCTTAAAGAACACCATGTTGATCTCCACCGAGCTCATGTCCAGGCTGACCCCAGGCATCTGCTGCAGGCGCTGCGCCATATATTTGGCGTTGTCGTGGTCCTCCTGCAGGCGCTTGGTCATCACCTCCAGCGCAATCAGGCCGGCCGCCGCCAAAAATCCGCACTGGCGCATGCCGCCGCCCAGCATCTTGCGGTTGCGGCGGGCGCGCTCGATGTACTCCCTGCTGCCCACCAGCATCGAGCCGACCGGCGCGCACAGCCCCTTGGAGAGGCAGAACATGACCGAATCGGCGCAGGCGGCAATCTCCTTGACATCCACCCCTAAGGCGGTGGCGGCGTTAAAGATGCGCGCGCCGTCCATGTGGACCGGCAGGCCCTCCTCTTTCGCCATTTTATAGACCGCCTGCAGCTTGTCCAGCGGGACAACCTTGCCGGTCGCCAGCGGCTCCTCCACGCAGATTAAGCCGGTGCGCGGATAGTGGATGTTGCTGCGGTCGCGGATGGCCGAGCGAATCTGTTCGGCGTCGAAGATGCCGTTTTCAAAGTGCAGGGTGCGGACAAACGCCTGGGACAGCACCGCCGCGCCGCCGACCTCGTGGGCCACAATGTGGGCGGTGTCGGACAGGATGATCTCATCGCCGCGATTGGTGTGGGACATCACCGCTACCGCGTTGCCCATTGTGCCGCTGGCCATAAACAGCGCCGCCTCCTTGCCGAGCATCTCGGCAGCCTTCTTCTCCAGCTCATTCATGGTCGGGTCGTCGCCGTAGACGTCGTCGCCCACCTGGGCGTTAAACATCGCCTCCCGCATCTGCTGGGTCGGCTGGGTGACGGTGTCGCTTCTTAAATCAATCCATTTTCTCTCTGTTTGCATCAAAATGACCTCCCTTTGGATATCCTGTCATCAAATCAATGGGACCTTCCCGCGCATCTATAGATAAATTATACTAAAAAACGCCCTTGTGTGCAAGTTTATTTTTCCAAAACCGCCAATCATTCTTTTTTGCCGCCCGGCAAGATACCTTTGTACTTCCCCACCGGCAGCGCCTTTTTCTTTTGCCGGTGCTCCTTGACCGGCAGGGTGACGGTGAATTGAATGTCCTCCTCGGTCTTGCTGGCGGCGATTTTGCCGTGATGCTTTTCCACAATGCTCTTGGCGATGGCAAGCCCCAGTCCATAGCCGCCCTTCTCACGGTTGCGCGCCTTATCCATCCGGTAAAACCGCTCGAACAGGCGCTCCAGCTCCTCGGGCGGCAGCTTTTCGGCCAGGGTGTTGCGCACGCTCAGGATTGCCTTCTCCTGCTCCTTGCCCCACTCCAGCCTCACAAAGATGCTGCCCTTTGGCGCGCAGTACTTGCAGGCGTTGTCCAGCAGGATGCGCAGCAGCTCCCGCATCCTTCCCTCATCCGCCTGCAGCGAGATGCCCTCGGCTATGTCGCTCTCCAGCTCCAGCCCCTGCTCAAAGGCCACCGACTCGAAGGGCAGCACACTGCTCCAGACAAGATCGCTGAGGTTGACAAGGCTGTAGACCATCTGCTGGGTGGCGTCGGTGCGCGCCAGATAGAGCATCTCGTCCACCAGCTTTTTCATGTTCACCGCTTCCTCCTGGGTGTTGCGCACCCAGCGTTGCTGCTGGGCGATGGTCTCATCCGGGTGGGAGAGCAGGATGCCGGTGTTGGCCAGGATGACCGTCAGCGGAGTTTTGAGCTCGTGCGAGGCGTCGGCCACAAACTGCCGCTGCTGCGCCCAGCTGCGCTCCACCGGCCGCACCACCCACGCCGACAAAAAGAAGCTGATGAGGAACAACGCGATCAGCCCCGCCGCCCCCAGCTGCAGAGCAGAGGTCAAAAAGGAACGCATCGAAGCGTACTCCTGCGTGCGGTCAACAAAGGCAATCCACATCTGTCCCTGCTGTCCCCGCGCCAGATACCGCAGGTCCAGCCCGCTCAGCGTTCCGCTGTTTTTTCCACTGGATTCCATCTTGTCCAGCGCCGCCTCCACAGCCTGGCTCACCGTCGCCTCGCTGACCGTGAGGTTGTCGCTCTGGTAGGAGACCAGCTCCCCATTGCTGTCCACCACCGCGCAGAAGGACAGCATGAGTGGGAAATTTCTCCACTCCCGCTTTTTGTCAAATTCCAGCTCGGGAACCGGGCGAGCGCCGTTGTCGTTAAAGTAGCGCTCCATCACCCGCATGCTGTCCTGCTCCAGCCGCTGGTAATTCTGAAAGCACAGCACCGCAAAGACGATCAGCAGCACCGTCCCCACCAGGGCCATGTTGATGAGGATAAATTTTTTGCGAAGCTCTTTGGTCATTTACGCATTTTCCTCCAGATGATAGCCCACCTTGCGCACCGTCCCAATCCCTGCCCGGGAACCAAGATAATAAAACTTCTTGCGCAAGAAGGAGATGTAAGCCTCGACATTGTTGTCCTCGGCGTTGGAATCGCTGCCCCACACCTTGACGATCAGCTCCTCCTTGGAGACGATGCCGTTGGGGTTTGCCAGCAGAATCTTCAGCACCTCAAACTCCTTAAAGCCCAGGCTGACCGACTTTGCGCCGCAGTGCAGCGTGCGGGAAGAAAGCTTGAGGGTCAAGTCCGCCCAGTGGATGTCCTCGAGCAGCACATCCCCCTGCCGGCGGGAAAGCGCGCGGATGCGGGCCAGCAGCTCCTCCGGCGAGAAGGGCTTGGTCATATAGTCGTCCGCGCCGCAGTCCAGCCCCTGCACCTTGTCGCTGATGTCGTCCCGGGCGGTAAGCATCAGCACCGGGGTGGAAATCTTATGTTCCCGCAGCTCATGCACCACCTCAAAGCCGTCCTTTTTGGGCAGCATCACGTCCAGAATCACAATGTCGTACTGGCCGCTCAGGGCGTAGTCCAGCCCGTCCGCCCCGTCATAGACGATGTCCACCTGGTAGTGCTGCTCCTCCATGATCTGTCCCAGAGCCTGAGCCAGCCTCTTTTCGTCCTCCACGATCAAAACTCTCATCGACCATCCTCCTGTTCTCAAACTCGTTGCTGCACCAAAATGGTTTGGTAGCTCCCTTCCAGCCGGTAGTCCAGCCGCTGTGCCAGGCGCGCGGAAGCCTCATTGTCCGCATCCCAGTCGGGGTAGATTCCCTGCTCCAGCGCGGCGGCAATCAGTGCGGCGCTGGGAAATTTGGCGTACCCCCTGCCCTGCTGGCTGTCCTCGGTCTGTACCTGGATGGTGAAACCGCTCTCCGAAACCAGATACGACGAGGCCCCGCTGAGCGGCCTGCCCTCTTTGGTCAAAAGGAATCCGCAGCCCCACCGCGCATAGTCCTCCCAGCAGGCAAACTGCGAGCAGAAGTCCCGCATCCACGCAACCTTGCGGCTGTGCTCAAACCAGCTTTGGTCGATCCGCTCCAGCCTCATTCCTTCCGGCAGGGAGGAGAGAATTTGCTGCAGCTGATCTTCCTTCGCCGCAAGGGAAAACCTGTAGCGCGGGTAACATTTATAATCTGCAAAACTCTCCCCGGCAAGTGCGGGCAGCTGTTCCTGCCAACCCTCATTTCTGGCGATGAGCAGCAGGCCGTCCCGGCCGGCAACCTCCTTCAAAAAGGAAAGCTTCGGCTCGCCGGACAAAAAGACAAAGTCCCCCATCACCACCGCCGCGCTGCGGGGCCTGCAATTGTCGTCAATGAACAGCCGCGCCGGGCAGCACTGCGGTGGCAGCGGGCTTGCAAAGCAGCAAGAGAGGATGTCCCACCCGTCCTGCTGTTTTGGGAAAAAGTGCTTCCGATACTGTGTAAAGTCCATCCTTGCAATCTCGAACATCTGGCATCCCTCCTGTTTTTTTCATCATAACACAAACGGCCTGTCCTTTCCATCCATTTTCTGTCTTTTATTCTACCGCATCAAGCTGAAAAAAAGCTGAAAGGAATTTTTCAGACTAATTTAAGCTTATTGCGCTATTCTTTGGGTGTCAACAAAAACCACCGTCCAAACGAGGTGTTCATATGATACAGAAAACGTTCAAACGATACGAGAAGAAGTATCTGCTCTCCCCCCAACAGTACCGCATGGTGCGGCAGGGAATCCAGGAGCGGATGCAGCTGGACCAGTACGGGCTGTACACCATCTGCAGCATCTACTTTGATACCGACAATTTTCAGCTGATTCGCTCCTCGCTGGAAAAGCCGGTCTACAAAGAAAAGCTGCGGCTGCGCAGCTACGGCGTCCCCGAGGACGCGCAGAGCCCGGTCTTTTTGGAACTCAAGAAAAAGTACAAGGGCGTCGTCTACAAGCGCCGGGTCGATATGCAGCTGGAGGAGTGCCGTGAATACCTCTTTGCCGGGGAGCGCCCCCACTGCGACGGGCAGATCCTGCACGAGATCGACTGGTTCCAGCACCTGTGGCACACCTCGCCCAAGGTCTTTCTGGCCTACGACCGCATTGCCTTCTTCTCCCCCGAGGAGGAGGAGCTGCGCATCACCTTTGACCAGAACATCCGCTGGCGCGACACCCAGCTCTCCCTCTCGGACGGCGACTGGGGCTATCCGCTCTTGCAGGATGCGCTGGCCGACCACGTGCTGATGGAGATCAAAATTCCGGGCGCCATGCCGCTGTGGCTGAGCTGCCTTTTAGACGAGGCGGCGGTTTTCCCGACCTCCTTCTCCAAGTACGGCTACTGCTACAAGAATTATCTCTTCCCAGACTTAGAAAAAAAACACACCTTTGGAGGCAAACTTTATGCTTAACACCTTCTTTTCCAGCATCATCACCAGCACGGTCAGCTGGCAGGCCATCCTGCTGTGCACCCTCTCCTCGGTCATTCTGGGCGCTCTTTCCGCCGGGATTTACTGCTACCGCAACACATACACCAAGAGCTTTGTGGTCACCCTGTCCCTTCTGCCGGTCATCGTGCAGACCGTCATCATGCTGGTTAACGGCAACCTGGGCGCCGGCGTCGCCGTGATGGGTGCGTTCAGCCTGGTGCGCTTCCGCTCGGTTCCAGGCAGCGCAAGGGAAATCACCAGCCTGTTTCTGGCGATGGCGCTGGGCCTTGCCACCGGCATGGGCTACATCGGCTATGCCTTCTTCTTCCTGGTCATCATTGCCGTCGCCAATATTCTGTTCTACAACACCCGCTTTGCCGAGCCAAATGCCACCGACCGGGAACTGAAGATCACCATTCCCGAATCGCTGGACTATGAGGGTGTGTTTGACGACCTGTTCGATAAATACACCACCCGCCACGAGCTGATCCACGTCAAGACCAGCAACATGGGCAGCCTGTATGAGCTGTGCTATCTGGTGCGGCTGAAGGACAGCGGCATCAACAAATCCTTCCTGGACGAGATCCGCTGCCGCAACGGCAATCTAAACATCGTCTGTGGGCGGATATCCACCATACGGGACGAATTATAAGGAGGAATCCTTTTTGAATACCCATCCATCTTGGAAGAAAAAGCTGTGCATCCTCTGCCTTTGTATCGCGCTGCTGTGCGCCGGCTGTTCCCAGACGGCACAGACCGGCTCCAGCAGCATTGGGGAGAGCACAGCCAGCGAAAGCACCACACAATCACGGGAAACCTATACCTACTCCGACTACGAGCTGGATAACAGCTACGATGAAGGCAGTGCCGCCCTCATCACCCTGTCCGGGGACAGCGCAGAATCGAACGGCACCGGCGTCACCATCAGCGGCTCGACCGTCACCATCAGCCGGGAAGGCTGCTACATCCTGCGCGGGGAGCTCACCGACGGGCAGATCATCGTCGACGCGGGCGATACCGACCAGGTGCAGCTGGTGCTGGACGGAGTATCGATTACCTGCTCGGACAGCAGCCCGATTCTGGTGCGCAACGCGGATAAGGTGAAGGTCACCCTGGCCGCGGACAGCGAAAACACCCTGACAGACGGTGCCTCCTATGCCGAGGACGATGACAACCCTGACGCGGCGCTGTTCAGCAAGGACGATTTGATCCTCAACGGCAGCGGTACACTCACCGCAACCGGCAACTATAAACACGGCATCGCCGGAAATGACGACCTCGTGATCACCGGCGGCACCTACAACGTCACCTCGGTCAGCCATGCCCTGCGCGGCAACGACTCGGTCTGCATCCTGGACGGCACCTTCAACCTCACCTCTGAAAAGGACGGCATCCAGGCCAGCAACATCGAGGACGCAGATAAGGGCTGGGTGCAGATTGACGGCGGCACCTACACCATCACCTCCTCCGGCGACGGCATCCAAGCCGAAACCGACCTGACCATCAACGGCGGCGACTTCACCATCCTCAGCGGTGGTGGGGCAGAAAACGGTCCGGATCATACCGACTCGATGATGTTCGGCGGCGGTGGCGGCGGACGGATGCCGGGCGGCGCACAACCGCCCGAAATGAGCGGCGATACGCAAACAGCTGACGGCGCAGCGCAGCCTCCTGAAATGACCGAACCGCCGGCTGACAGTACAGTGCAGCCGCCTGAACTCCCCTCCGAAACGACCGATGGAACCACCACGGGCATCCCCGAAATGACCATCGGCGAGAGCGGAGACTTCTCCTTCGACCCGGCAATAGGATTTGATTGGGACGAGTTTGACGACACCTCCGCCGACGACAGCGACACCACCGTCAGCACCAAAGGCCTGAAGGCCGGGCAGAACCTGACTATCAACGGCGGCAGCTTTGACATCGATTCTGCTGACGACGCGGTCCACTCCAACTACAGCATTTCCATTCATGACGGCAGCTTCACCATCCGCACCGGCGACGACGGCATGCACGGCGACGCCTACCTCACTATCTCCGGCGGCACCATCAACGTCGACGAAAGCTACGAGGGACTGGAAGCTGCACAGATCGACATCTCCGGCGGCACCATCCATGTCAGCGCCAGCGACGACGGCCTCAATGCAGCCGGCGGCGGCGACTTCGACCTAGTGGATGGGGCGCTCGTCTTAAAGGAAGCAACTACAACCACCGAAGCTACTGAGTCCACTCAAGCCGAGACCGCTGAGCCCACACAGACCGAGGCCGGCACCGGACAAACCAACAGTGAGACAACAGACTCCACTGAACAAACCGGCAGTGAGACAAGCGACTCCACCGGACAATCCGGCAGTGAGACGACAAACTCCACCGGGCAAACAGAGGGACAGGCCCAGCCGCCGCAGCCTGGAGGCGGCATGGGAATGGGAATCGGTATTCCAGAGGACAACACTCTCCTCAACATCAGCGGCGGCACTTTGATCGTGCAGGCCGGCGTCGGAGAAAACACCTCCGTCACCGGCGGAGACGGCATTGACAGCAACGGCGACATAACCATTTCCGGCGGCACTGTCATTGTCTTCGGCTCCGAAGGCGGCGCGGACAGCGCGTTGGACTATGATGGGGAGGCCAGCATCACCGGCGGCACTCTGGCTGCACTTGGCACCGCAGGGATGGCGCAGTCGGTTGAACCGGATGACAGCCACGCTGTTTTGATGGTGACCTGGAGTGAGACGCAGCAGGCAGGAACACGCCTGAGCCTGTGCGACGAAAACGGACAGATCGTCTGCTCACTGGAAGCGCCTATCTCCTTCTCTTCCGCTGTCATCTGCACTGAGAGTATGGCCTCCGGCCAGACACTCAGCCTGTACACCGGCGGCAACGCCAATTCAGACAGCCAGATCATCACCATGGGTGAGCTGACCGGCAGCACCAAGCTGTGCGATGTCACCCTGACCGACGGCGTTACCAGCATCTCCTCGGACGGCAGCGAAGCAAGCCAGGGCTTTGGCGGTATGGGCGGCGGCATGGGCGGCCGCGGCGGACAGCGCCCGTCCGGTCAGGAGGAAACAGCTCCTCCAACCGACGGCACAGCCCCCGAAACACAGTCCGGCAGCGAGGATTCCTCCGCCGCAGAATCTGCTGACGTAATCGGGCAGAGCAATTCATGATATCTCCGCGGGCAAGGTCAATAGTTTTCTCCTCACCCTTCTATTGATTGTCTAGAGGATGCCCGCTTTTTAATCCTTTCTCTCAAAAAGGAAAAGCTCCCTTCGCCGGGAGCTTTTCCTTTTTGGTTATAAAACAGGACTTCTGCTTACGCATTCTCTGCGGTATAGGCTGCGATCTGGTCCGCCACCCCTTTTTCCTCACTGGTATAGCCCTCAGATTTGGTCTCCCAGTTCTTCATCTTTTCGTTCTGGCTGCCGTACATCGCATACATTTTACTGTCATTGTCAACCTTGCTCAGGCACCAGCCAACGCTGTAGTTGCACGGGAGCACCAGTACATGCTCCAGCAGGTAAGCCTCCGCCTCGGCGTAAGCCTGATAACGCTCATCCAGATCTTCGGTGATTGCGTCAGCCGCTTCTACCATGGCGGTGTATTCCTGATAGGCTGCGATCAGGTCTTCGTTTGTCTCATCCGTTTCGGTAATCTCGTTGATATACGAATAGTTTGCGGAATAGTCGGCGTTATCCATGCCGTAGCATTCCTGTGCCAGATAGTTCTGCGGGTCACCGTAGTCGGCGCCCCAGCCGTTGAGCACAAAGGAGTGCAGATGCGGTGCGATGACTTCGGTGTTGACGCTGGAAATATAAGTGCAAATATTCAGCTTGACATAGTCGTCGCCCAGGCCGTCAGAAAATGCCTGTGCCAGTACATTTGCGCTGTCCAGAGCTGTCTGGCTGGAAGCAGAAATGTGGTAATCCACCTCTACCGGGAAGGTGACGCCCAAGGCAGTCAGTTCCTCAATCGCCTGCTCTTTATATTGCTGCGCCAAATCAGCGTCGATGCGGGCCGGGGTTACGCCGTCGGATTCTTTCAGCCCCATCGCTTCCCGTACCAGTTCGGTGTACTCAGTGCCGTCAGAGGTGTATACCAGACCAGGCATGGTATAGAAGTTGTTTTCGCAGGCAAATGGGTCGATCGCGTTGGTTCTCTTCCAATACTCAGACAGGTTCAGGCCATAGTACCAGGATTTGCGGAACGCTTCATTTGCAATTGCGGTGTTCCAGTTGGTGTCCTTGGTGCCGTCTTCGTTGTTCTTGTTGTAGTTAAAGTGGAACTGGTAGGAGTGCTTGGACGGAACTGCCGGTACCAGGTAATCGTAGTATTCGTTGTTGGGGTCCCTTGCGATGGTGGTCAGGTTGCTCTCGCTCAGGTCGACATAGTCCAGATCCCCCGCCTGATACAGCTGGAAGGCCACGTCAGTGGATTCCACCATCTTAAAGGTGACGGTGTTAAAGCGGGTGCACTCGGTGTCCCAATAGAGTGGATTCTTGGTAAAGATTTTCTCGTTGCCCTGGATGTAGGAGGTCATGGTGTAGGGACCGTTGTACCACATCGTCTCGTTATTCATGGCCTTGGTCGCGTCGATGCCGCCCAGTTCCTCGATCATTGCCTTGGACATTGGGTACAAAGACTGATAGGTGGCCAGCGTGTCAAAGTACGGCTTCTCGGCCAGGCAGGTGTAGACAACGGTGTACTCGTCCGGCGTTTCAATGCCGACCGTTTCTCTGAACTTGGAGCCTTCATCTGCAGTCAGGGCATAGGCTTCCTCTTTGGAGAGGGTTTTCGTGTACTCATAATATTCTTCAGCGCCCTCGATCATCTCCAGCGGCATCGAAGTATTGGAAGAATCATTCTTGTAGAAATTGAGCACCCACTCCAGGCCGGTAGCAAAATCCTCCGCTACCACTTCTCACTTTTCGTTTCCGTTCATGTCAACCCATTTGACACCTTCACGGATTT
>ERZ1643250.3156-NODE-3156-length-11554-cov-5.135925_pt1 | contig 11554 bp, 11 predicted proteins | sample MGYA00579262_ERZ1643250 | MGnify/ENA primary metagenome ERZ1643250 (study PRJEB29033, sample SAMEA4952265) | chicken gut metagenome | biome: Broiler Chicken; feature: Gastrointestinal Tract; material: Caecum | place: Ireland | collected 2018 | study: Broiler...
TTATAAAAAGGTCTCTGCAAGCGGTAATTCTGAGGTCGGCAGGTATCATGTCGCCTGCGGAGAGGAGCACCGTATCGCCCGCGACAATCTCTTCGAGGGCAATTTCTTTAACGCCCTCCGCGCGTTTTACGGTGGCGGTGGTGTTCACCATTTTTGCAAGTCGCTCCGCCGCATTGTCGGAGCGCGCGTCCTGTATTAGGCGAAGCACGCCCGAGATGAGCAGCATAGCCCCGATAATTATAACGGTAGCGGGGTTCTTTTCGTCGGGCGCGGCGAAAACGATGTCGGTGAATACCGAAACTACCGCAAGAACGAACAATATTCCGCTGAAATGGTTTATAAACGCCTCCGCAATGCGCCCCCACACCGATTTTTTCTTCTTCGCCCTTATAACGTTTACGCCGTATTTTTCCTTCCTCGCCTCCGTTTGCTCTTCGGGTATGCCGTCTTTGCTGCAACCGAGCGCCTTATAAACGAGTTCGGCGTCGTTCGTCGCGGCAAACTTCATTATCTCGGCAACTTCCTTCGAAAGGGTGCTTCTGACCGTCTTTTTCTTTAATTCCCTGAAAGTTCTCTTCATTTTTCGTACCTCCTGAAATAAATTTTTAAGGAAGTACGGGCAAAACTTAATTCTGCGGACGCCTGCGGGCGTAAGGCAATAACCCGTGACGGCGCGCCGCTTTTAAGTTTTCCGTACTTCGGTAAGAGTCGCCGTAAGCGTCCATTTTTTTACCTCCTTGATACTATTGAAAAATTTTATGGTTTTACGATGGGCAGCCGTTTTAAAACGACATAAAAACAGCGCCGCTTTAACTTAAAGCGGCGCTGTTTGTTCCGTGCGCAAAGATAGCCGTGCAGTTCTCACATAAAACCCGCCGTGCCGAAAAAGTTACAATCAAGCCGCTTTATATTCCGTTTTAAGCTGAAACAATAACTCGCGTCCATAATATTTCCCGTAAAAAAATAAATCCGCGTATCGGAAGAGGGATACGCGGTGATAAAACAAATATCGTTTATATCGTCCGAGTTTTAGCATTGCAGGGCAATGAAACTGTGTTATGCTGCACCTTGAATTCGATGCAGCCTGTTCAAACCGACGCATGAAGTCTCCTTCAATCTGCGGCAACAGTCCGTATCCCTGTAATAGCCTCACCTACCGATTACGTTTTTATTATAATACCCTGACAAAAAATTTGTCAAGTAGAAAACTTTAAAAATTTTTCCTGCGGCGTTGCAAAATGCTTTTGTGCGTTTATAAATAAAATGTAATAAAACCCGCTCTGCAAGCGGATATTTTAAGGAGATTTTAATTTTAAGGAGATTTTATATGAGAAAGAATTTCGGCCCCAAAACCTATATGTATCCCCTGCCCGTGCTTATAATAGGCACCTACGGCGATGACGATACTCCCGACGCGATGAACGCGGCGTGGGGAGGAATAAGCGACTACAACCAGGTCGCCCTCTGTCTCTCCGAGTCGCATAAAACGACAAAGAACATCTTAAAGCGCAAGGCGTTTACGGTAAGCATGGCCGACGCGGCGCACGTGGCGGAGTGCGACTACGTTGGCATTGTATCGGGCAACGACGTTAAGGATAAATTTGCGAAAGCCGGCTTCCATGCCTCGAAGAGCGAATTTGTCGACGCGCCCGTGATTGACGAATTGCCCATGACCCTCGAATGCAGGCTTGTTAAAGTAAATGAGGACGGGCTTATTATAGGCGAGATTGTAAACGTAAGCGCAGATGAGAGCATACTCGGCGCCGACGGCAAAATCGACCCCGCCAAATTTACGCCGATTACCTTCGACCCTGTCAACAACGTCTATTTAAAGCTGGGCGAGGCGTGCGGCAAGGCTTTCGGAGAAGGCAAAAAGATTAAATAAACTTAAAACAGTTTTGTGCCGTGTTCCGCAGGATGAACTTTGTTTTCCCTGCGGATTTTTTGTTTTATCAATTTATGCGCGGCATAAAATATAGCATGAGGTATAAGTCGTGCCGCAGGAGGAGGGCAAAGAGAATTGTGCTGTCCGTCGCTGCGCTTATTTTATTGTTTGCCGCGCTCTCAGTGTTTTCGTTCACGCGAGCCGCTGCGTACTCTGCTGCGCTCGAGGTAAAGAGTGCCTGCGCCCGCAGCGTGAATGCCGTGGTAATGGAGGGAGGATTCGATAACCTGTTTTCACTCACGCGCGGGGAGAAAAACCAAACTGTCATATACGTAAATTCCTCTGCCGTAAATTTTGCCGCATACGGGATAGCCGCCCGCACGGAAAAATGTTTCGGCGAAGAATGTCCGTCGGCGGCGGAAGTAGGGGTGTTGTCGTTTTTAGGGTTTACAAATTCAGCAGGAGCAAAAATTAATTTAAAACTTGATGCCAAATTTATTGCAGAAAGCGCGGTGGAATATACGGCGGAACCCGCGGGAATAAACGGATTTATTTTTACAATTTATTGTAATTTGAATTGCGAAATTTCGTATTCCTGCGCGTTCTCGCGCCACAATTTTTCAGTAAATTATCGCATACCGCTCGCGCAGTGTGTGGCGGAGGGAGAAGTTCCCGAAGTTTATATGAGATAAGTAAAATGTCGCGAAATAAGCAAAAACGGCTCAATACAACACATTTATATCACACATAGTACTATATAAAAATTAAAAATATATAAGATATTAACAGATTAAAAATAAAAAACGGGGCGGAAGATATCCGACCCGTTTTTATTAAATATTTAAATTAATTATTTTTATGCGGCAGATAAATTATTGCAGAAATTTATCTGAGAGTTGCGCCGAGCCTGAATTTTAAATTTGAAAGAATTTTCTTTACGAACCCGTCTACTTTTTCTCCCGAAAGAGCTTCGTCTTTGGGAGTGAACGTAACTGTGAACGCCATGCTCTTTTTGCCGCTCTCAATCTGGTTGCCTGCGTAAATGTCGAACAGTTTTACGTCGGTTACGTATTTGCAGGCGCCGTAAATTTCCTTTTCGACTTCGCCGCAGTTTATCGCAGAATCGAGGATAAGCGCAAGGTCGCGTTTGAGTTCGGGGAATTTTGAAATGGGAGAGTATTTAAACGGCTTTGCGTGCTTTTCGAGAAGTTCATAGTCGAGCTCTGCGACAACCATTCCTCTCTCTGCGGCGATGCTTTCAATCACAGCGGGGTCAACCGCGCCGATGTAGCCTATCTTTTCGCCGTCGCATAGAATGTCGGCATTGATGCCGGGGTGAAGGAAGGGGCTGTTGCCGTTCACGTATTCAAACTTTGTGTTTATGCTGTCGGCAATGTTTTCGGTAATTCCTTTAAGTTCAAAGAAATCGGCGCCACCCCACATGCCTATGCACAGCTTTAATTTCTCTTCGGGGAAGTCCGAAAGCGGCAGACTCTTCGGGATATAAACTTTTGCAAGCTCGAACGCGCCGCCCTCGTAGTTTCCGCGCTTTAAATTCCTCAGCATGGTGTTCACCATTGAAGGCGCGAGGAAGGAGCGCATAACCGAAAGTTCTTCGCTTATGGGGTTGAGAATTTTAATGTAGTTCCTCTCGGGCGCGCCTTCGGGAATTCTGAGCATGTCTACGTCCTTTTCCGAATAGAAGGAGTAGTTCGAAACTTCGTAAAGTCCCTCCGCCACGAGCAGGGCCTTGAGTTTGTTTACCGCGCGCTGACTGTCGTTATATCCGCCGTTGGTTATTTTTGCCGTCGGCATAAACGTGCCGTGAATATGGTCGTAGCCGTACATTCTTATAATCTCTTCGGCAATGTCGGGATAGGCGAATATGTCGTCGCGGTAGCGGGGGAGAGTGAGCAGAAGTTCGCCGCCGTTTTCCTCCACGCCGAAATTCAGCCTTTCAAGTATCTCCGTCATGTCTTTTACGGGAACCTCTATGCCGAGGAGCGCGTTGATTTTTTCGGGGCTTACCGTCATTTTCTTAACTTCGGTGTCGGAGTAGGGCGTTTTAACGTCGCAGCACACGTCGGTAACAGTTCCGCAGCCGAGCGCGTCTATGAGGTGGAGCGCACGCTTCATTGCGCGTTCCGTGGTGTATTCGTTCGTACCTTTTTCAAATATCGCCGAAGAATCGGAGTGCTGTCCGAGCGAGCGCGAGGTCTTTCTCACGCTGTCGCGCGCAAATTTTGCCGCCTCGAACAGTACTTCTTTCGTTGTATCTTTGATTTCGGTGTTGAGTCCGCCCATTATGCCCGCGAGCGCTGCGGGCTTGTTGCCGTCGCATATCACGAGGTTTTCGTGGTTTAAAGTAAACTCTTTTTCGTCGAGCGTGACTATCTTTTCCCCGTCGTGAGCGCGGCGAACGACTATTTCGCTGCCCTCAATCGTGTCGAGGTCGAACGCGTGCATCGGCTGCCCCATCTCGAGGAGCACGAAGTTGGTTATGTCGACCACGTTTGAAATGGAGCGCAGTCCGCACAGCGCCAGCCTTCTTTTAAGCCACATGGGGGAGGGTGCAATTTTTATGTCTTTAACGTAGTGCGCGATGTATCTCGGGCACAGTTCGGGCGCCTCGACGGTAACTTTTACGCGCCTGTCCGCACCCGCCGTCTTATAGTCGAGCGCGGGCTCTTTGAGCGGTTTTTTAAGCACGGCGGCGACTTCGCGCGCAATGCCCAAAATACTCTGGCAGTCGGGTCTGTTCGCCGTTACGGATATATCGAAGATGTAGTCGTCGAGCCCGAGAATGGGTTTTACGTCCTCGCCGTTTTTGCAGGAGGAGGGGAGAATTAAAAGTCCGTTGTAGTCGGCGCCCTCGAACATATCGCCGTTTACGCCGAGTTCCACGCCCGAGCATAACATTCCATACGACTCTATTCCGCGGAGCTTGCCTTTTTTTATGGTCATCACGCCCTCAACGGTGACGTGGTCTTTGGCGGTTGCGTAAACGGTCGCGCCCTCTAAGGCAACGGGCGCCTTTATTCCCTTTTTAACGTTGTCGGCGCCGCAGCAAATCTGGAATACGCCGCGCTCGCCGCAGTCCACTTTGCAAACGTGCAGGTGCGTGCCCTCTACGGGTTCGCACTCGGTAACCTCGCCGACGTACACGCCGGAGATATCCCTGCCCACTTCGGTGAGTTCTTCAACTTCAAATCCGCAGGAGAAAAGTTTTTCTTCCAGCTCCTGCGCGGTAACGTCTATATCAACATAATCTTTAAGCCAGCTTAAAGGTGCTTTCATATTTTTTCTCCTTATGCCCTGAATTGTTTAGAGAAGCGCACGTCGCCCTCGAACAGCAGTTTCATGTTGTTTATGCCGTATTTGAGCATGGCAATTCGCTCTATGCCCATGCCGAAGGCAAAGCCCGTGTATTCGTCGGGGTCTATTCCGCAGTTTTCGAGCACCGCACGGTTTACCATGCCCGCGCCGAGAACTTCAATCCAGCCCGTGCCCTTGCACAGCTTGCAGCCTTTGCCGCCGCACTCGAAGCAACTTACGTCGACTTCGACCGAAGGTTCGGTGAAAGGGAAGTAGGAGGGGCGGAGCCTCGTTTTAACCCCGCTGCCGAAAATCTTTCTCGCAAACTCGTCGAGCATGCCTTTAAGGTCGCACAGCGTAATGCCCTTGTCCACAACGAGCCCTTCCATCTGCGAGAACATGGGAGAGTGCGTCGCGTCGTCGTCGGGGCGGTAGACCTTGCCGGGGGAGAGTATTTTTATAGGCGGCTTTTTGTTCTCCATAACGTGAACCTGTCCCGCAGAAGTCTGCGTGCGCAGAAGGAAGTCGCCGCCTAAGTAGAACGTATCCTGCATGTCGCGCGCGGGGTGGTCTTTCGGCGTGTTGAGCGCGGTGAAGTTATAGTAATCGGTTTCAATCTCGCGCCCCTCGTAAATTTCAAAGCCCATTCCCGCAAATACCGAAACAAGCTCGTCCACTATGAGCGTGTCGGGGTGGTATGCGCCCTTTTTGCGCTGTCTGCCGGGGAGGGTTACGTCAATCTTTTCCCTTTCGTATCTCTCGCCGAGCTCGGCTGCCTTTACGGCGCTTTCAAATTCGCTGAACCTGTTTTCAGCCCATTCCCTGAGCGCGTTTATAACTTTGCCCATGGCGGGGCGCTCTTCGGGAGGTATCTCTTTCAGCTTTTTCATGAGTGCGGGAATCTCGCCCGCCTTTCCGAGGAACTTGAGTTTCATCTCGCGCAGAGTGGCGCTCGACCTGATATCTTTCACCGTTTCGTCGATTTTTGCCTTAATCTCATCGATTTCGCGCATGTTTTCCATAAAATCGTTCTCCTGCAAAAAATTATAAATAAAAAAGCCCCGTGCAAAAAAGCACAGGGCGATAGATTTACCTTATCGCGGTACCACCTGATTTCGCGGCAAAAAGCCGCCTCAATTAAAGTCCCTTTACGCGGGAACGCACGGGGCGGGCTACTCTTTGCATTTCGTCCGTCCGGCTCGCGGGTGAATACCGCATTCCTCCCGATGAAGAACCTTTCAGCCGTTTCCGGATTCTTCTCTCTGAAAGGGGATAGTTGAACGCGTCTGTCCCGGTCGTTGCCTTTAACTCCCGAAAAATGGGAGCCGCAATTTGTATTACGTATTAAATTATATTGCCGCGGAAAAAATTTGTCAAACGTTTTAAACGCCTCACTTTTGTCGGCGGCGCGGTTTATCTGTATATTTATCTGTATATATTGCCGCCGTGGCAGTCCATTGCGACGACTGCGGGAATCTTTTCTACTTCCAGCCTGTAAACGGCCTCCGATAATAGGTCGGGGAAGGCTATGCACTCGCTCTTTTTTATGGCGCTGCCGTAGAGCGCCCCCGCGCCGCCTATCGCCGCAAAATAAACGGCGGTGTTGCGCTTGAGTGCATTTGCGACCTCTTCGCACATTTCGCCCTTGCCAATCATTCCCGCAAGCCCCAAATCGAGGAGGGTCGGCGCAAAGCTGTCCATTCTTGCCGAGGTGGTGGGGCCGCAGCTTCCAGAAGCCATTCCCGGCTTTGCGGGGCAGGGGCCTGCATAGTAAATCATCGAGCCCTTGATTTCAAAGGGCAGGGGCTTGCCTTCGCTTATATATTCCGTAATGCGCTTGTGCGCACAGTCGCGCGCCGTTAATATCGTGCCCGAAATGAGCACGCTGCCGCCCGCGTGCAAATTTTTTATCTGTTCCTTTGTAAGGGGGAGGGTGAGTTCTTTCATATTTTTATCCTGTTCTTCTGTATTTAACAAAGAGTTGCCCGAAAGACAAGGAGCGTGCGCAAACGCCGACGGGAGCTTACTAGATTGTAAGTGACCGGGGAGTGCGAAAGCGCAACGCCGTATTTCGGGATGAATATTTGTTAAATTTCTTCCTTTACGCAGCGCACGCAGTGGCACTGTATGTTCACCGCCACGGGCAGTCCCGCAATGTGCGTGGGCGCCAATTCACAGCTCACGCCGAGGGCGGTAGTCTTGCCGTGGAATCCCTGGCACCCGATATTCAGCGCGTTTATCCTTCTGAGAGCTTCGTCCTCTATCGCGGCGATATCCTCCCTGTCGCTGTGCGTGCCTATGTCGCGAGTGAGCGCCTTTTTGGCAAGGTATGCGCAGCCGTCGAACGTTCCGCCTATTCCAACACCGACGTAAACGGGAGGGCAGGGGCGCGAGCCGGCTTTTTTAACGGTTTCAACTATCGCGTTTATGATGCCCTCGACGCCCTGCGCGGGTTTGAGCATATACAGCGCCGACATGTTTTCGCTTCCGAAGCCCTTCGGCATAAAAGTAAGTTTAACTTTGTCGCCCGCGACGAGCTCGGTGTGAATGGCGGCTGGGGTGTTGTCGGCTGTGTTCCTGCGCGTTATAGGGTCGCATACCGACTTTCTGAAATACCCGTCGGCATAAGCCCTCCGCACTCCGTCGTTCACGGCCTCGGCAAGGGGCTTGCCCGTAAGGAATACCTCGTTTCCTATTTCGAGCATTACGACCGCCATTCCCGTGTCCTGGCAGACGGGCATGGACTTTTCGCGCGCGACTTCGCTGTTCTTTATAAGCTCCCCGAGCGCAAATTTTGCCGCTCCGTCGTCCTCGGCGGCGCAGGCGCTTTTTAAGGCTTGCCTGCATGAGGAGGTGAGGTTTACTCCCGCGTGCAGTGCCGCGCGGTAAACGGCGTTTTCAATTTCAGCAGTGTCAATTTTTCTCATAAGTAATTTTCCTTTGCGTTTATTTTAATACTTTTTGCAATAAAAGTAAAACAAATAATTTACTTAAACGCGCTTTTAAGGTATAATCGTGCTATGGAAAAAAATGTAAACAACGTCGGCAGCATAACGGGCGGCATTGCGTTCAGCGCAGCAGTCGTCGTGTATGTGTTCATAAATCTGATATTTTCGATAATCTGCATTGCGACGGGCTTTTCCGCCGTCGGCGAAAACGGAGAGGTAAACAGCGCGTACATCTACGTAAGTTATCTCATCGCGCCCCTTTCGGTCGGCATAAGTCTGCCGATAGTGCTCAAAAAACGCAACGTGCCGTTTGCAAGGGTGATGCCCTTTAAAACGCAATCGCCGAAAAAGGATTTGAAATGGTGCGCCGTCGCAGTAACTCTCGCGTTCGGACTGCTGTTTTCTTTAAGCTGGCTCAATGTCGGGTTCGAAAAACTCCTGCGGCTGTGCGGCTACGAAGGCACGCAGAACTACTTTCCCGACCTCTCCGGCGGTTGGGTGGTGCTCGCTCTTATAGTAATGGCGGTTATACCCGCAGTGTTTGAAGAAACGCTCTTCCGCGGCGCCGTGCTTTCTGATATAAGGGAGGAGGCGGGCGAGCTCAACTCCGTCTTTTTATGCGGAATGTGCTTTGCGCTCTTCCACGCCAGCGCGCTGCAGACCATTTACCAGTTCATATGCGGCTGCGCCTTCGCGTTTCTCTTCATTCGTTCGCGCTCGCTCGCACCCTGCATTCTGGCGCATTTTTTAAACAACGCCGTGATTATAATTTTACAGGCGTGCGGGCTCGATACTGCGGGCAGCATATTCGACTGGGCTCCCCTCTGGGCGGCGATTCTTGTAACGGCGCTCTCCGCGCTCTCCCTGCTCGGCTCCGCGGCGGTGCTCGTATTTGATAAAACTCCGCTCGCAAAAGGGCAAAAGGGCGGCGTTAAAAAGTTTTTCCTTGCGGCGGCGGTCGGCATTGTCGTGCTTGCAATACTCTGGATAGCGGGGCTGTTTGTGTGATATGCAAAAGGTGAACATTGTTTGTGTCGGCAAAATAAAGGAGAGTTTTTACCGCGAAGCCGTGGCGGAGTATGCAAAGCGGCTCTCGCGCTTCGTATCCTTTTCCGTGCGTGAGATTTCCGAGGGTAAAAATCCCGAAGAGGAGGCGGAGCCCATTCTCCGCGCGGCAAAGGGTTATATAATTGCGCTCTGCGTGGAGGGCAAAAAACTTTCGAGCGAGGCGCTCGCCGCCGAACTCAAAAAGCAGTACGACAGGGGCGCGGAGGTCACCTTTATAATTGGTTCCTCCTGCGGGCTCTCGCAAAGGGTAAAGTCGGCGGCAGATATGCGCCTTTCGTTTTCGGATATGACATTTCCCCACCAGCTGATGCGGGTAATTCTCTGCGAACAGATTTACCGTTCTTATATGATTAACAGCGGCAGCGAATACCATAAATGAATCCGCGAAATTAATAAGCTCAGCCGCGCGCATATTTTTGAATTGCCGCCCCTCCGATACAAATAATAAGGCAGTGCTTTTGCGCATACCTTATTATTATGATATACGAGGAAATTAAGGACTTTTATTTAAAATACGGCGGCAAGAAGTGCATTATCGGCTATTCCCTCGGCGGCAGGGCGCTCTTTGCCATGCACGCGGGAAGCCTGAGCGGCAGACAGTTCATTTCCGTTTACGCCGTCCACGCGCGCGAATGGATAACGGCGCGCCTTGCGCTCGAACATATCTCCCGAGGCGCGGCGGAAGGCTGGGGAGGGTGGATAATACCCCTTTTAAATCCCGACGGCGCGCTCATTTCGCAGACAAAGGTTCCCCTCTGGAAGGCAAATCTGCGGGGCGTCGATTTAAACTGCAATTTCGACGCGCATTGGGGCACGGGCGCTCTCAACACCCGCACCCGCGGCGCGGAGAACTGTATCGGCGATTTTCCCTTTTCCGAGCCCGAAAGCAAGGCGTTGCAGACCTTCACCTTAAAAATAATGCCGCACGTAACCTTTGCCTTTCACACCAAGGGAGAGGAGATTTACTGGGAATTTTTCGGCGGCGGGGACGAGGGCGGCGCAAATATTCTGCATGCGGCTACGGGCTATGCGGTAAAAAAGATAACGGGCTCCGCGGGCGGATATAAAGACTGGTGCATAGAGCGGCTCAAAATTCCCGCATATACGATAGAGTGCGGCTCCGACAGGCTTTCGCACCCGATTACGGATATAAAACAACTTAAAAAGTGCTACAATGCACTGTATATTTTTACGGAAAGATATGGACGTTAAGTTTATGAAGAGCGCACTCAAATGCGCAAAAAAAGCGTACGACGAGGGCGAGGTGCCGATAGGCGCCGTCGTCGTCTGCGACGGCAAAATTGTCGGGCGCGGGCACAACAGGCGGACAGGCAGGCAGATTGCCACGGCGCACGCCGAGATAGAGGCGATTGAAAAGGCGTGCAAAAAGCTTAAAAGCTGGCGCCTGCCCGACTGCGAGATATACGTGACTCTCGAACCCTGCCCGATGTGCATGGGCGCAATTTTAAACGCGCGCATAAAAAAAGTTTACTTCGGCGCATACGAGGCGAAGGGGCGTTCCCTCACCGATATCATAGCAGGCTCCGGCATTTTAAACCACAAGGCGGAGGTCGAGGGCGGCGTGATGGAGGAGGAGTGCGCGGCGATTCTTTCGGGCTTTTTCGCCGAAATGCGCGGGCGCGCCAAAAAGGGAGAAGAGTAAATTGCCCCGCACATATGCCGCAACTAACGTATTTTTTCGGCGTTGGATTTTACCTTTTTAAGAGAGGTTCGGCAAAAAATTACACGGGCGCGGCGGGCACTAAAACGGTCAGGTGTAAAATTTTCGTAAAAGGGTTGTAAAAAATATTTCTGCAAAGTCTGCCTTTTAAGGTTGACAATGCTCCCGCTAAATTATAAAATATGTACTGCGCCTGAAAAATTATGGTAAGGGTTTTTTGCAGTCGCACAAAACTGAATAGCTAAAAAGAACGAACGCGCGGCCGCGGCAAAGCGGCGCGCTTCAAATACAAAAGCATTCCGGAGGCATATCCCCAATGATCAATCACGGCAACGAGATTAAGATTTTCTCAGGCAATTCAAACAAGCCGCTTGCGCAGGCCATCGCGTCCAGGCTCAACACGTCTTTGGGCGACATGGAGGTTACCCACTTTTCCGACGGCGAAATTTACGTCCGCTACGAAGAGTCGATAAGGGGTAAAGACGTATTCCTCGTTCAGTCGACGAGCAGCCCCGTAAACAACAATCTTATGGAGCTCCTCATAATGATTGACGCCGCAAAGCGTGCAAGCGCAGGCAGAATCACGGCCGTAATCCCTTACTTCGGCTATGCGCGCCAGGACCGCAAGGCGGCTCCGCGCGAGCCGATCACTGCGAA
>ERZ1643250.3158-NODE-3158-length-11550-cov-5.665420_pt1 | contig 11550 bp, 12 predicted proteins | sample MGYA00579262_ERZ1643250 | MGnify/ENA primary metagenome ERZ1643250 (study PRJEB29033, sample SAMEA4952265) | chicken gut metagenome | biome: Broiler Chicken; feature: Gastrointestinal Tract; material: Caecum | place: Ireland | collected 2018 | study: Broiler...
ACCTCAGCCGCTCGTCCCGGCCGTCCAGCACCAGCATGTCCACCATCCGCCCGCCACAGTGGGGGCATGTGTCCTCCCGTGCCCGGCCAATGCGGACGGGAGATTTCTCGCCGGTGGTTCCTTTGACCATAGGATAGCAGGTATCGAAGTTGAGTTGGATTTTCTGGCCCTCCTTGTCGAAGGTCCAGCCGCCGATCTGTGCATAGCTGGATGGGTCCACATAGAGGCCCTTGCGCCAGGGCCGGGGATTTCGCTCCAGCTCCAGCAGCGTCTCCATTGCCTTGTCATCTCCCTGCATAGCAAGGCAACTCATCAGGTTGGAGGCCGCGCTGGAATATTCCGCGGACAACAGCGCATGAATCAGACCATCCCGCACATCGGCGGGAGCGTGATAATAGATCTCACAGGGCCAGAACACCTCTGCGGCCAGTGCCGCCCGCTGGATCTCCGGGGCGATGGCATTATGGTAGCTAAGCAGCTGCCAGAAGTCGGTGAACTCCGGGTCCTCCATATCAGCCAGCCGCTGGATGTTCTGAATCAGGTTTCTTTGCTTTTCTGTGATTTGTTCCGGTGTCCAAGCAAGAGCAGCCTTCCGCTCCTGTTCAGATTTGCATTTCCAGCACAATCCCTCATAGCCCAAGGGTGTCCCACAGCCGGGGCAGGTGTACTTCAGGCTCATATTCTTTGACTCCTTTCCAAAGATAGAAAAACGCCCTGCGACACGCTGTCACTTGGACAGGCTGACGCAGGGCGTGAAAAGGCCGCAAGGAACTGCTGCACCCTTGGCGGATGCAGTGTTCTGATCCTGTAAGCCTTGCCAGTCACGGCGCAGGCGCTTGCCGGAGCGGAATTTAACCTGGTTGGTCATACGATCCTCACTGGTTCAGCCGGCACTGGTCGAGCTGCGGCTGTTGTGGATTTTATTATAGCATAGATCCCGGACGAAAGGGAACCTCCCTTTTCCTTGTCGGCGGCGATTTTCCTGCAGTCTGGCAGATGCCCTCCTCACGGGTCACAAGATGTGTCTCTGGGTCCATGATCCAGACCTCCTGGCCAGCTTTCCTTGCATAGCGAATCGTGGCCGCCGTGCCGCCCCGCCGCTCTCCATTGTAGACAGCCAGCAAGATGTCACTGTGCTCTACCAAGAAACGATTGCGCTCCAACATACAGTCTTTTTTGTAGTCCCGGTTGACATAGACCACCGAGTCCGCCTGTTCCAGAATAGAGCGGTACAGCTCCTGCGCTGGTGCGCCCCATTGCTCCGCCTGTTCCCTGCATGGAAGAATGCAGTGGAGTTTCAGCGCGTCATTTTTTCCCGAAGGGCAAGAACAGCCAGAGCCGCCCAGGTGTCCACCCCTTCGGCCATGCCCGACAGGAACTGGGTGACACCATTCATAGCAAGCTGTTCGATTTGTTCCGTTAGGGCGCTTTTCAGACTCACACACCGGGCATCCAGTTCATCATAGCCCCAGGGGAATTTCCGTGGGCGGTGGCCAGTAAAGGCGCAGGCTCTCTCGACTTTTCTCACTGGGATTCTCCTTTACGATAAGTAAATTATAAAACCGAGTTAAACTAAATTATGAATAACTGTATTATACTACAAAACTCACCTAAACTACAAGCGAGAGGTGAGTTATCAAATGACAGAGAAAAAAGCGGGGAATGTACAGATCGGTGCGCGTGTCAAAGAGGCAAGAGAAGCCGCCGGTTTGACACAGGAGCGTTTGGCGGAGTTAATCGATATTACCGCCCAATATTTGTCCGGCGTGGAACGCGGCGCAGTCGGGCTGTCTGTTCCGGTTTTACAGCGGCTGTGCTCTGTCCTACTGGTCTCTAGCGATTATATTTTGACCGGCAATACGGAGACTTCGGATGTGCTGGGTGTTACCGCACGTCTGAGTAAGCTGCCGGCTGAACACATCAAGAATGTCGAAAATATCCTGGATCGTTATATGGAAGGAATTGCGATCTCACGGCAGATACAGATACACGGCGAAAAAAAGACGGCTGACTGCGTCAAAGATTCTCAGGCAGAAGACTGTCCATAGAGGTCGTGATTGACCTGGGCAGCGTAGTGGTTCCCTATGGTGACAGGGGCGTTGTAGAGGGTGGTCAGCAGGTACTGCTTGATGTTCCGCACCTGGGTGGTGTTGTTTTTGAGGCAGTCAAACACAAAGCGGATGTGCCCATCATCCAGCTTCAGCAAGCGAGATTTTACTACCGCCTGGGGAAATTCGTTCCCGGCCACCCGGAGGGTCTCCCGTTTGGAGCAGACCGCCTCCACCATCAGCTCCACCATCTCGTCCAGCTGGCCCGCATCCCATGGGTGCTCCCGCACGAAGTCGTCATAGCGGATGTTCTCCCGGATCAGATCCCGATAGGCGCCCATCTCAGATTCCTTCATGGCACAGCCTCTCCTGCGCTTTCGATCCCTTCCCTTCGGCTCCTCCTCCGCTGCCCCGTCTGGGAAGGGGGCAGAAGGGATAGGAAATGATTCTTTACTTCGTGAGTCAGTCTTTTTGTTTTTCTTTTTATTTTTTAATTCTATATTTAGTTGTGTTGGAAAATCCGTCTGCGTGAGATCCGCTGACGGATTTTTCGTTGTCGGATTTCCCGACGACGGAAAAGCAGACGACGGCCCCTCCTGAGGTGCCGGGACGGAAACCGGACACTCCCGGATGATGTACTCGTTGCTGCTGAACTTGCCGGCCTTGTCAATCTTCTGCTGCCTCTGGATATACCCAGCCTGCTCCAGCTCCACCACAGCAGCGCGGATGGCGTCCTTGCCCTCTGCGTTGATTCGCGCCAGGCCGGACAGGGTGTAATCCCAATCCTCCGGCAGGGAGAGCATCTGGGACAGCAAGCCTTTACTCTTCAGGGAGAGCCTCTTATCCCGCAGGTGGTAGTTGCTCATGACAGTATAGTTTTGGGTACGCTCCACACGAAAAACTGCCATTGTTCTGTTCCTCCATTTTCAAATGTTATTTTGCGCAGAGCCATGCCACAGGCAGACGCTGGGGTATGGCTCCGGGTAAAATGTGGGCGTGGGCGAGACTGCCCACGCCCCTCGTTGCTATTCGCCGTAGAAAACCGGCCTGCCGATGGAGGTAAAGCCTTCCGCTCCGGTGATCACCACATTGTTGGCGCTGTACGCGCAGTGGATGATCAGGAGGTTCCCGTTCCCATCCCGGCCTCCTACGATTCCAACGTGCTCATCGCCTGGGTAGAATACCAGATCGCCGGGCATAGCCTCCTCCCAGGAGATGGGGGTGCAGTAGGTGTGCTGGGCGTGGGCTCCCCCGCCGTGGCCGATGATGTACCCGCCGCCTGTGATGTTGTAAAATACCCAATCCACGTACCCGCTGCAATCCATCCCGTAGGGCCGGTAGGTGCCTGTGGTGGAGCTGCCCGCCGCCGTGACCTGCCGGAAGGTGCCCCAACGGTCGTCCCAGCCCAGGACCAGAGATTTCCCGCCCCAGAAGTAATTGACCTTGCCCACCAGCCGGCAGGCTGTCTCCACCACGGCCCGCCGCTCCGGGGACAGATCCGTGGGCAAATTGGCCAGGAGCTCTTTAGCATCCTGGCGCGAGATGGTCAGGTCACCGGCTAATGCCATGAGCATATCCGAACTGGCCAGGAGCTCGTCCAAAGCCTCGTTCTGCTCCTCGGTAAAGCTGTAGAACACCCGCATATCATCGGGCGTCCTGGGAGTGATGGTGATGGCCAGCACTTCTTCCGTCCATGCTTCTGTATTTCCATTTGCCGGGTGCTCCACTGTCTCCGCGGAGGATGTGATCTTTGTCATATCCCAAAACACCGTGCGAAGAATCTCCACCCGCTCCGGGTCCAGCACGGCCACGTCCATGCCGTCCTCTGCCCCTGCCGTCTTAGCGGCGAATACCGCCAATACATCCGACCAGGTCGGGGGCTGTCCCTGGATCTCCACCCGGTCGTATGTCCCGTTCTCCTGCAACTGGGTCAGGTGATCCGCCAGCTCCCCATTGATCTGAGCCACCGCAGAGGAGGGCGACACCGCGTCCGAGGCGTTGCCGTCGTCCGCGAAGAAGATGCCGAAGGGGGACGCGACGAGCATCCCCACCAGGCAGATCACCAGCACGATCACGATCACCACCCAGCCGCCGGCGGCGATTGCGGCGGCCAGAGACTGGGCGGCGGCTCCCACCGCCTTGGCCGCGGCGGCAGTGGCTTTGACCGCGGAGCGGGCGGTGACGGCGGCCGTCCTTGCTGTCAGGCGGGCGGCCTGGGCCGCCCGCTGGGTCGCCCTGGCGGTCGCCTGGGCCGTCCTCTGTGCCGTTGTCCCAGCCTGCCTGGCGGTCTTGACCACCCCCTTCGCCGTCTTGATGGTGTTCCGGGAGGCATTCTCCGCCGTCTTGACTGTCTGCCCGGCGCCCCGCTGGACGCCAGCTTTTCCCGGACGCCCCGCCTTGATCCCGGAGCTTCCAAAGCCCCCAGAGGGCGCGACACTTCTATCCAAAGGCCGCGGCCCAGCCCGGCCAGGCCCGGGATCGTTTCCTCGGCCCACAGAAGGCGCGGGGCGGCCCGCCTGTTTCTTCACCAGTGCCCGGCCCTGTTCCTGAACGAACTCCCGCCGCCCCTGGGGCACCGCCTGAACGGAGGGGGCCTGCCGCGGGATGCAGGCGTCCTTGGTCTTGACAGCGGTGTGTTCGGAATACAGGGCCGGCGGCGCCTCACTACGGCCTGGCGGAGACACGGCGTCCGCGCCCTCTCTGTGAGGGCTGCGGGCCGCTGTCTCCTGGGCCACACGGCGCGCCCGATCCCGGCCTGCCTCCTGGATGCGGCCGTTCCCGGTATCCTGGGAGGCGGTATGAGAGACTGTCTCCCGCGTCTTGATCTGTACCCGGCCAGGCTGGCCGGAGTGAGCGGCGGACTCGCCGCTCTGCGGTATTTGGGCACGTTCCGTCCGCCCTCTTTTGGGTGTGCCCCGCCGCTTCAGCAGGTTTTTGATGCCGCGCTCCACCTGCCGGGCACCCCCGGAGGCGGCGTCCCCGATCTGGTCGCCGCCATAGCCGTCTGTCTGGCCCTGCTGAGCGGCATCCCGGAACTGGAGGCGCAGACGCTCCGTGCCGTCCTCCAGCCCCCGGCGGATCAGCTCCTTGGGGGCGGACTTGACCTTCTCTTTCATGGCCTTGGCGCCGACGTGTTTCTCTTTGATCTTCTCGATGCTCTGTCACCTCCCCATGGGGCCGGGACGCCGGAACGCCCCGGCCCCGTTCCTTACGCCGCCGACATCTCGGACGGGCGGGTGGTCATCAGCTGATAGAGCCGGTTTCGGGGGAAGTTGTCCATGAAAGGCACGATGGCGCTTCCGCACTTGATGAGCCCGCGTCCGGCATCCACATTGGTGATGTAGGAGAGCTGGTTGTCCGAGATGTTGAGGAGTTTGGACAACTCCGCCCGGTCGGTGGCGGCCTGGTTAAGCATGACCAGGAACTCGCTGTTGGCCAGCATAGTGCGGGCCGTGTGGGACTGGAGCAGGTCATCCACATTCTGGGTCAGCCCCGTGCAGCAGGCGCCGTACTTCCGCACCCGTTTCCAGAGGGTGAACAGGAAGTTGGCGCTGTACTCATGCTGGAACAGCAGATAGATCTCATCGATATAGACCCATGTGTTTTTGCCCAGCTTCCGATTGCGGATGATGCGGTTGAATACACTGTCCAGCACCACCAGCATCCCCACCGGCTGGAGCTGCTTGCCCAGATCCCGGATGTCATAGCAGAGGATTCGTGCGTCCGTGTCCACATTGGTGGGCTTGGCGAAGGTGTTGAGGCTGCCCTCAGTGAACAGCTCGATGGCCAGAGCCACGTCACGGGCTTCGGCCTCCGGCTGGCGGAGCAATTCGGCGTGGAAGTCCTGGAGGGTGGGGACGCCGCCCCGGTATCCGCCCCGGATGTAGTCGTGGTAGCACTGGGCGGTACAGCGGTCAATGATGGATTTCTCTTTGGCTGTCAGCTTGCCGGAGCCCACCAGCTGTTCACACAGGGAGAGAAGGAACTCCGACTTGAGCACTACGGGATTCTCCCCGTCGCCATAGCCCTGTTCCATGTCCATGGCGTTGATGTGGTTGGGGGAAGCGGCGGAGATGGTGATGACCTCACCGCCCAGCCCCTCGATGAGCGGACGGTACTCCGCCTCGGGGTCGATGACGATGATGTCATCCGGCAGGCGCGCCCCATCCTCCCGGCCATTGTCCGCCGCCAGCGCCAGGCCCACCATCTCCCGCTTGGCGGTGAAGGATTTGCCGGAGCCGGAGACGCCCAGCACAAAGCCGTTGCCGTTGAGGAGCTCCTTGCGGTTGGCGATGATGAGGTTCTTGCTGATGACGTTCTGACCGTAGTACACGCCGCCCCGATCCCGCACCTCCTGGGTCTTGAAGGGCATAAGGACGGCCAGGGCCTCGGTGGTCAGGGTGCGCAAAGCGTCGATCCGCCGCAGGCCCAGGGGCAGGGCGGTGGCCAGGCCGTCCGCCTGCTGCCAGCTCAGGGTGGAGAGCTGGCACAGGTGCTTGCGGGCGGCAGCCTGGAGGGCGTCGGTGTCGCTGTCCAGTTCCTCCTTGGTGTCCGCCAGATGCACCAGGGTCACCACGGCGAACATCATCCGCTGGTCGCGGGTGGTGAGGTCGTCCAGCATCTCCCGCGTCTCTTTCCTCTGCTGCTCCAGGTCGTAGGGCACCACGGCGGAGAAGTTATTGTTGCTGTTCTGCCGCCTCTGCCAGTTGGTGACGTTGGTCTCCACTCCCAGCAGACGAGACTGCATCTCCCGCACCGCCTCGTCTGTGGGGACGGGGATCACGTCGATGGACAGCATCATGGTGCGGTCCAGGGACGTCAGTTCGCTGATCATGGAGTCCTTAATATAAGAGGCGTACTCCTTGAGAAACAGCACCCGCCCGAACTTGCCGCCCATGATGAAATGGTCTTTCTTGAACTCCAGGCTGTCCGGGCAGATGGCATCCTTGAAGGAGTGCCCCTTCCGCATACAGTCCCGCAGATCCAGTCGATACTCGGACTCCTCCCCGGTGCGGTAGAAGTCGTGGAGCACCCGCAGGCGGTCCATCGCGCTCAGCTCCTCACAGTGGGAGTCCAGATGATTCAGGCGTGACACCACATCCGCGGTCACCCGGTCAAAGAAGGCGCGGGCCTCCTCGATGTTCTTCCGGTGGACGGACAGGGTGATATACCGCTCCTGCACCACGCTGTTGGAGGAGTCGGTGACCTTGTCCATGAGCATGGCGTTGTACTCCGCCCGGTAGCCGTCCAGGTAGTCGTCCCGGCGGGGCAGCAGGATCTCCTGCCGGAAGTTCTCCCGGTCGAGCCGCTTGTTGTTGATGGTGATCTTGGTGGTGGAGCCGGTATCCAGGGCGTTGAGCAGCTCGGAATATCCCAGGAACATGGCGGCCTTGTCCTCTTTTGAGGCGATGGCATAGTTGATATCGGAGAAACGGATGGTTTTAGAATACTTCGTGCCGAATTGAAAGATCCCATCCGGCCAGAGGCGGTGGATGGGGATGGTATCCTGTACGGATCTTGGGACCGCAATCGATTCACTGTCTTGCTTGAGGGTGTTCTGCAGGGTCTTAATCACACGCGAGGGCCTCCTTCATCGCAGTGTGTTCCAGCAATTTGGCGTAGAGGTTTTCCGATCTGAACACAAGATGCCGGGGATATAAAAACTCCGAGCGGATCACCACGATCAGGAACCGCTCGAAGGTCAGACCGTTATAGGTGAAAAAACCGCAGACAGCGAAGGGGAAGGCGGCCAGTACACACAGCCAGCCGATGTCCCCGGCCCCCACCACGGTGCGGAGAGCGAAATAAACGCCCACCGCCACAGCGACGGCCAGCAGGGCGAAAATGAGCTGCCGCAGGGAGAGCCCGAAGAACAGACTCTCCTGATAGTCGCGGACTTCTTTGTTGATGCGTACCTCCATAATCACCTACCTCTCCTGGCAAGAGCTTTTCGGGTGTTTTTCTCGACGTACGATTTGCCCATGCTCCATATATGCTTTTTGCCAAAGCGGATTATACTCTACCGCAGCATGGCTGCGATCCACATCAAGGGTAATACGGGCAGCTACGGCAGGACAGGTCCCAAAGATATCGGACAGAGCTGTGGTCATCCTGGGCCACGGCCCGGAAAGGACTCGTTGCCCCGCACAAAAATTCGCGCTTACCTCTCCTTCCGGAGAGATACATTCAAACGCTCCTACAACAGATCCTCCGCACTGTTCTGCACATGACTTGGCACGGGCGAGGATGTCCTTGGCCGAGAACTTCCCGAATTTTGTAGTGTAATAGTCGAATCGTTTTCCGTCCTCCAGGATGGAGCATAGGGCCAGGGGGCTGATCTCTCCTTTTTCTTTTGGGCAATAGAAGCACATCAGTTCCCCATCGTTGGCCATCCGCGCCATGTGCTCGGGTGTGTCGCCAGCCTGTAAAAGGACGGCGGCAGCTACCAATTCATCCGGCAGTGCGGCGGAGCCGTATTGGATGATTTCATAGGCTCCCTGCAGCACCTTCTGCCTAAAATGCCGGGAAATGAATTCAAAGGCGATCAGGAGCTCCTGCGGCTTTTCCTCCAGCGCCTCCACGCCCATCCGGTATAGGGCGTCAGTGATTGCTGCGGATGGTTGGGGAATCATCTCCCGGATCTGCTGTTCAAATTCTTCGTATTTCACAGTTCCTCCTATTTCAGAAATCGGCAGACAAACCTTGCAATGGATGTCCGCGTATGGTAAGATGCCACAAACCATACAAGGGAGGTCGTGGCGATGCTGTACTTGTTCTTTGGGGCGGGTCTGTTCCTCCTGCCCATTCTGCTCCGGCTGGCGATCCGGCTCCGGCTGGGTGTGCCGCTGCTGTATGCCATAGGGATGCTCACGGTGTTCCACAGCTGGTATCAGGCCCACACCGTGCTGGCGGACGGCATCTTTTTCGCCCTGGTGGGGCTGGCCGCTCTGTCCTGGGTGGCGACCGCCGCCCGGAGGATCTATGGGTGGCTGGATGAATGTCTTGCAGAGCGAGCCGCGGCGCACGAGCTGGCCAGCCGAGTGCGGCAGGCCAGGGCCAACGGCAAGTCCGCCGTCAGCACCGAGGGGCTGTGGCGCTGAGGGTCAGCCCAGGCCCATCAGCTCCCGGATGAGCCGGTCGCTCATTTTGATGGCCCCCACCAGCACCAGCATATTGAAAATGAGCTCCCCGATGTAATTCCACACGATGGTGGCCGGCGCCAGGGTGCTGTCCGTGATGGCGGGCGGGGCCGAGGCGAAGGCCGAAAAGATCACACAGGCCAATACGATGACACAGCCCTCCAGGCAGATGGCGGCGTAGCTTTTGAGAAAGGCCACACCGATGCTGCTGGAGGGCTGTCCCGCGAAACTGGCCAGGGGGATGGGCGCGATGGCCGTTGCCATATAGAGCTTGAAAAACCGGCTGTAGACGGTGAGGATCATCACCAGGGAGAGCACCCAGATAAACAGGGAGCCCAGCAGGGTGATGGCCCACAGGGGGATGCTGTCCAAAAAGCCCACGCTCTCGATGGTGGTCACCATCTCGCTGGGCAGGGCGGTGGCTGACATGGCCGTCAGGCCGGAGGAGGACATAATGGTGGACACCATCCCCTGGGCGACGCTGAACAGAGCCGTCATCAGTTCCATTCCATGTCCCACCGCCGCCTGGGCCAGCACGAACCGCACGAAGCACCGGAAGGCCATCTCCGGCTTCTTCAGCTCCGCAAAGCTGCCGCAGGTCTTGACCACACCGGCGGCGAAAAAGAGCACCAGCAGGCCATAGCCCACGGCCTGGAGCGCCCCGTTGATGTTCTGGATCACCGTCCAGACGCCGCCGCCCTTGAAATTCTCAGGGCTGGTGCTGATGAGCGTCCAGATCTCCGCCAGCTTGTCGTTCCAGGTGGTCAGGGCGGAGTTGAGGTTGTCCACGATCCAGTTTCCGCTTCCTATTTACCGCACCTCCTTTCCCGCCCGCGGCGCCTTGCGGCGCCGCGGGCGGATCGTCTGTATCCTGACCATCAGCCGGTAATGAGGGTGAGGATCTCCTTGGTGAAGGTGATCACGATACCGCTCGCCAGGGTCAGGAAGCCGTTGGAACGCTGGGACGGATCGTGAGACTGAAACGAGAGCCCCACCTGGACGATGCCCCAGCCCAGCAGGATCAGGCCAATGGCCCGGATCAGGGAAAAGATAAACTCCGAGAGATTGTCGACCACCGCCAGAGGGTCATCCGCCGCCATTGCGGGCATGACCGTGAGGGACAAAGCGGCCACCAGGCAGACGAATAGGGCGTATGCCTTGCGGGCGCGGCGCTCAGAGGGGCGGTCGTGAAGATCGTTTTTCATGCAGCAGTCTCCTTTTCTTCATGAGATGTGTCAGCGGAAAATGCCTGGAAGAGAGGGATGCCTTGAAACGCTGCCGTCTGTTTTCCTTTATGGATATAGGGCGGCCCGCCGCCGTCCACGGTATGGCGGATGGCGGGGTGCTCGGTCAGCTCGTACTTCAGATCCATGACGGGCCTGGCTCCCCGGATGAAGAGGATGGCATACCGGTTGTCCAGGCCGCGCACCTCGTCCGGGGTGAGCAGCTCCCGTCCGCTGATCTGGAAGTTGGTAGACCAGGAGCCCGACCTGCCTTTGGTCTGGCCGTGGGTCTTGGTGCCGATGGTGGCCTTGCCCAGCGCCTCGGAGATGTACTTGTGGGTGCTGGACTCATTGCCGCCCAGGTAGAGGATGGTGTCTGAGTTGCCGGGGATGGTCTCCCAGGAGTCCTTGTAGAGCTCTTTGATCTGTGCCATGTTCTGGATGATAGTGCTGGCGGAGATGTTCCGGGAGCGCATGGTGGCCAGTTCACGGGTGAAGCCTGGCAGGGGCATAGCGGCGAATTCGTCCAGCACGAAGTGGACATGCCGGGGCAGAGCCCCGTGGTGGATCTGATCGGCGCTGTAGTAGAGGGTCTGGAACGCCTGGGAATAGAGAAGGGACACCAAAAAGTTAAATGTGTTGTCGTTGTCCGGGATCACGGCGTAGAGGGCCGTCTTCTTCTCCCCCAGGGTGTAGAGGTCCATATCATCGTGGTCGGTGATGGCCTTGATCTGGGGCAGGTTAAAGGGAGCCAGCCGGACGGCGGTGGACACCAGGATGCTCTTGGAGGTCTTGCCGGCGGCCATCTTAAAGACCTTATACTGATGGACGGCCACGCTGTTGGGGTTCTCCCGCTCGATAGCCTGGAACAGCAGATCCAGAGGCGAGACGTACTCCTCGTCCTCCTCCTTCACCTCAGCGTACTCCAGCACCCGCATGACCATGGAGAAGTTCTGCTCGTACTCCGGGGCCTCCTGAAACAGCATGAGGATGATGGCCTGAAGGAGCGCCGTCTCCGCCTATAGTGATAGGTAATCCTTTGAAGTAATCACCGGATTTTCCCCCACTCCACACCGGACATGCGACTTTCACCGCATCCGGCGTTCCATCGATTGTGTTATCAGGCATTTAATCAATCAC
>ERZ1643250.3162-NODE-3162-length-11540-cov-4.980845_pt1 | contig 11540 bp, 11 predicted proteins | sample MGYA00579262_ERZ1643250 | MGnify/ENA primary metagenome ERZ1643250 (study PRJEB29033, sample SAMEA4952265) | chicken gut metagenome | biome: Broiler Chicken; feature: Gastrointestinal Tract; material: Caecum | place: Ireland | collected 2018 | study: Broiler...
GAATGCACTCCGACGCGCAGTTCGCAGGTTCCTCCTCCGTTCCCGCGCACGTTGAGATGATGGGCCTCATCGGTATGGGCAACAACCCCATGGTAGGCGCAACCGTTGCCGTTGCAGTTGCCGTTCAGGAAGGAATGACGAAGTAATCGGCAAAAATATATTTGCAGCTAAACTTTACAGATAAAAATAACGGCGGGTACGGCAAATTGCCGTGCCCGCCGTCTTTTTGTATGTAATATCCTGATTTTCTTCTTGCTTAGCTGATAAAATTATTTTACAGCGTAAACAGAAAAATAAACATTGCTTCGCTGATTACAAAAATAACGGCGCCGCTCACAGTCTGCATTATTACCGCAAACCTGCTCGGCGTGTAATCCATATCGGGATTCCTTTTATGCCAGCGGGAATGTGCCCTGTTGTGCCACTCTGCAATCTTGTAAGCAAAACGCATACACAGCACACCGGCAGCACCCAAAACAGCTATGAGCAAAGCAGTCCACCAAAATTCGGACCATTGCACAGCCAGCACAATCGCCTGCACGACTATGGCCGCGAGGGCGACCACCGTAAGAATATTTTTGAAAAGTTTAGGCATATTCCCTCCGAAGTACTTAAAAAAATTTGTCCGCCGAATATGCAAACCAACACAATATGCGGCGCAAAAATTATACCACACTATAATTTTAATATATGTTGCACCGTTTTGCAAGCACTTTATGCTTTACTTTGCGGGCGCGGCGCGGTATATTAGATAAAAAGGGAAAAAAGGTGACGGAATGAACACATACATAGGCGTAGATTTGGGGACTTCGGCGGTAAAACTTCTGCTTGCGGACGAGAACGGCAAGGTACTTTCTTCCGCGAGCGAGAGCTACCACGTTTTTTACCCGCACGCAGGTTGGAGCGAGCAGAACCCGAACGACTGGCTGGCCGCAGTGGAGCGCGCGATGCCGCGGCTTTTGCACGGGTTTGACGGTGCGTGCGTGAGAGGCATCAGCTTTGGCGGGCAGATGCACGGTCTGGTAGTGCTTGACGAAAAAGACGAGGTAATCCGCCCGTGCATATTGTGGAACGACGGGCGCACGCAGGCACAGACAGATTACCTGAACGACAAAGTAAAAGACATTGTAAAGTTTACGGCAAACAGGGCATTTGCAGGCTTCACCGCGCCCAAAATACTGTGGCTTGAAGAGCACGAACCAGAAAATTTTGCGCGCATATCAAAAATTATGCTGCCCAAGGACTACCTTATATACAAGCTGACGGGGTCATTCGTCACAGACCTTTCAGACGCTTCGGGCACTCTGCTTTTAGACGTGGAAAACCGCAATTGGAGCGGGGATATGCTTGAAATATGCCACGTAAAGCGCGAATGGCTGCCCGAACTTAAAGAGTCGTACGAGGCCGTGGGAGAGCTTAAACCCTGCTATGCCGAAAAGTGGGGACTTGCAAAAGTTACTGTGGCCGCGGGCGCGGACGACAACGCCGCCGCGGCAACAGGCACGGGCAACGTGAAAGAGGGCGACTGCACCATATCGCTTGGCACGAGCGGCACGGTATTCATTTCGCGCGACAAATTCATCGCCGACGCGGGCGCGCAGTTGCACTCCTTCTGCCACGCCAACGGCAGGTACCACCTTATGGGCTGCATACTTTCGGCAGCGGCGTGCTACGGCTGGTGGACGGGCGTGCTTCAATCGGACGACAACGCGCGCGAACAGGCGGGCGGCGAAAGATATATGGGCGTAAATAACGTCTACTTTTTGCCCTACCTTATGGGCGAGCGCAGTCCGCACAACGACGTGCACGCAAAGGGCGCGTTCATAGGCCTGCGGCCCGACACCACGCGCACGCAGATGACGGTAGCCGTGCTTGAAGGAGTGGCGTTTGCCCTGCGCGACTGCATTGAGGTTGCAAGGCGGGGCGGAACGGAAATAAAGAGCGCCAGATTGTGCGGCGGCGGTGCGGCAAGCCCGCTGTGGCGAAAGATTATTGCCGACGTGTGCGGCATACCCGTAGAGATTCCCGCCGTGGAGCAGGGTCCCGCCTACGGCGCGGCGATGCTGGCTATGGTAGCCTGCGGCGCTTACAATGACGTGTTCGAGGCGGCGCAAAAGATTGTGCGCGTAAAGGAAACAATTTTGCCCGATGCCGAAACCGCAAAAAAATACGACGAACGCTACACCGTGTTCACAAAGCTCTATCCCGCATTGAAGTCTGTGGAAAGACTTTTCTGATACAGTTAATTATATGAATCGGGCCGCACATATGCCCGAAACAATGCGAAATTTATATACCGAAAAAAACGCCCCGCGGCGGCGCCGCGGGGCGTTTTTATAATCTCTGTAATCCAATATTCAACCCATTCCTTTACCGATAAAAGCCAAGGCGGGCGCACGCTTATTTTTTATCGAACTCGCCTGATTCTATGCGGCGGTAAAGGCCGTTGACCTTCTGCCTGAACGCTTCGGCAACCTCCTCTTTTTTCGCCGTGCCGAAGTCTGCAAGCGTGCAAGGTTCACCCACCGCAATCAGCCTCTTCTTTTTGTGGTAATAGACGGGGCGCATAGGAATATCTTCGCCATAGGCCTTTTTATACCCCTTGGCAACGAGCACGAAGCCGGGGAAAAAGTCTGTAAGTTCGTCTTTATAGCCTTCCTCCGAATTTTCGGGGAATATCATTATGGCGATATCCTGCGCGAGCAGCTCTACGCTCTTTTTCACTGTGCGTGCCAGCCTGCCGTCGGGATATGTGGGCAACAGCTTCATACCCTTATACACGTACTTGGAAAAGAAGGCTTCGAAGAACGCGCGGAAAGAGGCAATCGCCTTGCCCGAACCGTTCTTCTGAATGTACAGCACGTCGCGCAGGTAATGATACCTCTCTTTATAATTTCCGAGCATAGGGCTTGCCCCCCACTTTACGTGGTAGGGCCTGAAAAACATATTGTAAATCATAGGCCCCATCTTGTTTGCGTGGTTGGCAAGGTAGAGGCAGTGTTCGTCGGGCTCGCCGCCGACAGACACAACGCGCACCTTTCTTATAAAAATTCTTAAAAGCCCCTTAAAGCACGCAAAAACAGGCTGACGCTTTTTGGGCGGCTGATATTCTATCTGCATTTATTTCCCCTGAAATATTTATATCGTTCTTAACCGCTCAGCCCTTGGCGCTCGAATAGGTGACCTTTTTGCCGTAGCAATAAACCCCTAGCGTGCCCGGGCCGGTGGTGGCGCCGATTATGGGGCCTATACCGGCCGTTATCACCTCGACAGACTTATCGGGCATATTTTCTTCCACCAGCTTTTTGAGCTCTTCGGCGGCTTCGGGGCAGTCGGCGTGAACCACGCACACGCGCTGGTGGGGATTTTCGGCATAAGTTTCTTTGAACATCTCTGCAAGGCGGAGCATAGAATTTTTGCGGCCCTTTACCTTTTCGATTGCCACGTTCTGGCCTATCGCGTCGGAGATTATTATGGGCTTAACCTGCAAGAGGCCGCCGAACACCGCGCTGGTTGTGCTTACCCTGCCCGCGCGCTTTAAATAATTGAGGCTTTCTACCGTGGCGAACTGGTTTACTTCCAGCTTGTGCTCTTCGATGTAGGCCGCCACCTCCTCTATGCTCTTGCCCTCGGCGCGGAGGTCGGAAGCCGTCATACAAATCATACCGAGTCCCATACAGGCGTTTAGGCTGTCTATGCAGATAATTTTGCCGTCGGGGCGCTCTTTTGCGAGAATGTCGTGCGCCATAAGGCTGCTTTTATAAGAATTTGAAAGCGCCGACGAGCAGGCTATGTACATTACGTCCTTGCCCTCGTCGAGGTATTTTATGAATACGTCCCTGAATTCGTCGGCGGTAATCATAGCCGTCTTTACGCGCACGCCGTCGCGCATCATATCGTAAAACTGCTTGAACGATATCTGCTCCCAGTCCAGGCTGGCGGGGATATCAGTTTCGCCGTAAATTATGCGCATAGGCACATAGTCTATGCCGAACCGTTCGCGCATTTCCTTGTTGAGGTCGCAGCAGGAATCGCTTAAAATTACGAAATCTTTCATCTTTTACCCTCTTATGTATAAATTTTATTGAAGCGGCGGCGTATTGCCTTACGCGGCGCGCGCACAATATTTTAAATTATTGAAGCACTATTATAAAGTCGTAAACTTTCTGCCCGCCGTCTATTTCGTAATATTCGGCGGAAGGGAAGGCTTTTTCCATCTTTCTGCGGCAGGCGGCGCGCTCTTCTTCGCTTACGTCGGCGCCGCAGAATACGATTATAAAGTCGCGGCTGTCGGCGCCGAGGGCTGCCGCAAGCCCTGCCGCCGCGTCCGTTCTGTCTTTTGCGGCGAGCAGAATTTTTTTGCCGGATATGCCTATGTAATCGTCCCTGCTTACCGAAACGCCGTTCATATCGGCGTCGCGCACGGCACGCGCAACCATACCGCTTTCGCAGGCGGAAATCTCGCTCTCCATAGCATTGAATATCTCGTCGCCGTCGCCGCAGGTACAGTCGAGCGCAGAGAGCGCCACATAGCCCTCGCCGAAATTGTGCGTGCCAAGCACGCGCACGTGCGAGGTGCGGTACATCGCCGCCGCCTCTTCTGCCGCGACTATGATGTTGGGATTATCGGGAAGCACGAAAATGGTATCGGCATTGGCGGCGTCGAACGCCTGAATGAGCAGTTCTACCGAGGGGTTGCCGTGCTTTTCGCCGTCAATCACCACATCGGCGCCAAGTTCGCGGAACGCTTCGCACAGCCCCTTGCCGCCGCAGACGGCAACTACGCCGAAATCTTTCCTTGCGCCCCGCCTTCTGAATTCGGGCGCAGCCGTCTTCTTACCTTCGGCCTCGCTGTGCTGAATGTTCATATTTTCGACTTTGAGCGTTAAAAACTCGCCGAACGACTGGGCAAATTCAAGCACGCGCCAGGGCTCCATTACGTGGACGTGTACTTTTACTATGCTGCCCTGCCTGAACGCCACCACGGAGTTGCCGTATTCGTTGAGCCTTTCGCGGAAACCGTCTATCGAAAATTTTTCCAAATCGGTCTTTTTGCGGGTAAGGCGGAGCAAAAATTCGGTGCAATAGCCGAAAGTAAGCTCGCTGTCTTCCGTAAAGAGCGAAATATCGGGCGCGGCAGAAGAAGTTGTTGCCGCAACCTCTTCAATCACGCCGCCGCGGCCGCTGAGAGCGCTTAAAAAGCCGCCTATTATCGCACACAGGCCCGCGCCGCCGCTGTCTACCGTGCCCGCCTCCTTCAAAACGGGAAGAAGTTCGGGCGTGAGCTGCAAGGCGCGCTCGGCCTCTGAAAGATAGTCTTTAAAATATGAATCGACGGTAGACGAGCCGTCGGTGCGTTTTTTTGCATAGTCCGAAGCCAGCCGCATTACGGTGAGAATAGTCCCCTCGACGGGGTCTGAAAGCGAGGCATAGGCGCACGCACCAGGGCTCCATTACGTGGACGTGCGCCTTTACTATGCTGCCCTGCCTGAACGCCACCACGGAGTTGCCGTATTCGTTGAGCCTTTCGCGGAAACCGTCTATCGAAAATTTTTCCAAATCGGTCTTTTTGCGGGTAAGGCGGAGCAAAAATTCGGTGCAATAGCCGAAAGTAAGCTCGCTGTCTTCCGTAAAGAGCGAAATATCGGGCGCGGCAGAAGAAGTTGTTGCCGCAACCTCTTCAATCACGCCGCCGCGGCCGCTGAGAGCGCTTAAAAAGCCGCCTATTATCGCACACAGGCCCGCGCCGCCGCTGTCTACCGTGCCCGCCTCCTTCAAAACGGGAAGAAGTTCGGGCGTGAGCTGCAAGGCGCGCTCGGCCTCTGAAAGATAGTCTTTAAAATATGAATCGACGGTAGACGAGCCGTCGGTGCGTTTTTTTGCATAGTCCGAAGCCAGCCGCATTACGGTGAGAATAGTCCCCTCGACGGGGTCTGAAAGCGAGGCATAGGCGTGCTTTACGCCGCCTTCGAACGCCGAAGCTATTTTAAGGGCGTCTGCCCTGACCGCGCCCGAGAGGCCTTCGGCTATTCCTGCGAACATCTGCGAAAGTATTACGCCCGAGTTGCCGCGCGCGCCGAGGAGCATACCCCTTGCCGCCGACTGAGCAACCTCGCCGCAGGATAAGCTCTTTAAAGAGGCCGAAGCCTGAACGCCGCCCGCCATTGTAGACACCATATTGTCGCCCGTATCGCCGTCGGGTATGGGGAACACGTTCAAATCGTTTATCTCGTCCGCGACGGCTTTAAGTCCGTTCAGCCCTCCTGCCAGCATCGATAAAAACTGGTTGCCGTCAATTTCTCTTTCGTTCATATTCTTCCTTAAAAAAATTTTTTTAAGCAAAAAGCGTTTGGGCAGGCGCGAAAGGCAAAAAACGCATTTACGCGGCACAAAAGCGCGCCTGTGCTTCTATAATAACATAAACAGAGCGTTTAATCAAGAATAAAAATGCTTATCCTGCGGACAGCAGCAGTAAAAATCGGTGCGAACTTACCCCCGCCGCATTGATTGCATACCATCACGAGTATAATTGTAAACGGCAAATATAAATTGTATGTAAACAATTGCTTGCAACTAAAAAATAACGAAAAAAAATATGGCGGCGGGCGGGAAACTTTTTCCCGCCCGCCGCACGTTGTCGCCCGCCGAACGCATTGACGCTCAGAAATTGAGTTTGTTCACGGGCACGGGCGCGCCCATTGAAAAACGCACCAGCTCTTCCCCCGCCGCCTTGGGCGTGTTTAAGCTCACCGCAAACGGAGTGCGGCAGGCGCCGCGCGTAAAATAATAGGTCTTGCTCTCTGCCGAACAGCAGCAGGAATACTGCGTGTAAAAGTCGCCGCCCTCCGAACGGCAGCAGCCGCGCGGAACGCGTACGGAATTCAATATATCGAACAGCGCCAAAACGCCATCTTCTTCCCCCTCGCCGCACCTTATGTTGGCGCGCACGAACGCCGCCCGCACGAAGCGCGACATAGGCGAATAGTCCCCGGGCAGCCCGAAGGCGCCCAGACCCGCGCCGTACTCCTCCGCCCCGTAATCGCCGAAGTTGTTCACAGGCCTTTCGGCGCTGAGCGACATATAGTTGGCAAGGTTGGACATCTGGCAATCAAAGGGCGGGTTGTTGGTGAGAACGCCCGCCGCATTATCGTAAACCTTCATACCGCCTTCGGTGCACTCGGCGGCTATGCAGCCGCCCTTTCCCGCAATAAGCCAGTGCAGTTCGGCGGGAGATTGCGCGGCGGAGAAGGCATCGGGGGTTATGTTTATTTGTGCAAGCTCTTCCCCCGCCTCGGCAACGCTTTCGCATTTGCCGAGAAGATATGGCAGAAGTTCGTATTGGGCGAGGTTGATTTTGCCGTTCTGCGGGGCGTTATAGCGGGCGTTGCCCTTGAAATTCAGCCCCGCCATACACAGTCCCGCATCGTTCATTCCGTCGAAATACAGCGGATAGCCCTCTGAAACGACGGCTGCGCCCACAATGGCGTGGCGAATGCCGCCGCGCGGCAGCGACTGCGCCCTGCTTACCCTGCGGAAGGAAAAGGGAAAGCCGGAAGGCGTAATCACCGCCTCTTCTCCGTAGGATACGTCGCTGTCGAGCGTGCGCCCGAAAAACAGTCCCTTGCAATTGTATGCCGCCGCAGTACACATATGAATACCTCCGTTTAACGCAGTATGCGCAAAGCGGAGCAAAAATAATTGACTTGCGGCATATACGGCTTGAATACAGGCCTGCGGGGCGCGGCATAAAGCCGCGCCCCACAGGTACCTTTTAATTACCTTAAATATGCTTCGTGTGAACTGAGTTATGTAATAAATTGCAAATTGGTGCGCACATATGCCGCAACTACCGCAGAATACGGTGTGCGTAGGCGTGTGCGCCGCGCACGTGCGGGAACATTATTTTGCGGCTGCCGAAACAAGCTCGCCCGTGGTCAAATCGTAAGTCCAGATTGCGGAAGAGTCGTCGAAGTTTTCGTTCGCAACCCAGAGGACGGTCTTTTTTGTGAGGTTATAAACCGCGCTGTGCACGGTTACGCCGCCTCCGCCGTTCCACGTTCTTCTGCCCACGGCCTGCAATATGTCCATCGCCGCCTGCTCGTCCTCCACCACGCCTCCGACTGCCGAGAGCTGACCGTTGATGTAGTCGTATCTGTCAAGCCCCTGCATACTCTCTTCGGCCTCGCCGTCGTAATAGCCCGGCGTGACGATAAAGTTGGTTATCGTCTGGAACCTGAATCCGGAGTTTGCCAGCAGCTCGTCGTACATTTCGTCGTCGTTGTAGATTACGCTTAGCGTGCGCGCCGAGCCGTCGTTATCCTCCGAATCGGTCACTCCCTCTGCGGGCACCCACTCCAAAATGGCGCTTTTGCCGCTTGCGTCGGCAATCATATAGTGGAAGGAAGTCTGCGCCGAATCGTGCAGGTTATAATTTTGTATGAGCTCCACCGCTTCGTCTACGTCGTCGGCATAGTCGAGCACGAGACGGAGCATTGTAGTTGAAGTTATGTTTGCCTTTGCGGCCTCCTGCTGGTCGGTGGCCGTTGCGCCCGAATCGGGGGCGGTGCCCTTGCCCTGGTAAGACATATATATGCCGCAGCTTACGCCCGCGTCGTTTATGCCGTCGAGCGGGGTATAGGGCGCGGCGAGGCAGGTTATTTTATCCATAAGGCCGTCTACGTCGCTGTCTATGTCCATACCGATATAGTTGAGGTCTACCGTAGAGAACGACTTGTGTCTGCCGTCGCCCGGGTCGCACATAGTGAGGCAGACGTTGGTTTTGGCGAAGTCGTAGTTGCGGGCGAAGAGTATGTCGCCGTTTTCTGCCCTGGTTATGAACGACGAGCAGGCTATTTCGGTTTCGCTTATGTCTATATCTATCAGCCCGCGGGTTATGTTGCCCGTGATGAAGTCAATCAGCTCGCTGTCGCTCGAAGCGCCGCCCTGCTCCAAAAATTTATCGAAGTAAAAATCGCCCTGCACCTCCATACTGTAAACGGAGCCCTCTTCGTTTTCATCGTTGCGGGCGCGCAGGTGGGTGAAGCTGTTCACCGTGGAAATTTCGTCCGCCCACACCCAGGCAAAGGCTATGCCCAGGCAGCCCACGGCGAGCACTATGACGGCGAGCACTATGCACAGCACCCTCAGCCATATTCTGCGTTTTTTTGTCTGTGTCTGCATTTTGTCCTTTTAATGTTCTCCTTCAATGATTTTTGCAGAGGTTTTCGTAATACTCTTCGAGGTTGGAAGAAATCGAGGCGAGCGCTTTATACAGCACTGTGCGCTCTTCCTCGGAAAGGTCTTTGCCGGCATAGTTCACCGCTGCTCCCGCACGCACGTTTATAACGCCGAACAGCTTTTTGCCCTCTTCCGTAAGGGTCACCTCGGCATTGTATGCGCCCGCCGCATAGTTTACGTATCCCTTTTGTTTGAGCTGGGAAAGCGCGCGCGATATCGCGGCCTTATCTTCCGAAGTCAGGCGCGACAGTTCGACGGCGGTTACGGGCGAAATTCCCGCAAAGTATACGCACATTACGTGAATGGCCTTTAAGCCATAGGCAGACATTTCGGCAATCTTTATCTTCTGAACGAGTTTGCCGAGCTTCAATATCGTTACGGTGAAATTTTCAAACCTTCCTTCCATTTTTGCTTGCCTCCGCAAATTGTTGACTAATCAACAGAACGCATTATACTATCAGCAGGCGGGTATTGTCAAACAAATAGTTGATAAGTCAACAAAATTTTGATATAAGAATATTTTTACGGTAAAAAAAGCGCGCCCGTGCGCCGAAAAATTTTTCGGCGCACGGGCGCACTTGGTTATGCGTTAATTAAAGCATATTGCCGCACCGATTCAAATTCTGCGCAGCCTTTATTCTTTGAAACCGCCGTCAATTTTTGCCGCGAGAACGCAGTCGGCCGTGGCCTTGTTGGTGGCGATTGGCACGTCGTAAACGACGGCTATGCGAAGAAGCGCCCTTACGTCGGGGTCGTGCGGGAGAGCCGTGAGCGGGTCGCAGAAGAAGATTACCGCGTCGATTTTGCCCTCTGCAAGGTGCGCGCCTATCTGCTGGTCGCCGCCGAGAGGGCCTGAAAGATAGCCCTTTACGTTGAGGCCCGTCGCCTCGGATATACGGCGCGAAGTGGTGCCCGTGCCGCAGAGGTTATATTTTTCGAGCTCGCTTTTGCGCGAAAATGCCCACTCCACCATCTCGGCCTTTTTGTTGTCGTGCGCGATGAGCGCAATGGTCTTTTTTGCCATAAGTTTATACCGCCGTTATTATTTTTTGAAGTGCCTTACTTACGCTCTGCGCGCATTAAAAGTCCATAGAAATATCCGTGTACTCCGAAAGGTCTGCGGGAAGTTCGTCAGCAGCTTTGTCTGAGAACAAAAACCAGCTTTCGTAGTCTATGTCGAACGCGACGGAGACCTCCACACCTTCGACCTGCATTGTGAAGTCTGCGCTGACGTCGGCAACGCTGCCGTAGCCGAGAAGCAGGCCGCTGTCTTTATCGAATTCGAGATACAAATCGTAGCGGCGGAAGTTGGTGTTTTCAAGAATTTCTTCAATGCTTACGCCGGTTTCTGCCGTTATTTCAGACAAATCTTCGTCGCTGAGGGCCACCCACGACTCTGCACCGAGCGAAATTTTTACCTTAAATGTTTCGCTGTCGTCAACGAATATGGCGGCGCCCGCCTGGTCGAGGGCTTCGAGTATGGGGCTGAGGTCGGTAAAGCCGCTGCCCTCGGTTAATACAAGGCTGCCGAACAGGTCGTAAAAGCCTGTTCTGAACTTGCCCGAATACGTGCTTTCCGCCCCGAACGACGACATTCCCACCGAGCCGTCTATGTAGAAGTACTCGGCGTCGTTGTAGCACGCGCCGTCAAGCTGCTGGGTTATGGTGACGGTTTCTGCCGAAATCTGGGTGGGAACGGGGTTGGTCATCTCTACGGCGAGGTCGTAATTCATCTGCCCGCTGCCGCGCAGGGAAGGCAATTCGGGTGAGCCGTAAAAGGTCATTATATGGTCGAATCTGACGTCGGTATCGGTGTTGAGCAGGTAGTTTACAGGCGTGCCGTCTTCGGTGCCCGTGGCCGACATACTCAAATCGATGTTGCCGTCGGTATAGAAGCGGGCGTTATAGCTCCAATCTTCCGCCTGCGTGTCGCCGAGAGCCGTTTCGAAATTTATGTCTGACAAATATTCGCGCACCTCGGTTACCTGTTCTGCGGTGGCTTCGGTTGTAAAGTCGCCATCTATCATAGCGTCGTCGCCGCAGGCCGAAAGGGCCGCAAGCGAAAAAGTAAAACCGACGCACAGCGACAATGCCGCGCATACCTTTGCAATTTTTATCATAATCAGCCTCCTTATCTCGTTTTGCCGAAAGGGCGGGCACGCGGCCGCGCTATGGCAACGGCCCGTCGGCGGGAGCCATTGCCTTCGGCAATTACATTATAGTATGTATGCAATAATTTGTCAATATGCGAAATCGAAGGCGCAGCGCGCAAAAAAAAGGCGGCGCGCCCCAGCACGCCGCCG
>ERZ1643250.3164-NODE-3164-length-11532-cov-5.691993_pt1 | contig 11532 bp, 9 predicted proteins | sample MGYA00579262_ERZ1643250 | MGnify/ENA primary metagenome ERZ1643250 (study PRJEB29033, sample SAMEA4952265) | chicken gut metagenome | biome: Broiler Chicken; feature: Gastrointestinal Tract; material: Caecum | place: Ireland | collected 2018 | study: Broiler...
TGGCTTCGCGCTGCCGGGCCTTTTCCTGGTTTTTCTGCCTCTCTTTTTCCTTGTCCTTGGAAGCGCAGCCGGAACGCGCCGTCCGTTCCTCTGTCGTCTGTTCCGGGATAACTGCCGGCGCGTCGGGGGGCGCTTCCGGCGAGCCGGGGGGCGTATGATCCAGGTTGCGCTGTACAGTTGTCTCAGCTGTCTGGAAGACGCTTTTCTGTTCTGTCTCGCTTTTGAAAGCAGTTGCATTGGAACACATGGAAAGGCTTCACGCTCCTTGTCTCGGGCTGGCGTATCCCACCGGGCTGTTTGGATTTTTGCATATATTCTATTAAATTATTATGCCCTCAGTAGCAAGGGGGAAGCGCCGGACAGGACGGAAAACAGGCGGTGGATGCGTCCTCGTCCCCGGCGGGCGCGGGCCTGCCCTCGTCCTGCAGCCCCAGGTTTTCTCTCCGGTCCTTCGGAGTTTTCCGTGGTGCGGGCGGGTTTCCGGCAAGGAGAAAAACGCAGCCGGGGGCGCCCGTCCACGGAAAACCGCTTTGGCCCTTGTTCCCTGAGTGTAAAGGCTTCGGAAGGAAAGTCCTCGTTTTTTCTTTTTGTACAGCGGCCCTGTTTTGGAGGACTTCTGAATTGGAAAGGGGGAAGGTGTTGACGCAATCGGAATGCTCCCCGCGCTCTCTGTTACAATAGAGGGAAACTGCCACACGGAGGAACGCTGTATGGAACCCATCGCACAAACTCAGATTCAAGCCTTTGCCCGTGCCCTTCTGGAAAATGATAAATCGGCCGCCACGCGGGAAAAGTACATCCGCGCCGTGGAAAAGCTTTCCGCCTTTCTTGGCGGGAAGGGAGTGACCAAGGCGGGCGTGCTGGAATACCGTGACTTTCTGCTCGAACGCCTTTCCGCCCAGACGGTGAACGGCTACCTCTCCGCTGTGAACGCGTTCCTGGAATTCTGCGGCTGCCCGGAAAACCGTGTGAAGCTGCTCAAGGTGCAGCGGCGCCTGTTTCTGGATGAATCGCGCGAGCTTTCGCGGCAGGAATATGCCCGCCTGCTGGAAACGGCGCGGAAGCGCGAAAAGGAGCGCCTTTACCTGCTGCTGCTCACGCTCTGCGGCACAGGCATCCGCGTGGGGGAACTGCGCTTTGTCACGGTGGAAGCCGCGCGCCGCGGCCGGGCCGAGATCCGGCTCAAAAACAAAACGCGCGTGATCCTGCTGCAGAAGAAGCTGCGGAAGCGGCTGCTCGCCTATGCGCACGCGCAAAAAATAAGGAGCGGTCCGGTGTTCCGCACAAAAAGCGGACAAAACCTGGATCGCTCCAATGTCTGCCATGAAATGAAAGCCCTCTGCGAGGAGGCGCGCGTGGACCGGCGCAAGGTGTTTCCGCACAACCTGCGCCATCTGTTTGCGCGCACCTTTTACGCGCTGGAAAAAAATCTTGCTTACCTCGCGGATATTCTCGGCCACAGCCGTCTGGAAACGACGCGCATCTATGTGGCTGTCAGCGCCGCCTCCCATGAGCGCGTGCTCGAGCGCATGCGTCTCGTGATTTAAGGGTACACCGCAGAATCGTTCTTCCGTGGTGCTGACAAAAGGCCATACGCTGATTCTGTTACAAAATCGATATTATTATAGACGATTGAACCGTAAAAAGCAATCGCAGTCCCATCTTTTCGCTCAGAAAATGCTGGAATATTTTCATGTTTTCGCTTTTTAGCGGTTCCTATAGGCCTGAAACGCAATTTAAATGCGCTCCAGGCATTCTGTGCACTGTAAAATAAATGTAAAAGCGGCGCAAGCTTCTCTTGTCTCATGCAGGAGCGTGCGCCGCCTTTCTGTTTGTTTACCACGGAAGAACGATTCCGTGGTAAACGGAAAAATGGGGAAAGGAGGATCGCGGCCATCTTGCCGTAAAAAGTTACGTAATGAAAATTAAGACACAAAAGAAGGCGGACACCGGCGTTTCCCTTTCTCCCGGAGAGATGGAATCTTTCCTTGAAGATATGCGGGCCCGTGGGCGCGTGGAGGATACCCTGGATTGGTACCGCCGCGGCCTTCGAAAGCTCTACCTCTTTTTGCCGGAGGAAAAGCGCATCCGCCGCGGAACGCTGGCCAGATGGCGCAGTGACCTTCTGGCTGAAGGCTATGCGTCCAGCACCGTCAATCTGTTCCTCTCGGGCGCCAATTCCTATCTCGAATACCGGGGGTTCCGGGAGTTTCAGCTCACCGGCCAGCTGAAAAAGGAACGGAAGCTTCAGCCCGAGCTCACGAGAAACGAATATCTGCATCTGCTCCGCACGGCAAAGGTGCTGGAGCGCGAGCGCACCTATCTTCTTGTCAAATTTTTTGCGTCCACGGGACTTTCCGTGCAGGAGATTGGCTGCGTGTCGGCGGAATCGGTGCGGCAGGGCCGGATCCTTCTGCCGGATGGCCGCGCCGTTCACCTGGCCCCCTGCTTCTGCGGTGAGCTGCTGGAATATGCCGCGCGGGAGGGCTGCCGCTCCGGCCCCATTTTTCTCGATCGCGACGGAAAACCCATGAGCCGCACAAACGTGACGGGGAGCATCAAGCAGCTTTGCCTGGCCGCCGGAATCCCGGAGGAGAAGGGCAACCCGCGCTGTCTGCGCAAGCTCTATCTCGCCACAAAGGCAAATGTGGAGGCAAACATTTCCGTCCTGGTGGATCAGGCGATGGATCGCATTCTGGAGCAGGAGCAGCAGGACGTGGGCTGGGAATCGCCCGGCCCGGAGGATGAGAGAAGACGACGGGCGTAACTGCCTGACCGATCCCACAGAAAGGAATTTCATTCGCATGGTATCACGCAAAAAGGTTCTGAAGATCAGCCTCGCGCTGCTGGCGGTTTATGCAGTCCTGGCGGGCCTGTTCTATTTTCTGGCAGGCGATCAGCTGCGGTTCCGCAGTTCGCGCGGCAATGTGGAGATGCTGCCGGCAGAGAGCGGCACGGTGGAGCTGGCACAGGGCGCGGTGGTGGAGCAAAGCTTTGCCGCCCGCATCCAGCGGCTGGAATCCGTCTCCGTCCAGTGGGGCACCTATTACCGCCCGAATGCCGGGACGATCACCATGGAGCTCATCGACGCGTCCACCGGCACGGTCCTGCTGAGCGGTCAGTTTGACGCCGCGGCCATCCCCGAGGGAGGCTTGACCACCCTCACGGCGGACGCGCCGATCGAAACGGCATACGGCGTGCCGCTCGTGCTGCGGCTCACTGCCGATTCCCAGGCAGGAAGCGCGGCTTCCCCGCTCATGGCCGCCACCCTCCCGGAGACATACGCGGAGCAGACGCAGGAAGCCTCGCAGCTCACGCTGAACGGCGTGCCCACCACAGGCGCGTTGTGCTATGCCGTTTCCGGTGAGGATTACATCTGGACGGGCCTGCACTACTGGAAATTCTGTGCCGCCGGCGCGGTGCTGATCGTCCTGTTCCTGTTTGTGTTCTGGAAGCGCTGCCGGGCAGGCAAGCGCAGCTATCTGCTCAATGCAGCTCATGCCATGAAGAAATACCGTTTCCTCATCCGCCAGCTCGTGTCCCGCGATTTCAAGACAAAGTACAAACGCTCGGTGCTCGGCGTGTTCTGGAGCTTCCTCAATCCGCTGCTGACCATGATTGTCCAGTATTTTGTCTTTTCCACCATTTTCAAAAGCGACATCCCGAACTACCCGGCCTATCTGTTGACCGGCATCGTGTGTTTCAACTTCTTTTCGGAATCCTGCGGCATGGCGCTCACCTCCATCCTGGGGAACGCCAGCCTGATTACAAAAGTCTACGTGCCGAAATACGTGTATCCGTTGACGCGCGTCCTGTCCTCGGTGATCAACCTGGGCATTTCCCTGATTCCCCTCGTGCTCGTGTGTGTGTTTACCGGCGTGCAGTTCCAAAAGTCCGTTGTCCTGGCCTTTTTCTTCCTGTTCTGCCTCATCCTGTTTTCCTACGGGCTCAGCCTGCTGCTCTCCGCCGCCTTGGTGTTCTTCCGTGATATGCAGTTTTTGTGGAACGTCCTGAGCATGATCTGGATGTACGCGACGCCGATCTTTTACCCGGAGAGCATCCTGCCGGAAAACTTCCGCTTTGTGCTCGCAATCAATCCGCTCTATTACTTCATTCAAAATACAAGGCTCTGCATCCTGGACGGCCTCTCCCCGGAGCCAACCGCCTATTTGCAGTGTATGCTCATCGCGCTGGGAATGCTCCTGGTGGGAAGCCTCGTCTTCCGCAAATCGCAGGACCGCTTCGTTCTCTATCTGTAACGCGGAGGGATTTATATGGACAACAACACAATGATCCGCGTTTCCGATGTGACAATGCGGTTCCGCATGAACAACGACAAGATCTTGTCGCTCAAGGAGTTTGTCACCACGGCGCTGCGCGGCAAGCTGCAGTACAGCACGTTCACCGCACTGGAGCACGTCTCGTTTGAGGTGCAGAAGGGCGAGACGATCGGCCTCATCGGGCGTAACGGCGCGGGCAAGAGCACGCTCTTGAAGATCATCTCCGGCATCATGAAGCCCACGGAGGGCTCGGTCGAATGCCGCGGCAATGTCGTGCCGATGCTGGAACTCGGCTCCGGCTTTGATATGGATCTGAGCGGCCGGGAGAATGTCTATCTCAACGGCGCGATTCTCGGCTACACAAAGCCGTTCCTCGACGCCAAGTTCCAAGAGATTCTGGACTTCTCTGAGCTGGGGGACTTCATCAACATCCCGATCCGCAACTATTCCTCCGGCATGCTGGCGCGGCTGGCGTTCTCCATCGCCGCCGTGGTGAAGCCGGAGATCCTGATTGTGGACGAGATCCTCGCCGTGGGCGACGCGCAGTTCCAGGAAAAGAGCAAGCGCCGCATGATGGAGCTCATGGGCGGCGGCACCACGGTGCTGCTCGTCTCGCACGACATTGAGCAGGTCAAGGAGCTCTGTCAGCGTGTCGTGTGGCTCGAACACGGCCGCGTGCGGGAGATCGGGGACGCAAAGGAGGTGTGCGGGGCGTATGAAAATGGATAATATCACATTTCATATTTATGTAGTATATGATAAAGAGAAAGTCAAATCAGAAATACCATCGTGTGAATGGCTAACTCCACTTAACGTAAATAAAGACAATGGGATTAATATTGGCAGTTACACAAAATATTGTGAGCTGAGAGCACAGTATTATATATGGAAAAATAATTCATTTTTTTCAGATAGCTCCATTGGTTTTTTTCATTTTAGACGATATTTAGATTTGAAATATTTATTGAGACCAGAAAAGAAATGCAAAAGGCCCTATACGATAAAAAAAAATCCAAATATCTTGTCTTTGAACCCTTTAGCCATGAGTGAAAGTATAAGAAAATATGACATTATTGCTCCAATTGCTGAGTATACAGGAATACCAGTTTGGAAAAGGTATATATCTTATCCAGGACATAGCATAGAGGAAATAAAATTAGCTAGAGAATACATCAAAAATAATTTTTCAGACTATATGTGTACTTTTGATAAATATATGTGCGGAAACAAAGAGTTCTTTTGTAATATGTACATTATGAAGTGGAAAGTGTTTCAAGAATATTGTAACTGGCTTTTTCCAATTTTAGATTATGTAAGCACTCAATTCTATGATAATCTTGGAGAAAAAGCTTTAGGTTTTTTATCAGAACGATTGTTTGGCATTTATTTTTTAAAACAAAAAGAAAGTCATTCCGCTTCCTCTTATATAGAAATACCTAGAGTTCATTTTTGGAAATATGATGATGAACAACATCACTTCTTTTGGAGCCGTTATATTAATTTCTTACTTCCCCCTGGTTCGCAAAGAAGAGCTTTGGTTAAATGTGTTTTAAAAAAACAAAGAGAGGTGTCCTTCTATGGATAATAATCTTTCTATGCTTAATTATGATAATCTAAAATATCATGGAAATTTGGAAAAACCAGATATAAAAATATTTGTTTCACATAGGATTGATATGGATACCTCTACATTTAATAGTTCGATACTTATTCCAGTTAGATGTGGAGCAATTTATGATGAAAGACAAAATTGCTGTATTTTAGGAGATAATACTGGAGATAATATTTCTGAAAAAAGATTTTCGTTTTGTGAAAATACAGTATTATATTGGGCTTGGAAAAATATTAAAGCAGATTACTTTGGCTTATTTCACTACAGACGATTTCTTAATTTTAGTCATTTCCAATATCCAGAAGATGAATTGGCATACGTGGTAGATGAATATATTAATGATGACACTGCACGTACGTATGGTCTAAATGATAGTACCATGCAAAATCTAATTCAAAAATATGATATTATTTTGCCTAAATATAGAGATGTTACAAAACTGCCCGGAAATTCAAAATCTTTATGGGAACAATGGAACTCTGCTTCTTATTTACATGATTCTGATTTGAAAACACTAGTGGATATTATAAAAAGAATTTATCCAGAATACTATGCTGCTGCCGTTGAATATTTAAATGGAAAATATGCTTATTATTGTTCCATGTTTATAATGAAAAACGTTTTTTTTCAAGAGTATTGTAATTGGCTTTTTCCTATACTCTTTACGGCAGAAAAAGAAATAGATGTTTCCAATTATACACAAGAAGGGCAAAGGTTAATGGGACACTTTGCTGAACGATTATTAGGAATTTATATTACTTATTTGAAAAAAAATAGAAATATATCTATTTGTGAATTACAAACTGTTCTTTTTACAAAACCTAAATTGGAGAAGTTAAAATTGTTTCCTGCTTTTTCCAAATTAGAAAAGACGGTTCCAATTGTTTTTTCTTCAAGTCAACTGTTTATTCCAATATGTTCAGTCGCTTTATCGTCTGTAGTTGAAAATGCTTCATGCGATAGATTTTATGATATCGTTATTCTTGAATCAAATATTTCAAAAAAAAGCAAAGAAATAATTTTAAGATTTTTTCAAAAAAGGAAAAATATATCAATTCGTTTCATTAATGTTTATCCAATCATAAAAAATTATAATTTACAACCTAATAATCATATTTCTATTGAAACATATTATCGATTCATAATTCAAGAAATATTACCTGATTATAATAAAGTTTTGTATTTGGATAGTGACATAGTTTGTGATAGTGATGTTTCTAATTTGTTTGATATAGATATTAGTAAATTTATTTTAGGCGCAACATATGATCCGGATATGTGTGGACAGTTGCATTTAGCTGACTCAGATATGCTCAGATATTTGTCAAGAGATGTTGGCCTTAAGGATCCGTTTTCTTATTTTCAAGCAGGCGTTTTGCTACTCAATTTGGAAGAAATGAGAAAAACACATACGGTAAAGGAATGGTTAGAGTATTGTCAGACACCATACAAATATATGGATCAGGATGTTTTAAATAAGTATTGTCAAGGGAAAGTTTTATATTTTGATATGTCTTGGAATACATTAATTGACTGTAACAATTATCGTGTGCCAGTTATAATTTCTTCTGCGACTGGAGAGATTTATCGTAATTACTTATTAGCGAGAAAAAATCCCAAAATAATTCACTTTGCAGGTTGCCAAAAGCCATGGAACGAAGTATCTGTTGACTTCGAAGAATTCTTTTGGAAATATGCAAGAAAGTCTCCGTTTTATGAACAAATTGTTTTTTCTCTTTATTCCAAAAATCAAGATCATGCAGTTTCTGTTTCTGAAACACCGCCTATTGGAGTACGCGGCGCAATGAAAATATTTATTAGGAAAAAGGCAAAAAAACTTTTTCCTAGGGGTACGAGAAGAAGAAAAGTCTTGTTTGCTTTATTTGGTAGATGGATTAGAAATTAAAAAATTGGGAGGATTTTTGCATGAAAGTTGTGATTCTCGCCGGTGGCTTCGGAACGCGAATCTCCGAAGAAAGCCAGTTCAAACCAAAACCCATGGTGGATCTGGGCGGCATGCCGATCCTCTGGCATATCATGAAGCTCTACGGCTATTACGGCTTCAACGATTTTGTGATCTGCGCCGGGTATAAGCAGCATGTGATCAAGGAGTATTTTGCAGATTATTTCCTGCATACCTCCGACATTACATATGACTTCACGCACGGCAAAAACGAGATGATTGTCCACCAGAACCATTCCGAGCCGTGGCGCGTCACGGTGGTGGACACCGGCCTTAATACCATGACCGGCGGCCGCGTGAAGCGCGTGAAGGAGTATATCGGCAATGAGCCGTTCATGCTCACCTACGGCGACGGTGTTTCCAACGTGAACTTGAAAGAGCTGCTTGCGTTCCATCAGTCGCACGGCAAGCTTGTCACCATCTCCGCCTACAACGCCGGCCAGCGCTTCGGCGTGCTGGACATTGACGACGAGGGCCGCATCCGCGAGTTCCGCGAGAAGACGCAGGGCGACGGCAACCTCATCAACATCGGGTTTATGGTCTGCCAGCCGGAGTTCCTCGACTATATCGACGGCGATGATACCGTACTGGAAAAGGCGCCGCTGGAACGCGCCGCGAAGGATGGCCAGCTCATGGCCTACAAGCATGAGGGCTTCTGGCAGTGCATGGACACCGTGCGCGAAAAGACTTTGCTGGAAACCATGTGGGCGCAGGGCAAAGCTCCCTGGAAAGTGTGGGAGGGCTGAGCCATGGATCTTTCGTTTTACCGCGGAAAACGCGTATTTCTCACCGGTCACACCGGGTTCAAAGGCTCCTGGATGTGCCGCGTGCTGGCTCTGGCCGGCGCGGATGTCACAGGCTATTCGCTTCCCGCGCCCACCGATCCGAATCTTTTCTCGCTGGCAGGCCTGGAGGGGCATATCCACTCCGTCACCGGGGATGTGCGCGACCGGGACGCCCTGCAGAAAGCGTTTGACGAAGCCAAGCCGGAGGTTGTCCTGCACCTGGCGGCGCAGCCGCTCGTGCGCATGGCGTATGTTTGCCCGGCGGAAACGTATGAGACGAACGTCATGGGCACGGTGAACCTGCTGGAATGTGTGCGCACGGCCAAAAGTCCGGTGCAGTCCGTCGTCAACATCACGACAGACAAGGTGTATCTGAACCGTGAATGGTGCTGGGGTTACCGCGAGGACGACCCGCTCGATGGCTACGATCCCTATTCCAATTCCAAATCCTGCTCGGATCTCGTGACGCACAGCTATTGCAGCAGCTTCTTTGACAAAGAGAGCTTGCCGGTTTCCACCGCCCGCGCCGGTAACGTGATTGGCGGCGGCGATTTTGCGCGCGACCGGATTATCCCGGACTGCGTGCGCGCCGCGGTGGACAAGCGCCCGATTGTGGTGCGGAATCCCCATTCCACCCGGCCGTATCAGCACGTGCTGGAGCCGGTGATTGCCTATCTGCTTCTGGCGGCGCGCCAGGCGCAGGAGCCGGAGCTTGCGGGCTGGTATAACGTCGGCCCGGACGACTGCGACTGCGTGACGACCGGAGAGCTGGTCAACCTGTTCTGCTCCGCCTGGGGCGAGGGGTTGACGTGGGAAAACCATGCGGAAAAGAATGCGCCGCACGAGGCAAATTTCCTGAAACTGGACTGCTCGAAGATCAAGAGCACGCTTGGCTGGTCGCCGCGCTGGCACATTTCCGACGCGATTGCGAAAACCGTCGAATGGACGAAGGTGTGGCAGAGCGGCGGGTCGGTGCCCGCCGTCATGGACAAGCAGATTCAGGAGTATCTGGGAGGACATAGAGCATGAAAAAAGCGATTGTAACGGGTGCAAACGGCTTTGTGGGCAGCGCCCTTGTGCGGGAACTGCTGTCCCGCGGCGTGGAGGTTGTCGCGTTGGACCGCGCAGGCTGCAGCCAGAATCTGCCGGAGGGCGTGACGTTCCTGCCCTGCGAGTTGGATGATATTTTGTCAATAGAAAAACATCCTGCCGTACAGGGAAGCGATATTTTTTTTCATCTGGCATGGGCTGGCGTTTCCGGAGAAAATCGCTCCAGCGTGAAAGTGCAGTTAAATAATGTGCAGTGGACGGTGGATTGCCTGCTTGCTGCTAAGCAAATCGGTTGCAGAAGGTTTGTGTGCAGCGGAAGTATTATGGAAGATGAAGTTTTAGCAGCCTGCAGCGCACAAGGCAATCAACCGGCAATGGGCTATATTTATGGCAGCAGTAAATTGGCTGCACACACAATTTGCAAGTCGGTTGCCGCCAATATCGGAATGGAGCTTATATGGGCTAAATTGACAAACGCATATGGTCCGGGAGAAAACTCTCCCAGGCTTATCAATTCGACAATACGAAAAATTATCCGAAATCAACCCCTGAATTTTACTTCCGGATTGCAAAATTATGACTTTGTTTATATTACAGATGTCACACGGGCATTTTATTTGATCGGGGAAAAAGGACAACCGTTTTATGACTATTTGATTGGAAGTGCCAACCCCAAGCCTTTGTGGGAATTCCTTTTTGAGATGAAACAAACACTTGCACCAACTTGTAGTTTTAATTTGGGCTCCATTCCCTACACAGGGGTTAATATGCCGTTATCAACATTTGACAGTACGCAGATTAGGAAAGATACGGGTTTTACCGCTGTTGTTCCATTTTCCGAGGGAATTATGAAAACGTATCAATGGGTTTTGGAACAGGAAAAAGGGGTGAAAAAATGAGCTTTGACGTTTTAGTGGTAGGCTGCGGCCTTGCGGGCGCCGTCATTGCCCGCCATCTGGCGGAGCAGGGAAAACAGGTGGAGATCTGGGAGCGCCGGGACCACATCGGCGGGAATATGTATGATTACACGGACAGCCACGGCTTTCTGGTGCAGCGGTACGGCCCGCACACCTTCCACACGAAGAAAAAAGAGCTGTACGACTACATGTGCCGCTTTGAACAGTGGCAGAATTATCATCTTACCTGCGGCGCCATTTGGGATCATACCTATACCCCCACACCGTTCAATTTCACGACGATCGATACCTTCTATTCTGCGGACGAGGCGCGGCGTCTGAAAGAGAAGCTCACGCAGTCCTTTGCCGGGCGCGAGACGGCCACGGTCGTGGAGGTGCTGGCGCATCCTGACCCGGAGATCCGCGGTTACGCGGAGTTCCTGTTCCGGAACGATTACGCGCCGTACACGGCGAAGCAGTGGGGCGTTTCTCCCTCCGAGATCGATCCGAGCGTGCTCAAGCGCGTGCCGCTGCGCTTTTCCTATGCGGAAGGCTATTTCGACGACCCATTCCAGGTGATGCCTGTCCATTCCTTCACGTCGTTCTTTCAGAACCTGCTGAACCATCCAAACATCCATGTCGAGCTCGGCGCGGAAGCGTTGGATCGCCTCGCCGTACGGGAGTCACAGCTGCTGCTCGACGGGGAACCGCTCACCGTTCCTGTCGTCTATACCGGGGCGCTCGATGAACTCTTCGGCTGCGTCTACGGCGCGCTGCCGTACCGCTCGCTTCGCTTCGAGTGGAAGTACACAGAGAAAGAGAGCCTGCAGCCTGCGCCCGTGGTGGCCTATCCGCAGGAGGAAGGCTACACGCGCATCACGGAATATAAGAAGCTGCCGGTGCAGGAAAAGCCGGGCAGCAGCTACGCGGTGGAATACCCGCTGCC
>ERZ1643250.3165-NODE-3165-length-11532-cov-4.348349_pt1 | contig 11532 bp, 10 predicted proteins | sample MGYA00579262_ERZ1643250 | MGnify/ENA primary metagenome ERZ1643250 (study PRJEB29033, sample SAMEA4952265) | chicken gut metagenome | biome: Broiler Chicken; feature: Gastrointestinal Tract; material: Caecum | place: Ireland | collected 2018 | study: Broiler...
GAATATTACAACCCAGTTCTATAGTGAAACTGAAATTATCAGCTTTACACAATACGTTGCTCAGGCTGCCCAAAGTTACTTGCCAAACAAGATTCCAATCGATATTCAAATCTTAGGATCTGATGGTAAGACCCAAGCATTCCTTTCACGGAACGCAGGCGAAGGAAAATTTGAAAGCCACATTCTCACCGGAAACTAATTTAGATTTTTTCATATGCTAAAATAAAAGTAATGATTTAAGGTTAGAAAGAAGGAAAAATGATGGAAATCACAAAGGATGACGTTAAAAAAATTGCTTCCTTATCAAAGCTTGAATTTACTGATCAAGAACTTGAAAAGTTTACCAAGCAATTAGAAGACATCATGAACATGTCACACCAGTTAAGTAAGATCAATACAGATGGTGTTAAGCCAACAATCAATGTTACGGATGCAGTCAACATTATGCGTGAAGATGTTGCTGAAAAAGGTGTTGACCGGAGTGAATTAATGAAGAATGTCCCTGAACACGAAGACGGGTTTATCAAAGTTCCCGCAATTATTGATGAAGGGGAGGATAACGAATAATGGACTACTTGAAGAATGATTTAACAAGTTTGCACCAAATGTTAGTTAACAAGGAATTGAGTGCAAGCGAATTAATGCAAGCAACATTTGATGGGATTGCGAAGCGCGAACCGCAAATCGATGCATTTCTTGCAATGAACAAGGATGAAGCATTAAAGCAAGCGGCCGCAATTGATCAACGGGGAATCGACGCGGACAATGTTTTAGATGGAATCCCAGTTGGAATCAAGGATAACATGGTAACAAAGGGATTAACAACGACCGCAGCCAGCAAGATGCTGGAAAACTTTAACCCGATTTACACTGCAACGGCGGTTGAACGGCTTGAAAATGCCGGAATGGTCGTTGCCGGAAAGTTGAACCTTGATGAATTTGCGATGGGAAGTTCAACGGAAACTTCAGCTTTTAAGAAAACGAAAAATGCGTGGGATCAAACGAAGGTTCCTGGCGGTTCTTCAGGTGGTCCAGCAGCAGCCGTTGCTTCAGGTGAATTGATTGCTGCTTTAGGTTCTGATACGGGTGGTTCAATCCGGCAACCAGCTGCATTTAACGGCGTTGTCGGTTTTAAACCAACGTATGGTCGGGTATCACGGTACGGCTTAATTGCCTTTTCATCAAGCCTTGACCAAATCGGCCCAATGACCCGGAACGTTAAGGATAATGCGTTGATGTTAAATGCAATTGCTGGTCAAGATAAGCATGACTTTACAACTTCTCCACGGGAAGTTCCTGACTTTACATCAAAAATCGGGAAGGATATCAAAGGCATGCACATCGGGGTTCCAAAAGAATTCATGGATGTTGATTTACAACCCGAAGTCCGGGAAGTTGTTCAAAATGCCATTAAGACATTTGAAAGCTTAGGAGCAACGGTTGATGAAATTTCATTGCCGCACTCACTTAACGGAATTCAAGTTTACTACATTGTTGCAACTTCTGAAGCTTCATCAAACTTGCAACGGTATGACGGAATTCGTTATGGTTTCCGGGCAAAAGACGTGAAGAACCTTGAAGATGTTTATGTTCGTTCACGTTCAGAAGGCTTTGGTGATGAAGTTAAACGGCGGATCATGCTGGGAACATTCTCGCTTTCATCAGGCTTGTATGATGAATTCTTTGGCAAAGCAACTAAGGTTCGGACATTGATCTGCAACGAATTTGACAATGTCTTTAAGGATTATGATTTGATCTTAGGACCAACAACGACAACGGCAGCATTTGGTTTTGGTGAAAAGACCGATGATCCGATTGCCATGTACATGAACGATTTATTGACAATTCCAATGAACCTGGCCGGCGTTCCTGCAATGTCAATTCCTGGCGGTTTCACGAAGGACGGATTACCAGTTGGAATCCACCTGGTTGCACCGCGGTTTGATGAAGAAACGCTGTACCAAGCAGGTTATGCATTTGAACAAGCAACTGATTTTCATAATCAAATCCCAACGATTGGAGGTCAAAATTAATGAACTTTGAAACAACGATTGGACTTGAAGTCCATATTGAAATGCAAACAAAGTCAAAGGCTTACTCGCCGGCACCGGTTGTTTACGGGGCTGAACCGAACACAAAGACCAATGTAATTGACTGGGCATATCCAGGGGTTTTGCCAGAAGTTAACAAGGGTGTTTTGGAATACGGCATGCGGGCTGCAATGGCTTTGAACTGTGAAATTGAACAGGACTTGCATTTTGACCGGAAGAACTACTTCTATCCGGATAACCCGAAAGCATACCAGATTACCCAAAAGGATACTCCAATTGCCCATGACGGCTGGTTGGAAATCGAACTTGAAGACGGAACGAAGAAGAAAATCGGAATCGAAGAAATGCACGTCGAAGAAGATGCGGGGAAGAATACCCACAATCCAAACGGTTATTCATACGTTGATTTGAATCGTCAGGGAACTCCGTTGATCGAAATCGTTTCAAAACCGGACCTTCATTCAGCAGATGAAGCCTACGCATACTTGTCACGGCTTCGTCAAATCATCAAGTTTACCGGAATTTCAGATGTAAAGATGGAACAAGGTTCAATGCGGGCCGACGTTAACGTTTCTGTGCGGCCAATCGGTTCTGATAAACCTGGTGTTCGGACCGAAATGAAGAACTTGAACTCACTTGATCATGTTCGGAAAGGGATTGAATACGAAGAAAAGCGGCAACGTGGCATTTTACTTAAGGGTGGCGAAATCGAACAGGAAACTCGCCGGTTCGATGAACCAACCGGAACGACCGTTTTAATGCGGTCAAAGGAAGAAGCCAACGATTATCGTTACTTCCCAGAACCAGATTTGCCGACATATCACATTTCAAACGAATGGATCGAAGAAGTTCGCGAATCAATTCCTGAAATGCCAGATAAGCGGCGGGAACGCTACATTAATGAATGGGGCATTCCAGCTTACGACGCTAAAGTTTTGACCCAAACAAAGGAAATGTCAGACTTTTATGAAGCAACGGTTGCCCATGGCGGCGATCCAAAATTGGCTTCAAACTGGTTGATGGGTGAAGTGAATGCTTACTTGAACGACAAGCAAATTGAACTTGGCGACACGGCATTGACGCCTGAACACTTAGCAACCATGATTCAATTGATTAAAGACGGAACGATTTCATCAAAAATCGCGAAGAAAGTCTTTAAGGAAATCATTACGAATGACACTGAACCAAAGGCCTGGGTTGAAGAAAAAGGCATGGTTCAATTGTCAGATCCTGCAAAATTACAACCAATTATTAATGAAGTACTTGACAATAACCAACAATCGATTGAAGACTTTAAGAACGGTAAAGACCGGGCATTTGGCTTCTTAGTTGGAAATATTATGAAGCAAACACGGGGAAAGGCGAACCCGAAAGTCGTTAATAAATTGTTAACGGAAAGCTTAAAGAGTAGATAAAATTTGCTGGCGAAAGAGGGATTAACAATGCAAAAACGTTGTCGTATTATTTATAATCCGACATCTGGACGCGAGGCGATCAAAAGCGATCTTGTTGAAATCTTGAATATTTTGGAACGTGCAGGTTATGAAACCAGCGCTTTTGCGACGACCCCCGAAGAAAATTCGGCACGCAATGAAGCTGAACGGGCTGCGCGCGCTGGCTTCAATTTAATTGTGGCTGCCGGCGGTGATGGAACGATCAATGAAGTCGTAAATGGAATTGCCGGATTGAAGCACCGGCCAAAGTTGGGAATCATTCCCGCGGGAACAACGAATGACTATGCGCGGGCATTAAAGATTCCGCGTGAAAGTCCGGTTGAAGCAGCGAAGGTAATTGCGCGCGGTGAAACGATCAAAATCGATATTGGAATGGCTGGGGAAAAGTACTTTGTTAATATTGCGGGGGGCGGCTTATTAACAGAATTGACCTATGTTGTTCCGTCAGAGGTTAAATCGCTGTTCGGCTACCTTGCATACTTTGTCAAGGGGGCTGAAATGCTTCCGCGCATGAAACCGATCGACATGCACTTGGAATATGATGATGGGGTATATGATGGAAAAGCCTCAATGTTTTTCCTTGCGTTGACCAATTCAGTCGGCGGGTTTGAACAGCTTGTTCCAGACGCATCATTGGATGATGGAAAATTCACATTAATTGTGGTTAAAACCAGCAATTTAATGGAAATTCTCCAGTTATTCACCAAGATTTTAAATGGAGGAAAACACATTGATGATCCGCGGATTTTGTATGTTAAAACTTCAAAGGTTGTAGCCAAACCAGTAAACGAAAAGATGATGATCAACATTGACGGCGAATACGGTGGCGATGCGCCAATGACGTTTAAGAATCTGAAGCAACACATTGAGATTTTTGCAAACGTCAAAGATATCCCCGACGATGCAATTCGGCAGCAAGAAGATGATGAGCAAGCCGAAGATGCCCGGGAGCATTTAATTCAAGGAGTGGAAAATTTGTCCCACGAAGAACTTGAAATGAATGATGCTGATCATCAATCTGAGGATAAATAATTAATCAGGAGAGAAGCTGTGGATAAGTCTTCTCTCCTTTTCAGTAAATGAGGTAGGAAATGAAAACACCAGTATCGAAAAATGAGAAATTAACAGTCACTGTGGAAGATTTAACCTACGAAGGAATGGGCGTTGCGAAGGTTGACGGTTATCCCCTGTTTATTGCAGGGACGCTTCCAGGTGAAAAAATTGAAGCAGTTGTGGTTAAGGCACGGAAGAACTTTGGTTTTGCGCGGGCACTTAAATGGTTTTCAAAGAGTCCGGACCGGGTGGAAGATGACGCTCAACAAGATGGCGTGACGCCGTTAGGACACTTAAAGTATGCCGCCCAGTTGAAATTTAAACAGAATCAGATTCAACAATTGTTGAAAAAAGCCCATCTTGATGAGCAAATCAAAGTCTTATCCACATTGGGGATGAAAAATCCAATTCATTACCGGAATAAAGCCCAGGTTCCAGTGCGCAAAATCAATGGCCAACTGGAAGTTGGTTTTTATCGCAAAGGAAGCCATCACTTTGTTCCGATGAAAGACTTTACGATTTTGAATAAGTATGATTTATCAGCCTATGACGAACAGACACAAAAAGGTTTGATTCGCCATCTAATGGTTCGGCGTGGTTATTACTCGCATGAAGCAATGGTGGTGATCGTAACAAACGGAAAAATTTTTCCACATGGGGATAAGATTGCTAATGAAATCATCGAATCAATGCCTGATGTGAAAAGTGTGATTCAAAATGTGAATAACCGCAACACCAATGTGATTCTTGGAAACCAAGACATTGTCCTTGCAGGCGCTTCGACGATTACCGATACGTTAAATGGTTTGAAGTTTAAGATTTCGGCCCATTCATTTTATCAGGTTAACCCGCAACAGACAGAGGTTTTGTACAATGAAGCGATTAAGCAGGCGGGATTAACAGGAAATGAAACCGTGATTGACGCTTACTGCGGAATTGGGACGATCTCATTGAACCTTGCTGAGCATGCTCGCAAGGTGTACGGTGTGGAAATTGTGCCGGAAGCAATTGCGGATGCAAAGGAGAATGCTCAACTTAATCACATCGATAATGTAGATTTCGAAGTTGGGAATGCTGAAGAGTGGATGGGTAAATGGGAAAGTCAGGGAATCAATCCCGATGTGATCATGGTTGATCCACCACGAAAAGGACTTACGAACAGCTTGATCCACAGTGCTGCGGCTATGAACCCGAAGAAGATCGTTTATGTCAGTTGTAATCCGGCAACCCTAGTCCGTGATATTCAACAATTCATGGATGAAGGGTACCATGTATCCCAGCCGATTCAACCAGTGGACCAATTTCCGATGACGCAGCATATTGAGAGCGTTACTTTGCTTGAGCGCGACTAAAAGGAGCGAGAAAGCTTAGAAACGCTCCACGCGATAGTGTCCGAAGCGTAAGAAACGAAGTGACGAAACGATTCGAAGACACGAACTCGAAAGAAAGTATAGTAATTAAAAATGTATTTTTTGTTTTAAGTGAATTAAGATTAAAAATACATTTTTATTTTTAATAAAGGTAAACCTTTGATAGACTAGAATTATTATGGGCAAGGAATATTATATTAATAGAAATAGGTGACTAAAGTGGCAACAAAATCAAAAGAGCTCAGTATTGAAGATAAACTTTGGAAAACTGCCGATGCATTACGCGGAAGTATGGATGCTTCTGAATATCGTAATGTAGTTTTGGGTTTAATTTTCTTAAAGTATGTCTCGGATTCTTTTGAAACAAAATATGAGGAGCTATTAAAATCTGATTATCCAGAAGATGCTGAAGATCCTGATATGTATTTATCAGAAAATATTTTCTGGGTACCACAAGATGCAAGATGGTCATTAATTCAGCAATCTGCCAAGACTCCACAAATAGGTGAAGTTATTGATAATGCGATGAGTGAAATTGAAAAAAGCAATGATTCATTACGTGGAGTTTTAAGTAAAAACTATTCTTCTCCTGATTTAGATAAGGTTAGATTAGGTGAGGTAGTTGATCTGATTTCAGATATTAAGTTGGCTGATTCAAATAACAAACAGTCAGATGTTTTAGGGAGGGTTTATGAATACTTTCTAAATCAATTTGCTTCTAGTGAAGGAAAAAAAGGTGGAGAATTCTATACACCTCGTTCAATTGTACGAACGCTTGTTGAAATGATTGAGCCTTATAAAGGAAGAATTTATGATCCATGTTGCGGATCAGGAGGAATGTTTGTTCAATCAGACAAATTTGTACAAGAACATCAAGGAAAAATTGGTGATTTGTCGGTATACGGTGAAGAATCAAACCCCACAACCTGGAAATTGGCTAAGATGAATTTAGCCATTCGGGGAATTGATAATAATTTGGGACCACATCAAGGTGATACTTTTACTAATGATCTACATAAAGGAGAGAGGTTTGACTATATTTTAGCTAATCCTCCTTTTAATATAAAAAATTGGGGTGGCGATAAATTAAAAGAGGATGTTCGTTGGAAATATGGTGTTCCGCCAGAAAATAATGCTAACTATGCTTGGATTGAACATATAATTAGTAAGCTTGCTCCGGATGGTAAAGCCGGTTTTGTTCTTGCCAATGGAGCACTATCAACTTCAAAGAATGATGAATTGACCATCCGCAAGGCAATTTTAGAAGACGATAAAATTGATGCGATTGTTGCTCTGCCTAGTCAAATGTTTTATTCAGTAACAATCCCCGTTTCATTATGGATAATTGATATGAACAAGTCATCTGAAGATGAACGATCTCGAAAAGGTGAAACATTATTTATTGATGCTCGTAATTTGGGAGAAATGGTTGATCGAACACATCGTGCTTTTAGTAGTGAAGATATTAGAAAAATTGCTGATACATACCATGCTTATCGTGGTACAAATAATCAAGAATATAAAGATATTGCGGGATTTTGCAAGATAGCTACTTTAGAAGAGATTGCTAATAATGATTATGTTTTAACACCTGGTAGATATGTAGGACTTGCTAAACAAGAGGACGATGGCGAACCATATGAAGAGAAAATGAAACGGTTAACAAGCGAATTGAAAGAGCAGTTTGAAGAAAGTAATAAACTACAAGCTGAAATTAAAGATGTATTGAAGGAACTTGGATATGAAATTTAAATTAAGTGATTTTGCTAAAGTTGGTTCCAGTAAAAGAATATATGCAAAAGAATATCGAAAAAGTGGAATCCCTTTTTATAGAGGAAAAGAAATAATAGCTAAATCTGAAGGACGTAAAGTAGACAACGTATTGTTTATTAGTAAGGACAAATATAATGATTTATCAAAGCGGGCTAGTGTTCCCCAAGAAAATGACATTTTAATTTCAGCAGTTGGAACTATCGGAAAAATATATCATGTTGATCAAAAAGATATACCATTTTATTTTAAAGATGGTAATTTGATAAGAATTTATGATTATAATTTATCTTTAATTGATCCTTATTATCTTTATTATTTATTAAAGTCTAATTATGCTCAGGATAAAATAAAAAAGATTGAGATAGGATCTACCCAAAAAGCAATTACAATAAAAGATATAAGTAATATGAAATTTGATATTCCGAGTTTAAAGAAACAACAAGAAGTGGCTCGTATTCCTAAGCTTATTGATACTCGGATAAAATTAAACGATAAAATAAATGATAATTTACTTGAATTGTCAAGAAATATTTTTAAAAAATTTTTTCCAAATGTAAATGAAGGTATTGATACTATAGGTAATTATATAAAAAACTATGATAAATATCGAAAACCACTTTCTAAGAAACAAAGAAATCAGATGCCAGGAATGTATCGTTATATTGGAGCAACTTCAGTTAATGACTATATAAATAAATACAATTTTAATGGAATATACCTACTTCTTGGAGAAGATGGAACAGTACAAGATGATAAGGGATATCCAATTTTACAATACATTCATGGCAAATTTTGGCCTAATAATCATGCCCATGTTTTGCAAGGCAAAGTTGTTTCAACTGAATGGCTGTACTTATTCTTTCTTCAAAAAAATATTCAGGAAATAGTTACCGGAGCTGTTCAAAAAAAAATATCTCAAAAAAATTTAAATTCATTAAAGGTCAATATTCCCAATGAGAATGAACTTAAAAATTTTGATGATTTTATACAGCCAATATTTAAGAAAATAAGAATTTTAGAAGATGAAAATATAGCTTTGGAAAAACTAAAGCAACAATTTTTGAATCAATTTTTTTAAATTATTGAATCAAGTAAATTATCATTTATTTAGCTAATAATTGACGGATATTATGTGATGTAATAGTAATAAAAGGAGATATTTACTATGCAAAACAATGAGTCAGAAAAAATTATTAGAAAAATGTTACCTTATTTGAATAATCAACAGTTAGTGCAATTAAAATCCGTACTTAAAGATCTTACTATCTCTTCAAATAATGTAAAAGAAGGTAGTTCAAAAGATAATAATAAAGTACTATTGGAAAAGTATTTTGCTGCAAAGAGGGCAGAAGGCTGTTCCGAAAAATCGTTAAAGTATTATAAAGCGACTTTAACTAAAGCATTATCAACAATTGGTAAAAATGCCGAAGAAATTATAACAGATGAATTGAGAAACTATTTAACAAATTATCAAAGATTACATAATTCTAGTAAAGTAACTATTGATAATATTAGACGAATTTTATCTAGTTTTTTTAATTGGCTAGAAGATGAAGATTATATAGTTAAAAGTCCAGTGCGAAGGATTCATAAAGTAAAAGTATCAACAACTGTAAAGGAAACGTATTCTGATGAAGAATTAGAAAAATTACGCGATAATTGTGTTCAAATAAGGGATTTAGCAATGATTGATTTTTTAGCTTCAACGGGAATTCGTGTAGGTGAATTAGTTTTATTAAATCGTAATGATATAAATTTTCAAGAACGAGAATGTGTAGTCTTTGGAAAAGGAAATAAAGAAAGAATTGCGTATTTTGATGCACGTGCTAAATTGCATTTGCAAAAATATTTAGATACTAGAAATGATAATAATCCTGCTTTATTCGTTTCTTTGTATGGTAAGAATACAAGATTGACAATTGGAGGAGTAGAATCAAGATTAAAAAAATTAGGAAAGAAAATAGGAATAAATAAGGTTTATCCTCATAAATTTAGAAGAACTTTGGCAACAACCGCGATTGATAAGGGAATGCCAATAGAACAACTTCAACAATTATTGGGGCATAAAAAGATTGATACAACACTACATTATGCAATGGTTAAACAGCAAAACGTAAAATTAGCACATAGAAAATATATAGGGTGATGAATTTTGAAGGTAAAATTACGTGATTTTGTTGAATTAGTTAAAACGAGAGTAGATATAAAAGATGCAGATGTAGCTAATTATATTAGTACAGATAACATGTTACCTAATCGAGGAGGAGTTGAATTTGGTAATAGTAAATTACCTACTACAAAAACAGTTAATAATTTTATAAAAGGAGATGTACTAATATCTAATATTCGACCTTATTTTAAGAAAATTTGGTTTGCTGATAGAAGTGGTACACGTTCAAGCGACGTTTTATGTTTCAGGGCTACTAATGAAAAATTATCAAAGGAATATTTATATTGTGTTTTACAAAGTGATTCTTTTTTTAATTATGTTATGTCTACATCTAAGGGAACAAAAATGCCACGTGGTGATAAAGAAGCAATTCTTGATTATGAATTTGAATTAGTTTCAAAGGAAAAACAATATGATAAATATCATTCAATTTTACTTCTTGAAAGAAAAATATATTTAAATAATCGTATAAATGATAATTTAGCTGCTTAAAAATATTTTTGTAGTAAAATTTGCTTGATATAAGTTAATTGTTGATTTTCTCTAATAATCTCGATTCGTTCGTCATAAATCGGTCTCATTAATGTATTTAGTTTATTTAGTTTTTCTTCGTTGGGTATATAAACCTGCGATTCTTTTAAATCACTTCTTTTAATATGTCCCATAGTTGTTGCCTTTCCAGAGGCAATAGTTTGAAATTTATTTAAGTGATATTTAGTCCATTCATAGATAAACCAGTTGGGATATTTTTTTGAAGTAACCTTAAACAAATGTTGATTAAGTCCCGCAGTTGTGCCTAACCAATTTTTCACAAGAAGTGTGCCTGACCAGGAAAATATAATATCGCCAGTTTTTACAATAAAGTCTTTATTGATTTCTGATGAACATCTATCTGAAGATGAATCAGTAAAACCTTGATTCAACTCTTTAATTTTTAGAACAGGTAAGCTTTTTTCATTACTTTTGGGCCTATATTTTTGCATTGCTAATCCGTTTCTATAATTAGCAATATCTGTCAAATTTGCCTTACTGTAATTAATGTTCTTAACTTCTTTTTCAAAAATAGTTGTCAGTAATGAATCTAAATTATCATTTATCATCTTAATCACAGAAAGGAGCGTGTTAATATGTCAAAAAACTTTTTGTTAGAGTCAGATATTGAAAATCTTGCATTAGATACTCTAAAAAAAGTGGGTTATACAATTTACCTAGCCCAGAAATAGATGCAATGCGTCAAAATGACCACGCCACGGCTTTGCTAATTGATAAAGTAGAACAAGCTCTTCGAAAATTAAATCCAGGATATTCTGAAGAAATTTATCATGAAGCTTTACGGCAGCTTATCCGTTTGTCTGATAATCCTGATATGATGATTAATAATCATTATTTTCATAAGTTTCTTATTGAAGGAATTCGTGTAAAAACGACGATTAACGGTGAAAATCGAACAGAGGTATTGTATCCAATTGATTTTAAAAATGTAGAAAAAAATGATTTTATTGCAACTAATCAATTTACTTTTGAGGGAAATAAAGAACGTCGTCCAGACACAACGGTTTTCGTTAATGGATTACCATTAGTCACATTTGAATTTAAGGATGCAAGTAATCCAAATGTAAGCATTAAAAATGCATATCGCCAATTACAAACCTATAAAGAAG
>ERZ1643250.3168-NODE-3168-length-11521-cov-4.289552_pt1 | contig 11521 bp, 12 predicted proteins | sample MGYA00579262_ERZ1643250 | MGnify/ENA primary metagenome ERZ1643250 (study PRJEB29033, sample SAMEA4952265) | chicken gut metagenome | biome: Broiler Chicken; feature: Gastrointestinal Tract; material: Caecum | place: Ireland | collected 2018 | study: Broiler...
ATAATTTCACTAATCCATATATAGTAAGGATTCGTGGTTTCTCGCCATGGAAATTGGCGATGGTTGTGGTTATACCATGAAATTAAATTATTTTGTATATTATTTTGCATCAAATCACCATAAGTATTATACTATAAAAAATAAAAAAAGAAAAAGGATGTGATTTCATGAAAGCTCAAGATCAAATTATTCATGATTCTTTAAGAGAAACAAAATTAGCAGATGAAAGATTGTCTCCTTATGCAACATGTAATAGTGATTGTATTAAAGTGAAGAATACAAAAAAGAAAGCCAAAGAATTTGATATTCGCTGGCCTTTTGAAGAAGATATTGATCGTGTTTTATATTCCAAAAGTTATAGCCGTTATGTCGACAAGACACAGGCATTATCCTTTTTTAGTAATGTTCACATTACTAAGCGTTCTTTACATGTCCAGTGGGTATCACGTATAGCAAGACAGATTGGTAGAGGTTTAAATCTGAATTTAGATTTAATTGAAGCTATTGCATTAGGACATGATTTAGGTCATGCGCCATATGGACATGTAGGTGAAAAAGCTATTAATGATTGTTTAGAAGAAAGAGGGTTTGGTTATTTTACGCATAATGCGAATAGTGTTAGAAATTTACTGTTTATAGAAAGAAATGGAATCGGATATAATGTATCTTTACAGGTCTTAGATGGAATCTTATGCCATAATGGTGAGATTCTTTCACCTATATATAAACCAGATAGTCATAAAACAATTGAACAGTTTTGGGAAGAATACGAAAAATGTTGGCATGAGAAAGATTATTCTTTTAAGATTTTGCCAATGACATTAGAAGGATGTGTTGTTCGTATTTCTGATGTTATTTCATATGTTGGTAAAGACATTGAAGATGCAATTAAGGTAGGTATTATTTCTATAGATGATTTACCATTAGAAGTGGTTCAAGTATTAGGTAAAGATAATAAAGCCATTATTAATCGTTTGATTGGTGATTTGGTTATTCATAGTTATCATAAACCGTATTTAGAATTTTCAAAAGAAGTCTTTCATGCCTTAGAAATTCTCTTTACATTTATTTCAACACATATTCATCATCATCCTACAATATTGAAAGAAAACGAAAAATTAACACGAATGGTGAAAGAATTATATGATATTTTATATGATGATTTCATATACCGTCATTATCCTCAAAAGGGTATATGTGCTCATGTTTCAAAAATGGCAGAAACTTATCAGCAATCTCCTGGTGAACTGATTGTCAGTGATTATTTATCAGGAATGACAGATAGCTATGCTTTGCGTTTTTATGAAGAACGTTTTTTACCACGACAACATGGGGAAATGATAGAAGACTATTAAAAAAATTGTACTTATCTTAAAAACGTGATAAGATAAAAGAAAGAAAGGAGTCAGACTATGAAACTCATAATTGCAATTGTAAATAATGATGATAGTAATGCTGTTCAGACAGCATTGACTGAAGGTGGTTTCTTTGTTACGAAGTTAGCAACATCTGGTGGTTTTTTAAAGAAAGGAAATACAACTTTCTTTATCGGAACAAATGATGATAAAGTAGATCCAGCACTTGAGATTATAAAAGCTCATGCTAGAAAGCGTGTAGAAAAGGAACCTACGGTTCCACCTACTGAAATGGGAGAATTTTTTACACCTATCATGGTGGATGTCTTAGTTGGTGGAGCAACTGTCTTTGTAGTAGACGTAGATCGTTTTGAAAAAATTTAAAAAACAGCTTAAGCTGTTTTTTCTTTGTAAAGGAGAACATTGTGGAATTAAGAATTTTAAGAGGACATGAAATCAAAGAAGCAGCGCAACTTTTTTATAATGACCAGCAATCCTTATTAGAAATACTCACTCTTTCTCGCCAAAAGAAGCTATTTTTTATTGGAGCTTTTGAAAAAAAACTGGTAGGGGTTATTGGGATTTATGAATTTCAACACATCAAATATTTATGCGTTTTAGAAAGTTATCGTCATCAAGGCATTGCCAGTGATTTGATACGTCAAGCTATACAATTATCTTGTGATGATTTATATGTGACTGTTTCTCAAACATTAGAGCCTTTATATAAACAATTGGGCTTTGAAATTCTCGAAGATCAATTAACAGAACAAAAACTTGTTTATCGCCATCAAATTCAAAAACGTTTTACTCATTATCAGCAAGTTCATGATTTTATTGCCAGTCAAAAGCAACGTGTTTATGCCCTGGATAATTTCAAACGTTTTATGAAAGATATGGGGAATCCTCAAATTTTATTGAAATCTATTCATATTGGTGGAACAAATGGAAAAGGTTCAACAACGAATTATATACGTTCTGTATTACAAAATGCAGGTTATAAAGTGGCAACTTTTACATCACCTGTTTTAGTAACACGTTTAGAAATTATGCGTATTAATAATCAGCACATTCAAGAAGATGAAATTATTACCTATGCAAATCGTTATATGGATTTATGTTTGGAATATGAACTTTCTATGTTTGAAATAGAAGTTTTTATTGCGATTATGTTTTTTATTAAACATCGTGTTGATTTTGCAGTTTTTGAAGTTGGATTGGGTGGTGACTTGGATGCAACAAATATTATCTATCCAATGATTTGTGCCAATACCAATATCGGTTTAGACCATGTTGAATATTTAGGAAATACATATGAACAGATTGCACGTACAAAAGCTGGTATTGTTAAAGAAGGGATTCCCTATGTAACAGGTGAAAAGAAGAGTGAGTGTTTAAATGTTTTTCAGAATATATGTGACAAATTGCATAGCCCACTTATACAAACAAGACATATAGAAAATATTCAAGATCATGGTCATTATTTAACCTATGATTATCGTCATTATCATGTAAGATTAAATACATCGGCCATTTATCAATGCCAAAATAGTGCGTTAGCCATAGAAATATTGGAATATTTAAAAGAGTACGAATATTTAACCTATACTGATGAACAGCTCTTAAATGGCTTATTAGAAGCAGCCTGGGCAGGGCGTTTTGAAACTGTATGTCAGCATCCGCTTATTATTATTGATGGAGCTCATAATAAGGAAGGTATAGAAGCTTTTTATCAGTCAGCTAAAAAATATTCGCATATAAAAATTATTTTTAGTGCTTTAAAAGATAAAGATACGCACGCTATGATGGAAATGTTGTTAAAATTAACAGATGATATTACTGTTTGTGAATTTGATTTTTATCGAGCACAAACCGTTGAAAAATTGGCAGAAAACTTTCCTGTTAAAATTGAAAAAGATTGGCATAAAGCCATTGATCAGGCATTTTTACATGAAGGTGTTGTTTTTGTAACGGGATCACTTTATTTTTTAGCACAGATAAGGCCTTATATTTTAGAACATCAAAAAAATAAATAAAGAGTTGTGTTTTTGTAGAGAGTATGATATTATCGCATAGAAAAGAAAAAAGTAAGTCGGGAAAAATCTTTTCCTGACTTTTATTTTGAATGATTTGTATGACGTTTGCCTTGATTTTGTCGGATACAAGGCGAATGTAGATGAAAGAGAGGTTATATATGCAACAAGTCACTTTTTATGATTTAGGTTTATCAAAACAGGTTTTACAAGGTATTGAAATGATGGGGTATGTGCTCCCTTCTCCTATTCAGGAAAAAGCTATTCCTGTATTATTGGAAGGAAAGGATATTATTGGACAGGCTCAGACTGGAACTGGAAAGACTTTGGCTTTTGGAAGTGTTTTATTGTCTTGCATTAACAAAAAGGATGATGGAGTAAAAGCTTTAGTATTATCACCAACCCGTGAGCTTGCATTACAGATTGATGAAGAACTTCGACGTATTGGTAAGTATACGAGTTTATCTATTGTCAGTGTTTTTGGTGGAAGTGAAATAGAAAAACAGATTCGTTCTTTAAAAAAAGGTGCAGACATTGTTGTTGGAACACCTGGACGCGTTTTAGATTTAATGCGTCGTAAAGCATTAAAATTAGATTGTGTTGAATGGCTCGTTCTTGATGAAGCGGATGAAATGCTGAATATGGGATTTATTGATGATATTGAAACGATTTTACAAACCGTTCCTGAAGACAGACATACAGTTTTATTCTCGGCTACAATGCCAAGTGATATCAAGAAAATAGCAAGTTTTTATATGCATGAAGATTATCAGCATATTCAAATCAAAGCCAAAACAATGACAGCTTCTACAGTTTCTCAATATTATTTTGAAACGAAAGTCAATCGTCGTTTTGAAGTTCTATGCCGTATTTTAGATTCTCGAGAAATGGATAATGCGATTATATTCTGTAAAACAAAGCGTTCTGTTGATGAAGTTGTCGCAGCTATGCAACAAAAGCATTATAATGTTGAAGCTATGCATGGAGATTTATCACAAAACCAAAGAATGAATACGTTAAGAAGATTTAAAACTGGACAAATTCAATATCTGGTTGCGACAGATGTTGCAGCAAGAGGAATTGATGTGGACAATATTTCACATGTGATTAATTATGAATTGCCTCAAGATGAAGAATTGTATATTCATCGTATTGGAAGAACTGGTCGTGCCAATAAAAAAGGTGAAGCCTATTCTATTGTGACATCACGTGAGAGAAATTTCTTAAAAGCTATTGAAAAACATACACATAGTCATATTGAAAAATTAGATATTCCGGCTATTGAAGATATCTTTGATCAAAAAGTTAAAGAATTATTGTTTGATGTACAGGAAATCATGCTTAAAGGAAATATGAAACCTTTTCAAAAGATTGTAAAAGATATTCCACAGCATATGAAAAACGATGTGATTGCAGCATTACTTGCTATGTGTTATTCTCAAAGAGTTGGATATGATTATCAAAGTCTTAATGAGATGAATAAAGAAGAACAGCGTATTTTTATGACAGTAGGTTCAATGGATAAAGTTAATGTCAAAGATATTATTGATTTTTTTGTACGCTATGCAGATATTCCAAAAAGAGAAATTGGAGATATCACAATCAAAAGAAAGTTTACTTTTGTTAATCTAAGTCCAGGGGCTGCTCAAAAGGTTCTTGACTATTGTTATAATCAAAAAATTAAAGGAAGACGTGTTCGTATAGAATTCGCACAGGACGAATAAAAAACAACGAATGGCTCAAATAAATTTAAAAGAGAGTGAATGAATTTTGAAAAAAGATTCATTCACTTTTTTTAAATTCCGTCATTTTTTTATTGAATGTAAGCACTCACATAGTGTATAATATGAAAAGTAGTAACAAAGGAGGAAGTTATATGAAAAAATATGTCTACTTATTTAGTGAAGGAAATAAAGACATGCGTAACTTACTTGGTGGTAAAGGGGCTAACTTAGCTGAAATGACAAATATTGGTTTGCCTGTACCTCAAGGATTTACTGTCACAACTGAAGCCTGCACTAGATATTATGAAGACGGGAAAGTGATTGCTAAAGAAATCGAAGACCAAGTTTATGAAAAACTTGCTGAATTAGAAAAAATTACAGGAAAAACAATGGGGGATGCACATAATCCATTACTTGTTTCTGTACGTTCTGGGGCAAGAGCTTCTATGCCTGGTATGATGGATACAGTTTTAAATTTAGGAATGAACGATGAAGTGGCTAAAGGATTTACTGAAGCGACTCAAAATCCTCGTTTTGTTTATGATAGCTATCGTCGTTTTATTCAAATGTTCGCTGATGTTGTTATGGGATTCCCAAAAAGCTCATTTGAACATATGTTTGATAAAGTTAAGGAAGAAAAAGGTGTTGAATTTGATACAGATTTAACAGCTGATGATTTAAAAGAAGTTGTAGAAATCTATAAAGAAGAATATAAAAAACATGCTGGTGTAGATTTCCCTCAAGATCCTAAAGTACAAATGATGGAAGCTATTAAAGCCGTGTTTAGATCATGGAATAATGATCGTGCAATTACTTATAGACGTTTAAATGATATCCCAGGAAGCTGGGGAACAGCTGTAAACGTTCAAGAAATGGTTTATGGTAACCGTGGTGAAACTTCTGGTACAGGTGTTGCCTTTACAAGAAACCCTGCTACTGGTGAAAAGAAATTATATGGTGAATACTTAATGAACGCTCAAGGTGAAGATGTTGTTGCTGGTATTCGTACACCTCAAACAATTGATACATTAAAAGAAGTTATGCCAGATTGCTATGATCAATTTGTAAAAATCAATAAAATTCTTGAAGATCATTACAAAGATATGCAAGATATGGAATTTACAATTGAAGATGGTAAATTATTCATGCTTCAAACACGTAATGGAAAAAGAACAGCTGCTGCTGCTTTAAAGATTGCTGTTGATCTTGTTAATGAAGGTATGATTACTAAGGAAGAAGCTTTATTAAAAGTTGAACCTAAACAATTAGATCAATTATTACATCCAAACTTTGATGATGTATCATTACGTTGTGCACATGTTGTAGCTACTGGTTTAGCTGCTTCTCCAGGTGCCGCTACTGGTCGTATCTATTTTACTGCTGAAGATGTTATTGAAGCATCAAAGAATGGTGTTCAAGATATCTTATTAGTTCGTCTTGAAACTTCACCTGAAGATATTGAAGGTATGAATATTGCTCATGGTATCTTGACAATTCGTGGTGGTATGACATCACATGCTGCAGTTGTTGCCAGAGGTATGGGAACTTGCTGCGTTTGTGGATGTGGTTCATTAAAGATTGACGAAGAAAATAAAATTTTAACTACACCTGATGGTAAACAATATCATGAAGGCGATTATATGTCATTAGACGGAAGCACTGGTAATGTTTATGGTGAACAAATTAAAACTGTTGAACCAGAAATTAGTGGTGATTTCGAAACATTCATGGAATGGGCTGACGAAGTACGTAAATTACAAGTTCGTACAAATGCTGATACACCTAGAGATGCTTTACAGGCACGTAAATTTGGTGCAGAAGGTATTGGTCTTTGTAGAACAGAACATATGTTCTTTGAAGAAGAAAGAATTTTCAACTTCAGACGTATGATTACTGCTGAAACTGAAGAAGCAAGAAGAGAAGCACTTGAAAAAATCTTACCTTATCAAAGAAGTGACTTTAAAGAATTGTTTAAAGCTATGGAAATTTATCCAGTAACTATTCGTTTCTTGGATCCACCTTTACATGAATTCTTACCTCATACTGATGAAGAAATTCGTCCACTTGCTGAAAGCTTAGGTATGACTTTTGATGCTTTAAAAGCTCGTGTTGAATCATTAAAAGAATTCAACCCAATGATGGGTCATAGAGGATGCCGTTTGGCAGTGACTTATCCAGAAATTGCTGAAATGCAAACAAGAGCTGTTATTGAAGCAGCTATCGCTGCAAATAGAGAAGGACAAAATGTTGTTCCTGAAATCATGATTCCTCTTGTTGGAGATGTTCATGAATTAAAATATGTTAAGAAAGTTGTTTGTGATACAGCAGATAAGATTATTAAAGAAGCTGGTGTAGAATTGCCATATAAAGTTGGTACTATGATTGAAATCCCAAGAGCTGCTTTAACTGCTGATAAAATTGCTGAAGAAGCTGAATTCTTTAGCTTTGGAACAAATGACTTAACTCAGATGACTTATGGATTCAGCCGTGATGATGCTGCTAAATTCTTAGGTGATTACTATGGTAAACAAATCTTTGAATCAGATCCATTTGCTAAAGTAGACCAAGAAGGTGTCGGAGAATTAATGAGAATTGCTATTGAAAAAGGTAAGAAAACTCGTCCTGATATCAAACTTGGAATCTGTGGTGAACATGGTGGAGAAGCAAGCACTGTTGAATTCTGCCATAAATTAGGATTAACATATGTTTCATGTTCTCCATTCCGTGTACCATTAGCACGTTTAGCTGCTGCACAAGCTGCTGTTAAAGAAAAAATGGGAATTGAATAATTGAAATACAAAGGGTATGATGCATTATCATACCTTTTTTATCGACGGATTTATCCAACTATGATATAATAATGGCAAAGTGCAGGTGGTTTTATGAAAATACAGTTAAATTTAGATAGCTTGGCTGTTCTTTTATTTTGTGGAGATTTGGTTGTTGATAATACAGCCGCTCTTTCTCAAGATGAATGGTATAATGTAGAACGTAAATTGAAAAGTTCTACTAAAAAAACGCCATCTAAATTATTTGGTATGAATAAAGATACATTGATAGATATTTTAGGTATTGAAGAATATATTGCTTATAAGATGATTGCAAGATTATCAACAATTAATGAATTGTTATTTGCTTTGTCTAATCTTGAAAATGAGGGTATTTCCATTACTACAAAATACGAAGATAATTATCCTACTGTTTTAACGACAACTCTAAAAAAACGAGCACCTTTGTATTTGTATTATGTTGGTGATATGTCTTTGACTCAAAATCATATGGTATCTGTTGTAGGACCACAGGAACTTGAAAAAAGATTAAATACTTATACAAAGAATATTGTGACAAAGATTTATGATGAAGAAAAAGTTCTGGTTGCTAATGGGACAAAGGGGACAGATGCCTATGCTTTAAAAACATTTTTAAATTTAGGTGGTCAAGCTATATGTTTTGTAAGTGATCATATGTTTGATAAGAAAAAGTCTTATTCAAAACATATTAAAGAAGGACGTTTATTGTTGTTGAGTGCTGTTGATCCATTTGCATATTTTAATGTAACGAATGCTTTGGATCGTAATATTTATGTGTGTGGTTTAAGTGATGTTCAAATTATTACAGCGACACATATTAATAGTGGGGCTGTCTGGTTTACAACGATTCAAAATTTCCATTATCATTGGACAAAACAAATGGTTTTAGATGATAGTCGTTATGGTGGAAATATTCGTTTATTGGAAATGGGAGCTATTAAAATAAGTTATGATGATATTTTATCATTATTAACACTTGATCAGATTATTGAAAAAAATGAAGTTGTTAAGGAGGAGGAAGAAGTTCTTGTAGATCAAATGTCTATCTATGAGTTTTTAGATGAATAGTATGTTAAATCGTTTTCTATGGAAATATAAAAGTTTTCCTATTACCATTTCGTTAATATGTTTATGTATATTGGTTTATGCAATGAGTTTTGTTTGGTTTGGTGAAGAAATGAACGCATTAGAAGGATTGTATTTTGGTGGATTTAATCCAGTTTATATACAGCTATCGCATGAATATTATCGCTTGTTGTCCGCAAACTTTATTCATTTTGGCATTCTTCATTTAGCAGTGAACTGTTATTCATTATATGGACTGGGATTGTTTATTGAAAAATCATTGGGTTTAAAAAAATATTTGATTTTGATTTTAGTTAGTGCTTTGACAACAACAGGTTTACCTTATTTATTTTATCTCATCACTGGTTATGGCGCAAATGTTGTAAGTGGAGGTATCAGTGGTGTGATTTTTGGATTAATTGGTGCTTTAGGAGCATTAGCACTGCGCTATAAATATATTTATATGGATATTTTTAAGCAGTTGGTACCTAATATTATTTTAATGCTTATAATTTCTTTTATTATACCATCTATTTCACTTTCTGGGCATCTAGCTGGACTTATTGGTGGTTTTGTTTGTACATATATTTTATTGATGATCAAACATCAAAAACATCTTATACATTAACAGGAGGGTTTTATGTCATTTCAAGATAAATATAAAGAATATAAAGAAAGACAGGAAGCAAAAAAGTATTTTCGTTCTAATAATGATCAATTTCTTGACAGTACACAGTGGAGTAAAGTTATTGGGATTGGACTATTGACAGCGATTGCAGCTGGGGTTGTTTTAGGAATTGTTATTCACTCTTTACATATTACTTCATCATTATTTTATATTATATGTGCTTTGGTTGTTGCTGGAACAGTGACTAAAATATCACAAATTCATTCATCACAAATGGCTATTTTAAGTGTGATTTTAACTGTTATCTGTTATGTCGTGGGAGAAATGACTATGATCTATCTTCCTTTACATGAAGCAGGTATGGGTATGCAATTTATATCATTGTTAGATATTTTCACTTTAAGTGTTCGTTCACTGTTTGTAGGAGATTTGTTTACAACAGTTGTTGCTATTATTGGATTATTTATTGCTTATGCTTCAGCAAAGTAAAAACCCGAATTTTTCGGGTTTTTAACATTTTGAAGGAAAATCAGGTTGATAATATTTTTGAACATATTCTTCATAAAGTTCTCTAAATCTTTCATAATGAACAATTTCACGTTGTCGTAAGAAAGATAGTGGAGCAAGTAAATCAGGATCACGTGTTTGGTTCATCAAGTTTTCATAAACGGCTCTGGCTTTTTGTTCAGCGGCACAATCTTCCGCTAAATCAGCAACAGGATCACCAGTTGATGAAAAGACCATAGCATTAAATGGAACACCATTGGCATCATTAGGGAATAAAGCACAGCCATGCTCAGTATAATAACTTTGTAAACCAGCAGCTTTAATTTCTTCCATTGTTGCTCCCTGTGTTAATTGATAAACCATTGTTGATACCATTTCCATATGTCCAAGTTCTTCAGTACCGATATCGGTTAATAAAGCTTTTCCTTTTTCATCAGGCATTGTATAACGTTGTGTAATATAACGTGTTGAAGCAGCAAGTTCACCATTAGGTCCACCAAATGGCGAAAGGTATAATGTTTTGTAATCACTTGATTTTAAAGGGAAAAACAATCATTTGCGTGATTGTTTTTCAATAGGAGTGTACCATTGTTTAGATAAATACTCACTGAGTTCTTGAATCCTCTTTTTTGCGTCTTTCTTACTTGGTTTATTAATACTAATAGCTTTTAAAGGGGTACTTTTTCTACTCATGGAATCACCTCTACTATATATGTATGATATGTAAATCAATAAAGACTAAAAGTAGGGTTAGTAACAACAAAAGGACTTTCTTAAAAGTTCCTTTTGTTGGATAGCTAGTATATTTTAAATAAAAAAGTTCAAGTATTTCTCGGCATAAACGCTTACGCATTTATTCCAATTTCCTTGAACTTTTTATTTTGTTAATATCTTTGATGTTAATAAGTCTTTGTATTGATTAATAAAAGAAATCGTACATACAATACTTGCAGAATCAAAGGGGTTAATCAAATTACTCAATCGTTCTTCATTCCAAAAAAGATCGTCAAAACTTGCAAGGGTAGTGGCTACATCTAAATATGGAATGGCAATCCAATTATAATGTTCTGTTCTTCCAACAAGAATTGTGAGAGAACTTCCTCTTGCTTCAATGATTGCCTCATAATAAGAACCGTAATCAATAAATGTTTTTAAGTGTGCTTCCCATGTTTTTTCTTGATCAAGAATCATACTTTTACATTCAATTTCGCTTATATATTTCATATTCTTTCCTCCAATCATTGGTTGGTAAAGAATATGATTTTATTTTGAAAATATGACAATAAATCATTTAATCATAAATTTCTCATATATTATATTAGAATAATAAGTACTTATTTCGTAGAATATTTAATTCTATGAAATAAGCATGTTTTTCAATACAAAATGAATTTTGACC
>ERZ1643250.3171-NODE-3171-length-11515-cov-4.464485_pt1 | contig 11515 bp, 9 predicted proteins | sample MGYA00579262_ERZ1643250 | MGnify/ENA primary metagenome ERZ1643250 (study PRJEB29033, sample SAMEA4952265) | chicken gut metagenome | biome: Broiler Chicken; feature: Gastrointestinal Tract; material: Caecum | place: Ireland | collected 2018 | study: Broiler...
CCGTTTACGGGCTGTGGGGCAAGTGATGCAAGAGACGGATTTTTCAGTGCCTCTTTAGAGGCTTGCCGGTACGATGCCCTTCTAGGGCTTCCTCAAGCCCCCGGCTTTGCCGGGGGTCATGACTTTTTACATCCGGCAGGCGCCATCTCTCGAAAAGTGGAAGGTGGATTGGTAAAATGCCCGCACGGCACGGCAAAAATGACCGATATCTTCCGTGCCTGCCGTTTCAACTGCGGAATGCATGGCAAGCTGTGCCAGCCCGATATCCAACATCGGGCTGGACACGGTGTGTCCCTGCAGGTTGCCGAGCGTAGAACCGCCGGGCATATCTGCCCGGTTGGCAAAGCGCTGCAGCGGCACCTCCGCCTGGCGGCAGATTTCCCCGAAAAGTGCCGCGCTCACGGCATCCGTTGTGTATTTCTGACTGGCATTCACCTTAACCACGACACCACCGTTGAGAACAGGCCCGTTTTCAGGATCCGATTTTTCCGGGTGATTCGGATGGACGGCATGACCGTTATCGGCGGAAAGAATCAGAGAGTTGGCTGCTGCCTGATAATAAGATTGACGGCTCAGGCCGAGTGCGTCCCAAATGCGGGAGAGGGTATCAGGGAGGAAGGATCCCTGCGCTCCCTGGCGCGTGGAGGAGCCCACTTCCTCACTGTCGAGCATGCCCCACACGGCGAGGACATCTTCCTCCGCTTCCGATTCCAGGAAAGCAAGGAGGGAACTGCCCGCGCATTCCAAATCATCGATACGGGGGCTCATGAAAAATTCGCCCGCAGGGCCTACACGTACGGCTTTCTGGCGCGGCGTCAGGCTGAGATCCCAGGAAAGGATGTCAGTCGCCTGGAATAGACCGGCTTCCGAAGCGAGCAGCTCGCGGAGGGAACTGCTGTTTTCCGTCCCGTAAAGAGGCTGCAGATCGACCTGCGGATTCCATTTGCGTCCGTCGTTGGTTGAGCGATCAAAATGGATGGCAACGCTCGGGATAACGAGCAGATCCTGATCCGGGCAGACCAGCCTTGTCTCAATCCCTCCCGGCGTGCGAACAACCACACGGCCCGCAACCGTAAGCGGCCTGTCGAGCCAGGAACCCATGATCATGCCGCCATAGCCCTCAGTTTCCAGTTTCCTGTAAACGCCCTGTTTCAGGTCAAGGTTTTTGACACGCCAGGACGGTGTATCTCCATGCGAAAGGACCATGCGCCAGCCGTCGATTCGGCAGACTTTCGGCAGGCGGAATGCCAAGACTGCGGAACCGTTCCTCGTCGTGTAATACCGGCCGCCTGGTGCAAGGTCCCACGGCGCACATTCCTCCAGGCGGCGATACCCTGCCCTTTGCAGCCGATCCGCCGCTTCGGAAGCGGCATGCCATGGGCTAACACCGGCATCAATAAAGTCAAGTACGGATTGGATTTGATCCATATTTCAGGGGTTCCTCCTTTTCTTCACACAAAAAGAGGGCTGCCGGGCCGGTGGCCGAAATCGGCAGCCTCATTTTTCATAGCAAATACATCATGACGGTGCAAAGCAAACCGATCCCGAATACACGGAAGGAAGCTCGTCTCAACCGTATACTCTTGTGCCGTACGGCTCCACCTGCACACGGCCCTGCACCGTTTCCCCGGTGTAAAGATCGGTTTTTGCTTCGCCCAAAACGATTTCTGCCGGCTCGGCGCTGTAGTTCAGCACAAAATAAAAGCGGTGGCCATCCTTTTCCCGCACGGCTATCTCACAGCATTCCGGCGCTTTCACCACATTGCGGTAAGGCTCTGCCACGCCAAGCTTGCGCAGGAAAACGGCGGCTGTCTCCTCCGGGAAGGTTGTGCCGAACGAATAGACGCTGCCTTTCCCCACCCTGTTCACCAGAAGGCCGGGCGTACCGGCGTAATAGCAGTTTTCATACCGGCCGAGGACCTCTGCCTGCTCTCCGATGGCGTCGATCTCATCGATGAACACGGTAACTTTCAGTTTTTCGCCTTCCCAATCGATGACGACATTGTTGTCTTCCGGGCCAACGGGCGTATACTCCGGCACATCTGCCCCCGTGAGATCACGGAAAACACCCGGCAGCAGATCCATGACGCAGCGGCCGTTCAGATCTTTGATCCCGCTGCGGCAGCCGAGCACCAGGGTGCCGCCGTTTTCCACGTAGCGCTGCAGCAGCTCAGCGCGGGCCTTGTCCGCAAGCATGGGGTGAGGATAAAAGATCACGCTGTACCGGCTGAGATCCGGGGCAGGAAGCTCATCTGTGAGATAGACAAAATCCACCGGCGTGTGCGCATGCTGGGCGGCTGCATAAATACCCTGGCTGCTGACGGCCTCGATCGTGCGGTGCCAGACATCCTCCTGGGCATTCCAGATGTTGTCGAAATCCTTAATCACCGCAACCTTTGCCTCGTAGTGAGCGCCGGCCACCGGCTTGAGCGACTGGAATTTTTTGTGGATTTCCTTCACTTCGCGGAGACGGCGGTTGTCACGGGAGGAATAATCCAAAATGCCGTGCCAGTAGATTTCCGTGCCGAACGTGCATGTGCGCCAGCGGAAATAACTCACATAATCCGCGCCGTGGGCCACGCTTTGCATCGTCCACAGCGTGATCTGCCCCGGCTTGGGTGTGGGAGCCATGCCGCTGTGTGTCTGACCGTTTGCACCGGACTGCTGCTCCATAATGCCGAAAATCGGGCTGATGGAGCGGACTTCCGCGAGATGGCGGCTCCAGTTTCTGTCGCGCAGGCTGCGCGGGTCCGGCGTACCGCCGGTCATGTTCGCAAAGTTCGGATAGGAGTCATACATCATGAAATCCAGGCTTTCCGCATTCATGGCATGGTTGTCCACGTTTGAGAAAATGCCGTTCGTCGTGATAAAATCACCAGGCTTGAGGTAGCGGCGGAGAATGTCGCTCTGCAGCTTTACAAAGCCGCGGGCGCTGTGGGAAACAAAGCGCGTGTAATCGAGCAGCAGGTGAATGTTAACGTTGTTTACGGTGGGTCTCGGAATGTGAATTTCGCTCCAATCCGAATAAGTCTGATTCCAGAAAACCGTTCCCCATGCATCGTTCAGTGCATGGAGCGTGCCGTATTTCTCCTTGACAAACGCACGGAACGCTTTATCATCGCTCTGAGAATAAAAAACATCCGTCTCGCAGTTGATCTCGTTGTCAATCTGCCAGCCGATGATGCACGGGCGGTGCGCAAAATGCTCCGCAAACCGTTCCGTGATCAGGGCAGCCTTTTCCTGATAAACGGGGGAATTGTAATTATAGTGGCGGCGGCCGCCATGGCGGTAGATCACACCGTCAATCCGGGCATTCAAAACCTCAGGGTATTTTTCCGTCAGCCAGGCCGGCGGCGTGGCAGTGGGCGTGCAGAAAATCACCTTCATGCCCATCTTTTCTGCCACATCCAGGAAGCGATCGAAGAAATCAAAGGTAAACGTGCCCTCTGTGGGCTCCACCTTGTTCCAGGCAAATTCGGCAATTCGGATAACCTCGATCCCGTTTTCCAGCATGCGGTGAAGGTCTTCCTCCCACATGTTTTCCGGCCAGTGCTCCGGATAGTAACAGGTACCGAGCGTCAGCTTTTCTCCGTTGAGCAGATTCAAATTCAGAAACCTCCCTTTTCCATGCGGAATCCTATCTGCTTCGGAAGCAGAGGGGATTCCTGTGTGGCATATTGCAAGGCAATCTTATCACAGAAGGAGGTAAAAGTCTATTGCTTTCTTTCCTTTTCCGGTTTATGTGCTGCCTTTCTTGCGAACGGCTTTTCTTTTTTGTATAATAGCAGCGGAATAAGATCGCCTGCACTGCGCCTGGCGGGAAAGGAATGCAAATGAACCGGATTTCTTACGGATTGAATGCAAATCAGCTCAAGGCGATCGCCGTGGCAGCCATGGTAATTGACCATACGGCAGCTTATCTGCTGCCGGCTTCCTTCCCTTTTTCCTGGGAAATGCGGCTCATTGGGCGAATCACCGCGCCAATCATGTGTTTTTTTATCGCGGAAGGATATGCCCACACCTCAAACCTGCGGCGCTATGCCCTGCGGCTCCTCTTTTTTGCCGCCGTCTCTCACATTTCGTTCCTGCTCCTGCATGGCGGATTGTCTCATTTTTTTGAGACAACCGGCGTCATCTGGACGCTTTTAATGGGTCTGCTCGCTTTATCGTTCGGAAAAGAGGAACGGCTCCCGCTGTGGGTGCGGATGGGGCTTGTCCTTGCCTGTTGTGTGTTGGCCTTCCCGGCGGATTGGGGATGGATCGGCGTTCTTTGGGTGTTTGGCTTCGGCATGTGCCGGGAAAACAAGGCGCGGGCGGCCGCCGTCTTTTCTGTGGTAGGCGCTCTCTATATCATCCGTGGGCTGTCTGCGCCGTTCAGCCTGTTCACAGTGAGCCGGCTCGGTGTGTTTATGGCTCTTCCCCTGCTGTGGCTCTATAACGGTAAACACGGATCCCGCAGCCGTGTGCTCCAGGCATCCTATTACTGGTTCTATCCTGTTCATCTTCATTCGACTTCTGACGCTGTAAGGCCCCGATGCCTGTTATTTCCTGAAAAAGCTCCGCTTCGAAGCATCGAAGCGGAGCTTTTTCAGACATACATTGGCGTAAAGTTTTCAATCGAGATGAAACACCGGTTTGAGATCGATGCTGACCGGGCTGTTGTCCGGATTTGTTGCCATGATATCAGCCATGTAATCCCACCATTTGCGGCAGATGGCTGTTTCTGCGGAAGCATTCCATTTGGCCTCGTCCTCAATCTCTATATAGCCGAACAGCGTAAGTGTCTCCTTGTCGAGATAAATGCTGTAATTCCGGCCGCCATATTCATGGATCATGTCTTTCATTTCCAGCCAGAGTGCATTGTGACGTTTTTCATATTCCTGTTCAAAGCCCGGATACAGCTTCATTTTGAACGCTTTGCGAATCATGGTGTTTCCTCCCGTAAAAAACCAAGTTATGCGCCGCATATCATGGACACATGCGCATCGTTCCCTGAAAAAGATCACTTTCAGGCAAAACGTTCATTCCCGCGCTTTTGTCTGTTCCCCGGAAATACGGTTCTCCCGGGATTTTCCTGCACGCTGCACGAGGCCAATCACCTGGCCGGAAATAGCAACGGTGAGCAGAGAACAGAGCAGCCGGTCCCATGGAAGATAAGAAAGCGAAAGCGCCAGCACAATCAGATCCGTGAGAAGATAAGCCCACTGAATCTTCCAATGCAGGCCGTGCGCAAGCACCATCGCCAGGGCGTCATCTCCGCCTGGGGCACCTCCCGCGCGCACACTCAGCCCGACACCGACGCCGACAAACATGGCGCCGACAACCGCCGCCAGGAGCGGAGCCTGCGCGAGCTGAGGCCAGAGCGGCGGAAAGGACTCCGCCACGGCGTAAAAAAGAGAAAAGCCGCCGCCGGAAACCAGGGAATAAAAAAGGAATTCTTTCCCGAGCAGCTTCCAGCCGAGCGCGTAACAGATGGCATTCATCACCAGACCGGAAACGGAGGGTGAGATGCCGAACCAATGCTGGAGCAGGAGCGTCATGCCAAGGACGCCCCCTTCTGTTACGTTGGACAGGGAATGGACGTTGTACAGACCGAAGGCTAAAATGGCGCTCCCGGCAAGGGCCAGGGCAATCCGCTTCGGCTTCACCTGGGTGAACACAATAACACAACCTTTCTGATATCGAGTGTATCAGAAGGCCCTGTCTTTGTCAACTTTTGGTCAGAACATGCAGACTTATTCTTCTGCCTGCGGGCAGGCGAGCAACCGGAGCACATGCACCATGGCATCCATGCTCTGCACGGGAATGTATTCAAACCGGCCGTGCGCATTGTGACCGCCTGTGCTCAGATTCGGGCAGGGCAGCCCCATATAGGAAAGGCGGGCGCCGTCCGTCCCGCCGCGGATGGGCTGAATGTGCGGCTCCACACCTGCCTTGCGCATCGCCTGCTTCGCGTTCTCAATGAGGAAATAATAGGGCTCGATTTTTTCTTTCATGTTGTAGTAGCTGTCTGTCAGCTCCACTTCCACCGTGCCTTCCCCGTATTCCGCATTGAGGAAAGTGGCTATGCGCAGGAAGCGCTCCTTTTTTGCTTCAAATTTCTGCCGGTCGTGGTCGCGGATGATATAATGCAGCACAGTTTTTTCCTCGTCCCCGCTCATCCGGTTCAGGTGCTGGAACCCTTCATAGCCTTCCGTGCAGGCAGGAATCTCTGCCGCGGGAAGCATATTTTGAAACTGAATGCCAATGAGCAGCGCGTTCTTCATCTTGTTTTTGGCGTCGCCGGGGTGAATGTTCAGCCCGTGCACCGTTACGGTCGCGGAGGCAGCGTTAAAGTTCTCATATTCCAGCTCTCCGAGCTTGCCGCCGTCCACCGTGTAGGCATACTGAGCGCCAAAACCGGGAACATCGAACAAATCCGCGCCGCGGCCGATCTCCTCATCCGGCGTAAAACCAAAGCAAAGCTTGCCATGCGGAAGCTTGTCTCGCTGGATTTCCTCCACAAGCGTCATGATTTCCGCAATTCCTGCCTTGTCGTCTGCACCGAGCAGCGTCGTGCCGTCTGTCACAATCAAATCCTGTCCCACGTAATCGCGCAGGGTGGGATAGCGCGCAGGGCTCATGACAATGTGCTCCTTTTCATTGAGTACAATGTCCCCTCCGTCATAGTTCTTTACAATATGCGGCTTTACGCCGGCGCCGGAGGCGTCAGGCGAGGTGTCCATGTGTGAGATAAAGCCGAGGGCCGGAGCGTCGGTTTCACAGTTTGCCGGAAGGGAGCCATAGACATACCCGTTTTCGTCCACCCGGGCGTCTTCCACGCCGAGCGTGTGAAGTTCTTCCACCAGACGGTTCGCAAACGTAAGCTGGTTCGCTGTGCTCGGACAATGGGGATTCTCTTCGCAAGATGTTGTATCAAACAAGACATACTGCAAAAAACGTTCAGATGCTTTCATGATCGAAAGTCCTCCTTTTTACGTCTCTATGGAACAAATTTCGTTCCGTATCACGAAACATTATACTCTCCTTTGTCCCGCCTGTCATCCCTTTTTGTTCCAGGCCAGACCAAGCAGACGCACTGCTTCCGGAATATCCGGGAGCGCGATGCCGGAAAAGCTGAGAGCCAGACTCAATCCCTTCCCATCCTGGCGGGGGCGGACCCGTACACCCTGTTCTGCCGCAAGCCCGCAGAGATGGTTGGCTTCCTCTTCCTGCACCGGCATACGGAAATACAGAGCCGTTTCCTCCAACACAAACGGGATACCCGGAAAGATATCTGAAAGGCATTTCCCCATGGCCTGGCTTTTCGTCGCATACAATTTGCGCAGACGCCTCAGACGGCGTTCCATTTGCCCGCTTGTGATATAATCCGCAAGCGCAAGCTGCTCGATTTTGGAGGCTGTCTGGTTATAATTGCGTGCCCGCATTCGGTATCGCTCCAGCAATTCGGGAGGCAGAACCATATAGCCGATGCGGACAGAGGGCAGCAGCAGCTTGGAAAATGAGCCGAGATATGCCACCCGGCTGCCGCCCGCCATCCCCCGCATAGCAGGAATCGGCCGGGCACGGTAACGGAGTTCGCCGTTGTAATCATCCTCCACGAGGACGCCATCCCTCTCCTGTGCCCAGCGGATCAGCTCAAACCGCCGGCTGGTAGGCATGGCGCTGCCGCTTTTCACCGGTGAAGAGGGGCTGATGTAGGCCAGATCCACGCCGCTTTTGTGCAGGGCTGCCGGATCGAGGCCGTTTTCATCGCACGGGAGCGGCACGATGTCCATCCCAAAATCACGGAATATCTGTTCCGCCTGGGCAAAGCCGCGCTCATCTATGCCCACCCGCTTTTTTCCGGCAAGACCGCACAGCAGCGACAGCAGCGGCTGGCTGCCTGCGCCGACAACCACTTCCCCCGGAGTGACAGAGAGGCCGCGCGTGCGTGCCGCATAGCGGGAGAGCGCTTCCCGAAGTTCCGGCTCACCCTGGTGATCTCCATAGGACACTACGCTTTCATGCCGGTTCAGTGCTTCCCGCACGTGGCGTCGCCACACGGTAAGATCCACGTTTTCTGCATCCACGCAGTCCGTGCCAAGGTTATATCTGTATTTTGCGGCCAGAAGGATGGGAACAGGTACCGGGCGATGCTGTTCCGGCAACGTGTGAGATTCCCCGGAGCGCACAAAATACCCCTTTTTCGGTTCACTTTTCAGGTATCCCTCCACGCAGAGTTGCTGATATGCCGCTTCCACTGTTGTGCGGCTGACGCCGAGATCTTCACAGAACCGGCGGATAGACGGCAGCCGCTCCCCGTGCTTGAGCTTCCCTGTTTCCATTGCAGTTTTCAGGGAACGATATAGCTTCAGGTAAAGGGGACCTTCCCCGCCGCTCACATCCAGATAATCGTAGGCCAATCTGTACACCTCGTTTTTTTATAATCTGTGCATTTCAATATATCCAGTTTTCCTTTATGATAGTATCACGCCGCAAGGGAAAAGGCAAGAGCCGCAGGACGGCCCGAAAATCCCGGCGGCATTTACAGCTCTGCCCTGAGCTGTGCAGCTGAGGGACAGTGAAAGGAAGGAATCTGTCATGCGTATCAACACAACAAAAAAGAGCGGCGCCACCAACCTTGCCCTGACAGGCCTCATGGGCGCTCTTGTTATTGTCGGCACATTCATCAGCATTCCAATCCCGGTGTTGGGCGATCGCACGATGATCGGGCTTGGCAATGTATTCTGCATCCTCTCCGGCCTGCTGCTCGGGCCTGTTTACGGAGGCCTATCGGCAGGCATCGGTTCCGGTGTATTTGACCTGGTGGGCGGCTGGGCCACCAGCGCTCCCACCACGCTGATTAACAAATTCATGATGGCCTTTGTTTGCGGCGTGATTGCGTGGTCCGGCAAGAGCGAAGGGAAAAAGCTGCCCCGCATCATCACGGGTGCAGTCTGCGGTTCTCTCACATACTGCGTGCTATATCTGTTCAAATCCTTTATTGAGACAAGGCTGGAAGGGAACTCCGCAGAGGCGGCCGCGATTCTGCTCGGCACGAAGGCTGTTGCGACAATTGTGAACGCTATCATTGCGGATGTCATCGCCGTGCCGCTTTCCATCGGCATCCGCCGCTCCCTCGAATCAAACCGCATGTATCTTGGCCTCGTGGAGACTTCCACACAGCAGTTGGCCGGCCATGATTTGCGCAGGATGACCGCCTCGATTCTGCTTCTGGGTCAGGCAGTGCTTCAGATTGTCTGTGTGGCGGCTCTGCTGCCCAGTGCGCAGGCTGATGCAGCCGAAGCCGGCACCACCCTGGCAGGCTGGGCGTTCTGGTGTGCTGCGGCTTTCTCTGTGGTGCAGATTGTTTTCGCCGTCCTTCTGGCGCGCAAAGGGGCGAAAATGCTGCCGGAAGCAATGTTCTGCTGCATTGTTTCCCTGCTGCTCTCCCTGCTGTTCATTGTGTTTGCTGTTGCGCAGCCGCAGCTGACACAATATCTCCCCATCGGGATCATCTTCCTTGCGGTTCTCGCTGCTTCCGTTGTCTTCCTTTTCCCTTCCGGAAAACAGGCGAACACGAAGGCATAACAGTAGAATAGCAAGGGTTCATGCAGGACAGCCGTGGTTTGATCCGCGGCTGTCTTTTTTTGTCATAAAACATTTACAAATGCGCAAAAGCCGCATGGGGCCTGCATTTCGGCTTTGCCGCCCGGAAATAATGATTGCAGGAAAGAACGGAAACTGGTATAATTACTTTTATACAGCGCAATGAAACCGTGAAAAAACGCGGCTGTTTTGTGTTTTTGATAGAAAGGAATCCGTAAAGGCATGATTCATTTTGAGAGGAAGACACTGCTGAGGGACACGCTCCTTTTCGGCCTTTCCCTGACTTTGTTGATTGCGGCGACATTTTTCGCCTCATTCGGCGGTGATATGTGGTTTTCCCATGCGGCAAACACGGCGCTGGCCGGGACAGTGACACTCAACATTGCGATGCTGGCCTATGTGTTCACAGACATTCGCCGCCGCATTTCCCTGCTGCTTTTCCAGGGGCCGTTCAACCTGCTTTTGTTCGGCCGTGTTTATGTATCGTGGATCCGGGATTATGAAAACCGCCTTCAGCTTCTCGAAGGCAAAACCTTCGAATCGATCTACTGGTCGATTGAAGTCTTAGCCATCTCGCTGGCGGTCGTTTATCTTGCCTATCGGGCGGGCGGTTTCCTGCTGCGCCGCCGTGAGACGTCGCTTGCCACAGAGGGGGCGCGCCGGATTCTGGACAATCCCATCATTCCGATTGTGCGTCAGTTGAGCCGCTGGGCGTTATACGTCAGTTCGCTGGCCTCCTTTTTTTCTCTCGGCAACACCATTCTTTTTGTGCTCCGGAACGGCTATCTCACCTCGTTTACGGAAACGGCCGGTGTCCCCTCGATTATCAGCCGGTTTTCCCTGTTTTTTACGCCGGCATTTGCCGTTTTTCTGGCCACCATGCCGTCTCGCAGGCAGCTCCGCCTGCCTATGTGCGTGTATGGCGTGTATCTTCTCGCCTCGCTGTTCACAGGCCGCCGCAACACCATTGTGACAAACCTGTTGATGCTGGCGTTGTATGCTATTCTGCGCGATAATCTTTTGCCAAAGGAGAAGCGAATCCTCACAAAACGCCTTGTGGCACTTGTGTGCGTGCTGGGCGTGGGCGGCATGTATCTGCTGCAGATGGTGGCCTATATCCGCTCCGGTTCGGCAGCCGGAGGATCTCTGCTGAACACGCTCGTGAGCTTCATTGATTCCCAGGGTGCGAGCTTCCGTGTAATGGTGAAAACATTTGACTACGGTGAATATCTCGACACAGCCAATGGGTGGCGGTATCTGTTCTTTCCGCTCGAACTTTTCCTGAATAACAATTCCATCGGGCAGTCCGTGTTTCACACCACTCCCATCCTCACGTTGCAGACGGCAGAATTTGCGGAGCACACGTACAGCTACTCCCATGTGATCACCTACCTGGTGGATCCTGCAAAGTTTTTGCGCGGCGAAGGCTTCGGCACCTGCTATGCTGCGGAAGCCTATGTGGCGTTCGGCATCGGCGGCGTGATCGTCGTCAGCGCCGTGATTGGTCTTGCCTTCCGCTGGTTTTCCAGCATGCTCAGTCACTCGTGGCCTGCGGCGGCGCTCGGCCTAATCGCTGTGAGGAGTTTTGTGTATCTGCCGCGAAACTATGCCCTGATCTGGATCACAGATGTGTTTAATATCACATATCTATGCTTTATCCTGGGACTTTACCTGGCGGCACAGCTTCTTCTCTTCCTCGGCACGCGTCTGCGCAAAGCCCCGGTTCCTCCGGAGGTGAGTCCATGAATAAAAAAAGGGGAGGCGTCCTGCAGGATGCCCTGAGCACCTTCGGCACCAATGCATTTGGCGCTGTGCTGGCGCTTATTTCAAGCTTCTGCATCATGCCGGTTCTCGATCCCGGCGAAAGCGGTCTCATCACACAGAATCAGATGGTGGGCAGCGCTCTGTTTACTCTTCTCTCCTT
>ERZ1643250.3176-NODE-3176-length-11502-cov-4.180659_pt1 | contig 11502 bp, 10 predicted proteins | sample MGYA00579262_ERZ1643250 | MGnify/ENA primary metagenome ERZ1643250 (study PRJEB29033, sample SAMEA4952265) | chicken gut metagenome | biome: Broiler Chicken; feature: Gastrointestinal Tract; material: Caecum | place: Ireland | collected 2018 | study: Broiler...
CGTTCGTCGTCGGCATGGCGACGTATGTGGTCATCCGCGTGGTCAAAGCCAAAAAGCATCCCGAGCAGTATAAGCATTGAACAGTATGAGCGCTGCCTCGGCGAGGCCATAATGGCGACATATGTGGTCATCTGCGTGGTCAAAGCCAAAAAACATCCCGAGCAGTATAAGCATTGAACAGTATGAGCGCTGCCTCGGCGAGGCCATGGCGCGCCTTGCCCGCGCAGAAGCGCAATGATGACCTGAACCAAAATCAAAGAAAAACAAGCAAAGAGGCAAGCCCGTCGGGCTTGCCTTGTTGTGTAAAGAGAAGGATCGTGCTGCGGGTGCGGCAAAAAGCGGGGGCGCGGCGGCATTGCCGCTGCTGCGGAGGTTTTTGTGTCAAAAGTGTAAAAAAACGATACAGATCTCGAATTTTGTGGCTGAAAGGGGCGGGAATGGTGTATAATCAAACAGGAAAAGTATATACAGGAGGCGGCGAATGAAAATTGCTGTCGTAGAAGATAAAAAAGAATATGCCGATCGTCTTGCAAAACAGCTGAAAAAATACCAAGAAGAGTTTCACGAGATCGTAGAGATCGTATTTTTCAGCAACGGAATGAATTTTATCGAAGATTATACCGCCGATTTCGATGTGATATTCATGGACATCGAGATGCCGATGATGGACGGCATGCAGGCGGCGCGCCTTTTGCGCGAAAAGGACAAGGAGGTCGCGATTGTCTTTTTGACGGTCATGGCGCGCCACGCGCTCTTCGGGTATGAAGTGGAGGCGGCAGATTTTTTGATAAAGCCTGCCGAATACGCGAAACTTGCAAAGTGCCTGCAAAAGATACTGGCAAGGCGCAGCCGGGACAAGGCTGCCTGCATCGTCTTTTCGGGGAAAGACGGCACGGCGCGCATCGCACACCGGGAGATCGTGTACGTAGAATCGCTCAACCATTGGTGCATCTTTCATACGGCGGGCGGCGCGGAATACCGCATGCTCATCCCCATGAAAAAGGCGGAAGAGTTGTTGGCAGGCAGCGGTTTTTTGCGCTGCAACAATTCGTATCTGGTCAACGTGTCGTATGTGACGGCATGGAACAAGGGAAGCGTGACGGTGGGGGAAGTGTCCCTTCCCGTCAGCCGCGGCAAACGCAAAGAGTTTTTGGATGAATTGACCAAATGGTTCGGTGAGGTATAAATGATGGACGACTGGAGAATGTTTCTGGTACACATTGCCTATGCCTTAGAAGTATTGACCGCCTATATCATGTTTGTCTTTGCACTTCCCCACAAAAAACGGTTTTTGCTGGATGTTTCTGCGTTAGAGCTGTAACGAAAACAGAATATATTAAAATCGGCCCGCCGCGATCACGGCGGGCATTGGGGGCCGCATTGCTGTATGCCGTCACCGTGGATGTTTGACCGCATCGCCAAAGTTGCGCCTTTAGCTATGGAACAAGTTAAATCAGACCCATTAATGGTAAATTTATTGCAATTACCTTAAATGTGTGTTAAAATGAAACTGGGTGTGCGTTTACTGACAGAAGTTGATGTTGAATTGCACATTAAAAACATTTATGATGTGAATTACGTTGTTTAACGGAGGGCGGAAGGATTCGTATAGCTATAGTAGATGACGAAAAATCTTGGCTAAATACTATGTCTGAATACTTAAAAAGATATTTTGACGGCGCCAAAGAAGAGTATGTTTGCGATGTGTATTTTGACGGTATAGATCTTGTTTCGGATAATCGCGCTATATACGATGTGGTTTTTCTTGATATAGATATGAAACTTTTGAATGGCGTTGACGCTGCAAAAAAGTTGCGCGAGACAGATAAAAACGTTGTGATAGTATTTGTTACCAACCTTGCTCAATACGCTATAAAAGGCTATGAGGTAAGAGCGTTTGATTTTATAGTAAAGCCGCTTTCTTATCCCGCGTTTTCCCTGAAAATGAAGCGTATAGTAAGTATGGCATTACGCCGTAAAGGTAGAAAAATAAGCATAAAGTGTGACGGCGGCGAGCGAACAGTGGTATTATGTACTGGTGATGTCTTATTTGTAGAGGTTTGCGATCACGACATAATATTTCATACGGAAGACGGCGAGTATCATACTTATGGCAGTTTGTGCGACTATGAAAAGTATTTCGACGGGCAGAATTTTTTCCGATGCCATAAGAGTTACCTTATAAACGTTGACTATATAACAGCCATAACGGGAAGCGATGTCGTTCTAGGCAAACATACAATCCCGTTGAGCCGTTTGAAGAAAAAGAAGTTGCTTTCCGTTATATCGGAATATACCGGAGGTGATTGATGCTTTATTTTGAATATATAGTAGAACATTTTAATCCCTCATTCGTATGTGAACTGATGATAGCCGAAGGCTTGATAGTGTTCAGATATCCGCACCGAAAATTTTTTCTCTTCAAGTTGCTCGGCGCAATCGGTGCGTGCGTATTGGTTTCTGTTTTGTTTCCCGTTATAGACGTGTATTTGTCATTGGTAAGATACGGGGTGCTGTTCTTCATTACGGTATTGGGTGTTTGGTTCTGTTTTGACTGTAAATTCCCTGAGGCCCTTTCCATATGTCTCGGCGGATATATGATACAGTTTCTTGCGTTCAGCCTGTATTACTATACTGCTCACATTATCGGCGTTTCAGGCAGTGCAGAGCTCGCTTCTTTGCGTTGGCAGCTTATCAAGATCGGCATCTTTGCTGTCGTGTATTGCATATGCAGCCTTATTATCTTATTAAAAATAACCGATTTTTCATATGTAAAAGGGGGTAATATTTTCCTTATTCCCGCCGCGGCGTTGTTTGTTGTATCCGTCGTGATAAATATTTTTATGGTAGCGCAATGGTTCTTCAATTATCTGTTTAATCTTTATCCCATAATAAGTTGCATAGTGGCATTGTTTCTGCTGTTCGGAGCGCAAAAGATAAATCAGTTGCAAAGCGAGCGCGAGAAGAGCATCCTCGTTGCGCGAAAGGACAAGGAGCATTACGATCTTTATAAGACGAGCGTCGAGGCACTGAACATTAAATTCCATGATATGAAGCATTTGCTTGCGACGATAAAAAACGGAGGCGGGTTTGAAGGTTATGTTGACGATGCTTACAAATCGTTATCCGCGTACGATAGTATCGCTCACACCGGGAACAAGGCGCTTGACGTAGTGCTTACCGAAAAGAAATTTTTTTGCGACAGTAAAGCTATAAGCTTTACTTATATGGCTGATGGCAAGTTGCTCGATTTCTTGGGCGAAGCCGACCTGTATTCTCTGTTGGGCAATGCGCTCGATAACGCCATAGAGAACGTGCAGAAAGTGAGCGAAGAGTTGCGTATTATCAATTTATCGGTCGTAAAACAGGACGGTATTGTCAAAGTGCACGTCGATAATTACTATAACGGCGAACTTAAGTTCAAAGGCGGCGTGCCGCAGACGTCAAAAGGAGACAGTGCAAATCACGGTTTTGGTATTAAAAGCATGCGGCTCATTGCGGAAAAATATGGAGGCATACTCAGAATAGCTGCCGAGGACAATGTTTTTAATCTTAATATCGTATTCCCTTCGGGAAGATAATTGTTTTGGTAAAATCCCCTGCCGATTGAATTGAACGGCGGGGGATTTTTGCGCTTCGATATATTTTTGGTCAGGAAAAAGGTTTATGCGCGGCAGTAAAGAGTATGTCATCGTGCGCTGTTTCTGTCGTTCGCGGGAAATTAAATACATCTTGCGTTGAAGTTGAGGTAAACAAAGTAATTTGTGATAACATTAAATACACATTCGCAAAAAAAGGAATTGCGGATGAAATAAAAAATCATCGGAGGTAAGATGAATGAAGAAATCTGTCAAAACACTAATTTTAGCTTGTGCCGCCATGGTTATGGCGGCGGCTACGCTGGCTTTTTCTGCGTGCAGCGGTGGCGGCGCGGATATCACGGGCGTGTACACATACAACGAAGTCATCCACCTGAATATGGAATATAACGGCACCAAATATCCCCTTTCAAGAAATTATGCCGATACTTTGGTGATTAAATCTGACAATACATTTGAATCTGTCAGCGTATATCAGTTGTATGTTACCGCAACCAACGGCGAAATCTGGAAGTATAATACCGGAAAGTCTTTCGGTATTACCGGCACTTACGAAATTTTGGAAGAGCGGGCGGAACTGGATGAAATGGACATAAAAATTACTGATGTGACCTCTTTTTGGACAAGCGTTGACGATTACAAGGTTTATGACAAGGGATCTTTCCCTACCGAGGGAGATGCGGGCGCGGCAGCTAAGATAGTGCAGAGCCTTGTAGGCAAAGAGTTTACGCTTGACTCTGAAAATAAGATCTCGGATTCACTCGGCATAGCTAAGGACGATCTTGAAGCTTAACGGGCAGAGTCAGGTGTCACACAACAAATAATTTTTATTGCCCGAGCTTTATGCGCGGGCAAAGTTTAAAAGGATAATCGGGTATTATAATGAAAAAAAGACTGATAGACAATGTTTTGCGCGGTGTTACGGCAATTTTGGTATTTTTGTTTATACTGGTGTTGTTTATAACCGGCATAGCAAACGCCAATGCCGGCGCAGTCAATAACTTTCTTGGTATTTCGCCTCCTGTACAGCCATCGGGTGAAGGCGAAACCCGTTTTAAAAGCTCTTACGGCGAGCTTTCTGACGAAAATCTCGCGAAGCTGATTGCAGACGAGATGGAATACGCCGCAGAGCAGCTCGAAGAAGGTTCGGTGCTCCTTATGAACAACGGCGCCCTTCCTCTTGAAGAGGACGAGCGCAACGTAACGCTCTTCGGCAGGGCGAGCGCGGACATACGTTACCGCAACTCCAACGGCGGCGGAAGCGCAGATCCCGCCCGCGAAATAAATATGAAGAAGGCGTTCAACGACGCCGGTTTCACCATAAACGACACCCTCTACTCTGCCTATGCCGCAAGCGATACCGAACGAGTTAAGGCTAATGATGAAACGGCCTCTATCGGTGAAGAGAGCAAGGATTTTTATTCTACCGAACTAAAGGCGACCTTTGCCGACCACAACGACGCAGCCATAGTCACTCTTTCACGTTATGGCGGCGAGGGCACGGATATGTCGCCAAAAGACGATGAGGGCGTGAGCCAGCTTGCCCTTCATCCCACCGAGCGCGACCTGCTTAAAATGATAGAGGACAGCGGCAAATTTGATAAGATCATCGTGCTCATCAACAGCGTATATCCTTTGGAACTGGGCGATCTAGCCGACTATGCCGTGGACGCCTGCCTTTGGATAGCCAACCCCGGCTACTACGGGCTGCCCGGCGTGGTGAACGTGCTCACGGGCGCGGTCAATCCCTCAGGAAGGCTGGTGGATACATATGCCGCCGATTCAAAGTCTTCTCCGGCCATAATGAATTTTGGCGGAAAAGAATACGATAATGCGCAAGAGGCAAATCTTACGGCTACCTCAAACAGATTTGCGGTATATTCCGAGGGAATCTATGTCGGATATAAGTACTACGAAACGCGCTATGCAGACGCCATAATGAAGCAGGGCAACGCGACTGGTTCGGCGGGCACATACGCCTCGAAGGGCGAGAGCTGGAACTATGCCGACGAGGTGCTTTTCCCCTTCGGCTACGGCCTCTCATATACGACATTCGAGCAGACGCTGGACAGCGTGGAATACGACGAGGAGACCGATACGTTCACCGCAACCGTCACGACGAAGAACAGCGGCAAATTGCCCGGCAAGGTGCCGGTAGAGCTGTACGTTCAGCTTCCGTATGAAAAAGGAATGGTGGAAAAATCTGCCATTCAGCTCATAGCGTACGATAAGACGGATATCCTGCAGCCCGGCGCAAGCGAGGTAAGCACGATAACTTTTGACCGCTACCTTATGGCGAGCTACGACGTGAACGCGCACGAAGGACAGGGAGGCTATATACTCGATGAAGGCACCTACTACTTTGCCGTTGGCGACGACGCGCACGACGCGCTCAACAACGTGCTTGCGGTGCGTGAATACGAAGGGATGTACGATTCCTTCGGCGAGCCTGCAGCGGGCGATACCGCCTGCGTGAAGACTTACGAACTTGCCGAACGTGACGAGGACAGTTACCTCAAATCTCAGTATACGGAAGCCGATGTGCACAATCTTTTTGAATATGCCGATGTAAATACCTACTATGAAAAGCCGGTGGTTGAGTATCTTTCGCGCAGCGACTGGCAGGGAACTTTCCCCAAAACCTTGAGCCTTACCGCCAACGATAAGATCCTTACAGCACTGAAAACCGATAATTACGATATAGAAGCCGGCACGAAGTCGCTTGACGAAGTAACTTACGGGCAGCCCAAAACGCTTACGCTTGCCGATATGTGGGGAGCCCCCTATGGAGATCCCAAGTGGACTACCCTCGTGCAGCAGCTGACAATTGCAGAATTGGGTGTATTGGCGGGTGAATATTACGGCCAGCCCGGAGTGGATTCGGTAGGTATGCCGCTCATTAACAGTTCGGAAGGTTCCGAGGGCGTTTCTAAAAATTATGCTTTCGGCGATAAAGGCATTGCAACGGGCTATGCGTCCAACACGCTCGTTGCGGCAACGTGGAATCACGAGCTTCAACGCAGGCACGGTGATTTTTATGCCGAGGACGCGCTTTTTGCCGGAGTGCATACGATGCACGGCCCCGGAGCAAACATTCACCGCACGCCGTATAGCGGGAGAAGTGCAGAATATTTCTCGGAAGATTCGGTAATCTCATATTATTGCGGAAAAGAGATCGTTGAGGCGATGGGGGCAAAAGGGCTTGCCAACAACTTTAAGCACTTTTTCTTAAACGACCAGGAGAACGGCAGGCAGGGCCTTTCCACTTTCTCCAATGAGCAGGCTATACGCGAGATATATCTCCGCGCGTTCGAAGGCGGCGTTACGTCGGAAGGCAGTATTGGCATGATGACTTCTTATAACCGCATCGGTTGCACATATATTGCAATGGATCCTGTCGTGCAATATGATCTTCTCCGTACCGAGTGGGGTTATAACGGATACACGATGACGGACTATATGTCTATAGCGGACGAATATTCGGTGACGCTCGATTGCATAATGAACGGAACAAATATATTCGGCGGCTCTGATCGCGCGGATGAGATAGAAAAGCTTGTTTTGAGAAATAAGAGTACAAGCGGCGAACTTGTCGAAAAGTTGCAGGAGAGCGCGCACCGTACTTTATGGACGTATTCCCGCACGTCAAGAATGAACGGAATTACAAGCGATGTCGATACGTCTGCCTTTGTGGCTTGGTGGCAGAACGCTCTGCTTGCGATAGAAGTGGTGGCGGGCGTGCTTGCCGTGGCATCCTGCGGGGCATATGTGTTCTTCCATTATTTCAAAAAGGATAAAAAAAGTATGGAGGTGAGTGAGTAATGGGCGCACTGCTGTTAAATAAAGTCAAAAGCGCCGGCATAGGAATATGGCTCGGTATAGCGGCGGCCGTGATCGAGCTTATCGCCGTTATAATGGCTGCAACCGGGGATGCTCTTACAAGCAATACTTCTTTGGGTGCGGATGCCGTGGCAGTCGGCGTTGTGGGCATATTGCTGTCTTTGGCGGCATTATGGGTTAGGTTCAATTTCTGGCAACTGATGCCCGTAATTTTATATACCGTTACATTCGGCCTGACCGTTAAAAGCGGTATAAACGTGCTGATGGACAGATTTAACGATGTCGTATATTCAGGGGGCAATTTTGATATGGTCGTTATATATCTTGTGTTGCTCGGTGTTGCCTGCATCTTATGTATTGCGGCTTGCTTTATAAATCCTACCCGAAAAACGGAATAAAGACATAGTCAAAACGTAAACAGAAGTTCCGGTCGGTTCAGAACCGAACAGGCTCCGCGATAAACGTATAAGCAAAAATTTGCTTTGTCGTTTAATGCGGAGCTTTTTTATTTCCCGCGGTATATATAATGTGGGGCATTGGTTTTAGGGAAAAAAAAGGGAATTAGACCATTTTACAGGTATAGTTCAACGGAAAAGTCCCGCACCTGCGTTATATAGTTTCGTTTCTTTCCGCGCCCGCCATGAGGAAGCTTGCGGTCGATTTGAAACGTAGGCGCCGCCGGCGCGGTAAAAGAATAAAAGATCATATGCGGCAGCGCTTCGCGGTTATGCAGGGCGCTGCCGTTTTTGTCTTTTCTGGGAACAAGGAGCGCCGCATAAAGATGCCGGCAATACGATCAAAAGCCTTGCATTGGATAAGAAAACATGGTATAATAATTCCACCGTTAATAGTTAATAAGGTTGCATCGGCCCTTCGGCCGATTGCCTGATCGATTTTTGAATACCAAAAAATGACGGAGGAACCGGTTATGAAGATCATGATCGTCGGCGGCACGGGGCTTTTAGGGCATGAAGCGGCAAAAGTCGCGCTGGAAAGAGGGCACGAGGTCACCTCGCTCGCCATACCCGACGTACCTATGGACGGGTGGTATCCCAAACAGATCAAAACGCTCGAAGGCGACGTTTTCGAGCTGTCGCAGGCGGAGCTCGCAAAAATTTTGCAGGGCTATGACGCTATGATCTACGCCGTAGGGCCGGACGACAGGATCACCCCTGCCGAACCGGCATACGAATTTTTCAAGCGCAGGCTTGTAGACCATGCCGCCAAGGTGTTCCGTGCGGCGCGGGATGCGGGCATCAAAAAGGCGTCCCTTTGCAGCTCCTACTTCTTATATTTCGACAGAAAATTTCCGGAAAAGAAACTCGCCGAGATCCACCCGTATATCCGCGTCAGAAAAGAGCAGGCAGAGCTCATTTTAAGGGAGGCGGCAGAGGCGAGAGGCGGCCTGCCCAAACTGGACGTCTGCGTAATGGAATTGCCGTACATCTTCGGCACCTGCCCGCACAGGCAGCCGCTGTGGCGCGCCGTATTCTTGGATAATTTTGTAAACGGCAAAAAGACGATCATGTTCCCCAAGGGCGGGTCTGTCATGACGACCACAAGGCATGTGGGCGAAGCGCTGGTAGGGGCGATCGAATACGGCAAGGGCGGCAAGAGCTATGCCATCGGCGATGAAAATCACGATTTCAACTGGATGCTGAACAATATGCTGATCGGCATTCAGGGAAAGCCCCGCAAAATATGGAACCCGCCCCGCCGTCTTTGCGCCATGGGCGCCAATATGATGGCCAAGAGCGATCAAAAGAAAGGCCTCTATCACGGGCTCGACTATAAGCACGTCATGCTCGATATCCAAACCGATTACTTCTATTATCCGGAAGAGGAGATAGCCGCCACCTATGCCGAATTGCATATCGGCCGCGGCGGCGTGGAAGAGGCAATCATCGAAACGGGAAAGGCTTGCTATGCGCCCGGTGAATTCCGTTAAATTGCCGTCCGGGCGCATTGCCGAAAAGAAAGCGCTGCCAAAGCAGCAAAAAATCGCAGCGAATACAGGCAGGAAACGTCGGTAATACAATGAAACAGTGTTGGCTGAACAATAAAACGGTCATCATAACCGGGGGCGCGAGCGGTATCGGCGGCGGTATCGCCCGCCTGCTGATCACGGAGTATGCCTGTAAGGTCATCGCCGTCATCATCGACGACGTCGGCCTGGCGCAGATGCTCGAAGATCTGGGCGAAAACAGAGATCGGTTCACTTATCTGTATTACGATGTTTCCCGGTACGAAAGCTGGGCAGAGATCAAACAGTATTTGGAAGAGCATGCCATACAGGCAGATGTGCTGATCAACAACGCGGGAATCTTTCCCTCGTTCGAGCGGTTTGAAAATACCGGACGGGAGAAATTGGAACGGTGCATCAACGTCGATTTTTATTCGGTCGCGTATTCCATGCAGGTACTGTATCCGCATATCGGCAGGTCCGATACGCCCGCGTTTGTCACTGTTTCCAGTTCTGCCGCGCTTGCTCCCTTAGCCGGGACTTCGCTGTATACGGCGGCAAAGTCGGCAAGCAAAGCGCTGACCGAGTGCTTCGCCTGCGAACATCCCGAGATCTATGTGGGCTGCGTCTGCCCGGGCTTTACCAAAACCAATCTGTTTGCGCAGCAAAAAGAGAGCATGGCCGAAAATAAGCTCATCGCCGCCTTCATGTCGGAACGGGATACAATGGTCCGCAAGATCGTGCGCGGGATCAGGCGCAAAAAGCGCCGCATGGTATACGGGGCAGACGCCAGGGTCATGGGGTTTTTGTATAAACTTTTCCCCAAAAGTTTTCCCAAACTCTGCCGCCGGATCATGAAAATTTCCAGACAGAAGGTGTTTGAAGATATTTTCGTAAAAACAGACGGGCAATAGGGTGCATAGCCCCTGAAAAAGAAGCAACATCGTTAAATATAGGTGAAATAAAGATATTGACGCGGGCTGCCCATCGGGCAGCCCGCCTTGCTTGCCTGCCGAAAGCAAAAATACAGGTAGACAATTTGTGCGGAAGGTGCTATAATAAACTAAAAAGGGCACGGCGCGCGATTCCGATCCGCGGTCGGATACTTTTATAACGGCTGCCGATTGCGGCAGCTTTTCCAAAGCGGCAGAAGTACTGTATATCACCCCGGCCGCCGTGATCCTGGAGCGGCTGTGCGCGATGCCCTGCGCGGAGATATTTGGAAGAACCGTCTGCAGATACAAGCTCGAAGGCGCGCCAGCCTATATGCAGGCGTACGAAATGGGCAAAGCCGTCTGATGATAGGAAAGGAGCAGGAATATTGCATGCAAGGCCGCTATAATATCGACAAAAGTTTCGGCATCTTTGCCAAGTTTTCTCCGCCGCTGGGCAGGTTCGTTCTATGGCTTGCCCGCATCTTTCTTACGATCATGCCCAAGGGCCTGCACGGCAAGGGCATCAAAGCCAAAAGGGTTTTTGTCCCGGCGGAAGGCGGGCGGCGCGTGCGCGCATATCTGATCGGGCCGGCAAAGGGCGAAGGCGCAGCCCCTTGCATGGTCTATTATCACGGCGGCGGGTTCGTTTTTAAGGCCGAGCGGCGCGCCGTGACCGTCTCTGAACCGTCTGGAAACGCCTTCCATCGCTATGAGGAGGAGATCAAGGAGCTCGCGCATCGTCGCAGGCTTCCCTACATGTTTTATTTTGAAGAGATCCTCATGCGCAAGTACGAGTTTAAGCGCATTTGCAAGACGCTTTCTTACGCCAAACGCATCGCTTCCCGCACGCGGAACGCCACGCAAAAGGTTGCTTTGCGCAAAGAAATCGCCGCATTAGAAGCGGAGCGCGTTGCCCTCCAACGCCTCCTCTCCCGCCTCGCCGAGCGCTATGCAGTAAGGCATGAGAAGCGGCGCGAATCATGAAAACATTTCGCGTTTTTTGATGAAATATTGCTTTTATGGTCGAAGTATGATATAATAAATCAAAAGACTAACTTAAGAGTATTTTATAGGAGATCTTATGTTACAGGAAGGAATGCAGGCGCCGGTGTTTACGCTCGCGGATAAAGACGGAAAGATGGTTTCGCTGTCCGATTTTCTCGGT
>ERZ1643250.3179-NODE-3179-length-11501-cov-4.855845_pt1 | contig 11501 bp, 11 predicted proteins | sample MGYA00579262_ERZ1643250 | MGnify/ENA primary metagenome ERZ1643250 (study PRJEB29033, sample SAMEA4952265) | chicken gut metagenome | biome: Broiler Chicken; feature: Gastrointestinal Tract; material: Caecum | place: Ireland | collected 2018 | study: Broiler...
TGGTCAGCTACGAGCCCTGCTACGCCATGATGAACGAGTGGTGGAAGCAGCTCTTTGGCGAGAGCGAAGGCAAGGATAACAAGGGCCTGTTCCCTGCATCTGTGATTTTCTCCACGGATCTGCACTCCCTGGGCCAGTACATTCAGGACGGCCGCCGCACCTTGTTTGAGACGGTGGTGCTCATCGATGAGCCCAAGCAGCAGATTGTGCTGGGCAACGATCCGGAAAATGTGGATGGGCTCAACTATCTGGAGGGCCGCACCATGGCCTTCATCAACGAGAAGGCCTACGAGGGCACTGTGCTGGCCCACAACGACGGCGGGGTTCCCAACGTGGTGCTGCACGTCTCCGATTTCTCGGAGGATACCCTGGGCCAGTTGATCTACTTCTTTGAAAAAGCCTGCGCCATCTCCGGCTATGTTCTGGGGGTCAATCCCTTCAACCAGCCTGGGGTGGAGAGCTATAAAAAGAATATGTTTGCCCTGTTGGGCAAGCCCGGCTATGAGGATGCCAAGGCCGAGCTGGAAAAGCGCCTGTCCCGGTAAAGGGAAACGCAGGGGCGGAATCCACAAGTTTGTTCGATCCCGCCTTTTTGGGGCGGAGTATATAAAATAAAGGAGAGTTGTAGTATGATCACTCTTTTGACTGGTAAAAAGGGCTCCGGCAAGACCAAAAAGCTCATCGACATGGCCAACGCGGCTGTGGAAAAGTCCGACGGCAACGTGGTGGTTGTGGAGAAAGGCCTGAAGCTCACCTACGATATTTCCCATTCGGCCCGTTTGATTGACATCGACTCCTACGATGTGAAGGGCGGCAAGGGCCTGTACGGCTTCCTGGCTGGCATTTGCGCCGGCAACTACGATGTCACCGACATCTTTGTGGACTCCACACTGAAGATCACCGGCTCCGGGGCCGAGGTGATGGCTCCCCTGGTGGAGGAGCTGAAGAAACTGTCCCAGGAGTCCGGCGCCAACATTGTGCTGTCTGTCTCTGCTGCGGATGAGGAAATTCCCGAGAGCGTGAAGGATTGCGTCGCCAAATAAGGTGCGCACCCCCTTTCAGCGGAAGACGGCCTTTGGGCCGTCTTTCCTGATTTTTGGCCCTTTGGAAACGCAAAAAAGCCTTGACAACGAAAGGTCCCTTTATTATAATATATCAGTACGGCATGAGGATAGGATTATGACCATTGACCTTCGAAACTACTATACAGGCAGTTGTAAAGAGCTTGCTTGGGAACTGGATCTTTCCGGTATGGAATTGGGCGGTGTCAAGCCGTTTTGTGCGCCGGTAAAGATACAGGGAGAGCTGAAGGGTTCCGCGGATTCTGTAGAATTTCGCGGCACGGCTTTTTACAGTTTGACCATGCCCTGTGACCGCTGCTTTGAAGTGGCCACACAAAACCGGGAGATGGAGTTTTTCCATGTGCTGGTGCGGGCGCTCAGCGACGAAGAGGACGACGACGGCGAGTTTGTGGTGGTCCCCGACGATCAGCTGGACGCGGACCAGCTTCTCACGGAGGATATTTTGCTGGATGTGCCCAGTAAATTTCTCTGTTCCCCGGGGTGCAAAGGGCTGTGCCCTGTGTGCGGCAAGAACCTGAATCAGGGGGATTGCGGCTGTGTGCAGGAACAGGTGGATCCCAGGTTGGCGGTTTTAAAGGATTTGCTGTAAAGGGGATATTCCCTCTCAGCTGCAATCCCAGCCGGACAAGCTGTGAAAACTGGACCGCAAGGCTCCTTTCAGGAGTTTTTGCGGCAGAATATACTCTTTGGAGAATTAAGGAGGTGCACCCATGGCAGTACCCAAGCGGAAAGTATCCAGCGCCCGTCAGAACAAGCGGCGCTCCAATGTGTGGAAGCTCCAGGCTCCCGCTCTTATGAGATGCCCCCAGTGCGGCGAGTACAAGACACCTCACAGAGTTTGCGGCAATTGTGGCTATTACAATGGCCGTGCCGTTGTGAAGAAGGAAGCGTAATTTGCAAAGGTGAGAAGGGAACGCGGGCCATGCGCTCCCTTCTTTCATTTTACCGGCTGTTTTTGCTAGAACCTGCCGGAAAAGGAGGTATGCGCCTTGGCGGTGACCATCCACGGAATTGAGCCCCGCAGCCGCGCCGAGCGGGCGGGCATCCGTCCGGGGGACGTGCTGGTATCCATCAACGGGCACGAGATCATCGATGTGCTGGACTATCGCTTTTTTGAAACGGAGCGAGAGCTGCGCCTGTCCCTCACCCGGCAGGGAGAGCCCTACCAGGTGGAGCTGGTGAAGCCCCAATACGCGGAGATCGGCCTGGAGTTTTCCACCTATTTGATGGATCAGCAGCGCTCCTGCCGGAACCAGTGCATTTTCTGTTTTATTGACCAGCTGCCCCCGGGCATGCGGGAGACGCTGTACTTTAAAGACGACGACGACCGGCTCTCCTTCCTGTTTGGCAACTACATCACGTTGACCAACATAGACGACCGCGAGGTGGACCGGATTCTGCAGATGCACATCAGCCCCATCAATGTGTCCGTGCACACCATGGATCCCCAGCTGCGGTGCACGATGATGCACAACCGGTTCGCCGGGGATTCTCTGCACCACCTGTACCGGCTGGCGGAGGGAGGCATCCAGCTCAACTGCCAGATTGTCCTGTGTCCAGGCGTCAACGACGGAGAAGCGCTGGAGTTCACTCTGGAAGAGTTCTGGTCTTTGGGAAAGGGCCTTCTCAGCGTGGCCTGTGTGCCGGTGGGCCTCACCCGATATCGGGAGGGTCTGTATCCTTTGGAACCCTACAACCGGCAAACGGCCGGGGAGGTGCTGGACATTCTGGAGCGCTGGGGCGACAGATGGAAAGGAGAACGGGGCGCCCGCACGGTGTACGCCTCAGACGAGCTGTACCTGCTGGCCGGCCGGCCCATTCCGTCCTTGGAGTTCTACGAGGACTTTCCCCAAATCGAAAACGGCGTGGGCATGCTGCGCAATTTGCAGGACGAGTTCGATTGGGCCTTGGAGGACTTAGAGCTGCCGGACACACCCCGCCGTGTGACCATCCCCACCGGGGAGTGCGGCTTTTCGTTCCTGAACCAGCTTCTTGACGGATTGCGGGAGAAATGCCATAATATTAGTATCGACCTGGTGCCGGTGCACAACGATTTCTTCGGCGGCACGGTGAACGTCACCGGGCTGCTTACCGGCCAGGACATTGCTAAAACCCTGCAGGGCCGCGAGTTGGGGGACCAGGTGCTTTTGGCTACCAACATGATGAAAGCTGGGGAGGATATCTTCCTGGACGACATGACCTTAGAGGAGCTTTCCGCCGCCTTGGGCGTGCCCTGCCGGCGAGTGGGCAGCACGGGAGAGGCCCTGGTGTGCGCCATTTGCGGCCTGCCGGAGCCGGAGGCCCCGGGGTTTAACCCCTACGAAGGTTCTTGGGAGCACCGGTGACGTTGCAGGGGGCAGGCCTTCGGAAATATGGGATAGGAAAAGAAACACAGGCGGGGTTCCCCGCTTTTTAGAAAGGGTTGGTGAAACTATGGCAAAGCCAATCGTGGCCATTGTGGGCCGTCCCAATGTGGGAAAGTCCACACTTTTCAATAAAATTGTGGGAAAACGCCTCTCCATTGTGGAGGACACGCCCGGCGTCACCCGGGACCGGATTTTTGGGGACGCAGAGTGGTGCGGCCGCAAATTTTCCCTGGTGGACACAGGGGGCATTGAGCCCGCCTCCAAGGATGTGATTTTGACCCAGATGCGGGAGCAGGCCCAAATCGCCATCGATTCCGCCAGCGCCATCATCTTTGTCACGGATATCCGCACAGGGGTTACCGCCACCGACGCGGATGTGGCCAACATTTTGCTGAAAAGCGGAGTGCCGGTAGTGCTGTGCGTCAACAAGTGCGACTCGGTGGGGGATCCCCCTGCAGAGTTTTACGAGTTCTACAACCTGGGCCTGGGAGATCCGGTGATGGTGTCCTCTGTTCATGGACACGGTACCGGCGACCTGCTGGACCGGATCTGCGACGTGCTCCCCGATGAGGTGGAAGAGGAGGACGAGGGAGAGATCATCAAGGTGGCGGTGATCGGCAAGCCCAATGTGGGCAAGTCCTCCCTGGTGAACAAGGTGGCCGGAGAAAACCGGTGCATTGTCTCGGATATTGCCGGCACCACCCGGGATGCGGTGGACACCACCATCGAAAACAAATTCGGCACCTTCACCTTCATCGACACCGCTGGCCTGCGCCGGAAAAGCAAGGTGGAGGACGCCATCGAGCACTACAGCAACCTGCGGGCGGAAATGGCTGTGGAGCGGGCCGATGTGTGCCTGATCCTCATCGACGCCCAGGTGGGCTTTACCGAGCAGGATTCCAAAGTGGCCGGCATCGCCCACGAGGCGGGCAAGGGCTGCATCATCTGCGTCAACAAGTGGGATGCCGTGGAGAAGGACGACAAGACCATGCAGGAAATGCGGGCCAAGTTGGAAAAGGACTTCTCCTTCATGTCCTACGCGCCCATTTTATTCATCTCCGCCAAGACCGGCCAGCGGCTGGACCGGATGTTTGAGCTGATCAAGCTGGTGGCCTCCTCCAACGCCATGCGGGTGACCACCGGCACCTTAAACGACATTCTGGCCCAGGCCACCGCCCGGGTGCAGCCTCCCACGGACAAAGGCAAGCGGCTGAAAATTTACTACATGACCCAGGCTTCTACCAAGCCCCCTACGTTTATCTGTTTTTGCAACGATCATGAGCTGTTCCATTTCTCCTACCAGCGTTATCTGGAGAACCGGATCCGGGAGACCTTCGGTCTGGAGGGCACGCCCATTCGGATGATTATCCGGGAGCGGGGAGAAAAAAGCTGAAATCAGAGTTAGGAAAGGCGGTACACTATGGGGTATGAACTATTGGCCCTGGCGCTTACTGCGCTGGCTGGCTATCTGCTGGGAAGCATCAACTGGTCCATCATTCTCACCTGGCTGTTTAAGGACCGGGAGGATATCCGGGAATTTGGTAGCGGCAATGCAGGCATGACCAATGTGCTGCGCACGGTGGGAAAAAAAGCTGCGGTGCTCACATTTGCGGGAGACTTTCTCAAATGTGTGGTGGCGCTGCTGCTATCCCAGGCTTTTGTGGCGCTGTTGGCTCCGGAGTCCGTGGAGTTTTATGGGGTAGCCCGGTATGTGGCCGGGGTCGCCTGCGTGCTGGGGCATATCTTTCCCATTTACTACGGCTTTCGGGGAGGCAAAGGGGTGGTGACCTCCGCCGCGATGATCGCCTTGACCGATTGGCGGGTCTTTCTGCTGGTGCTGCTCACCTTCGCCATTGTTTTTGCGGCAAAGCGGATTGTCTCCCTGGCTTCGGTGGTCTGTGCCGCTTTGTACCCTGTGTTCACCTTTCTGTTCTTGTTTTTGGTGGAGTTTTCCGGCAGTCCCCTGGCCAACCATGGGGACCGCAGTCTGGCGTACGTGCTCTTTGCCACGGCGGCCTCTCTGTTTATTGGGCTGACAGTGGTTGTAAAGCATAAGGCCAATATCGGCCGCCTGCTTCGGGGCGAGGAAAAGCCCATCACCCTGGGGAAGGGCAAACGGTAACATAATTGGGCGGAAAAAGGGGAAAGCAGGGTTCGTGTAAAGGAAAAATCCTTTCCACAAAAAATGTCTTCGCTTCTGTCGTCTGTGTTCTCCAAGGCGTTATCCCCCGCAGAGGATGGGACGGATTGCTGTATTTCCCAAAATGGAACCGGACTTTTCTTGTAAGCTTTTGAGGAAAACGGCCCCAACTGTTCCCTGATATTGACTTTTCCCCCGGTATGTATTATTATAAATATCAGTCAAATACTAGGTTTGAGAACTCCAGTCCTATAGACTGACTTGCTTTTTTAGAAGTCGTTAGGAAGTGTAGCATGTGGAAAAATATGTGATTAAAGGCGGCTGTCGCCTGACCGGTGAAGTGAATATCAGCGGGGCGAAGAACGCTGCGGTGGCCATACTCCCCGCCGCTATTTTAGCGGAATCCCCCTGCCGCATCGAGAATCTTCCGGATATTTCCGACGTGAAGACCCTCACGTATATTCTGGAGAGCATGGGGGCCCTGGTCCATTATCCGGACCGGCACACCGTGGAAATTGATCCCCGTCCTGTGGATACCGACACGGTCTCTGCGGACATCGCCCGGCGTATCCGGGCCTCCTATTACTTTTTGGGAGCTCTTCTGGGACGCTGCCGCAACGGCGTGGTCCCTCTGCCAGGGGGATGCAACTTTGGCGTGCGGCCCATTGACCAGCATTTAAAAGGCTTTGGAGCTTTAGGCTGTCAGTACAGTTTGGACAATGGCATGATTGCCGTCTCGGCTCCCCACGATCTGCACGGCGCCAACATCTATTTGGACGTTGTGACGGTGGGAGCCACCATCAACATTATGCTTGCTGCTGTGAAGGCCCGCGGCTTGACAGTAATTGAAAATGCCGCCCGGGAACCTCACATTGTGGACTTGGCCAATTTTCTCAACACCATGGGTGCAGATATTCGGGGCGCCGGCACGGACACCATCAAGATTCATGGGGTGCAGAAGCTGCGGGGCGCCACCTATTCCATCATTCCGGACCAGATTGAGGCCGGCACCTATATGGTGGCTGCGGCAGCCACAGGCGGCGATGTGACCGTGAAGAATGTCACCCCTAAGCGTTTGGAATCCATCTCTGCCAAGCTGGTGGAAATGGGCGTCACCGTGGAAGAGGGAGACGACACGGTGCGGGTGGTGTGTGACAAGCCCCTGCGCAAATGTAATGTGAAAACCATGCCCCATCCCGGTTTTCCCACGGATATGCAGCCGCAGATTACGGCGCTGCTCTCCATTGCCCATGGAACCAGCATGGTCAATGAAAGCGTGTGGGAGAGCAACCGGTTTAAATATGTGGACGAGCTCCGGCGCATGGGCGCCCAGATTACGGTGGATGGAAAAGTCGCCATTGTGGAAGGCGTGGACCATCTGAAAGGTGCCCCGGTGCGGGCGCTGGATCTTCGGGCGGGCGCGGCCATGGTGATAGCCGGTCTGGTGGCTCAAGGGACCACCGTGTTGGAAGACGTCCAGTATATTGAACGTGGTTACGAAAACATTGTGGAAAAATTGGTGGATCTGGGAGCGGACATTTACCGCCGGAAGGATCCCGAGCCGGCTATGGACAAAATCGGCTGAACGAGAGAAAAAGCAGGGGCTTGCGGCAGAGATGCGGCGGCTCCTTTTTTGTGTGGGAGGTTCCTGTATGGCCAGACTGTGCCCTTTGTTTTCCGGCAGCACGGGAAACAGCTATTACATAGGCAGCCGTACGGCCGGCGTTCTGCTGGACGCCGGCCGCAGCGCACGGCAGATGGAAGGGGCCCTGCGCCGTTGCGGGCTGGATCCCTTAGCGGTTCAAGGCATTTTCGTGACCCACGAGCATCGGGATCACATCGCCGGTGTGCGGGTGTTTGCGAAAAAGTACGGGATTCCCGTGTTTGCTTCGGCAGGCACCTTGACTGGCTGCGGCGCCGATCTGGAGCAGGTGGAGTGCCGGGTGCTGGGGGAGGCCGTAGAAGTGGCCGGGATGCAGGTGATCCCCTTTCCCACGCCCCACGATTGCCGGGAATCTGTGGGGTTCCGCATCCGCACAGCGGACGGGCGGGAATTCGCCCTGGCTACGGATTTGGGACGGGTGACCGACTGTGTCCGGGAGCACTTGCTGGGAGCGGAATGTGTGGTGTTGGAGTCCAACCACGACCGGGAGATGGTGCTGCAGGGGCCCTATCCCACCTATCTGAAACACCGGATCCTGTCCGGGCGGGGCCACCTGTCCAACGGGGACTGCGCCCAGTTCCTGCCGGAGCTGGCCCGGTCTGGGACCCGCCGGTTTCTGTTGGCCCACGTGAGCCGGGAGAATAATACCCCGGCCCTGGCCCGGGAGACAGCCCTGGGCGCCTTGATAGAGGCAGGGCTGGAAGAGGGCGTGGATTTTTGGCTGGGTGTGGCTGGCCCGGAGAACCAGGAAGGGACCTCGATTCTGTTTTAGCCATAAGGGGGGCAAAGCCATGTTGGGTGTAAAGGTCGTGTGTGTGGGTAAATTGAAGGAGTCCTATTGGCGGGACGCAGTGGCGGAATACGAAAAGCGCCTGCGCCCCCTGTGCCGGTGGGAGCTGATTGAGCTGGGGGAGGCGCGGCTTCCCACAGACCCGTCTCCTGGGGAGATCGCAGGGGCCTTGGAAAAAGAGGGGGAGCAAATTCTCCGCCAAGTGTCCGGGACGGTTTTTCCCCTGTGCATTGAGGGGAAGGAACTTTCCTCTCCCGCCTTGGCAAACCGCTTGAGCAGGGCCATGCAAGCCCCCGGTTCGGTGACGTTTGTCATAGGCAGTTCGTACGGGTTAGCCCCTCAGGTGAAGGCCCTGGGGGAAGGGCTGTCCCTTTCGCCCATGACCTTTCCCCACCAGCTGGCGCGGGTGATGTTGTGCGAGCAGATTTACCGGGCCTTTCAGATTCTGGGCCATACGAAGTATCACAAATAAAGGCGGCCCATCTCACCGTATTGCAAGATACCTGTCGCCGGCGGCACGTTCCCATCTGGTCACGGCTGCTTTTTTATAGCTCTTTTCCGACCTCCTGTAACTTGCACAAGCCGCGTTCTCTTGGAACCGGCGCAACAGACAGGCAGGAGAGCAGAGAAGCCAGCAGAAGCAAACACGAAACATGGCACAATCCCCCGTTTTTCCCGCGGGGGATTTGATCTGCCTAAAAAGGGGCGGAGATCCTTGACAAACAAAAGGAGATGTGCTACTTTGACGGCACACACCAAAATTTGGGAGGAGTGCTTATGAAGCTGGGGTTTCAAATGTCGTCTGTGACGCCGTATTTGCAAAGTGTGGAGCAGTTGCAGGCCGCTTGTGAAAAAGTCGCCCAAATGGGGTATGAGGATGTGCAGCTCCAAGGAGTTTCCGTGGACATTCCCGATGGGGAAATTGCCCGTGCCCTGCAGCAGGCCGGCCTGCGCTGTGTCGCCACCCAGGAGGACTATCCCGCTGGGTTTGGAGCAAATCCAGAGCGCTTTATCGCCCGGGCCCAGGCCTGCGGCAGCCGGTATCTCACCTGCGCGCTGCTTCCCCGGGAGGTGGATTCCCCGGAGAAGCTGCAGCGGTTTGGGGAGACCTTCGCGCAAATTGGGGAGAAGGTAAAACAAGCCGGCATGGTGTTTGCCTTTCATCCCATTGGCAGAGATTTTCAGCCCATGGAAGGGGTACCGGTGTATGAGCGGCTGATGGACCTTCTGCCTCCGGAAATCCAGCTGACCTTCTGCGTGTATGCTTCCTTTGGAAGCGGCGTGGGCTATGAGCAGGTGCTGCAAAAATTCAGCGGCAGAATGGATCTGGTTCACCTTAAGGACAGCCTGCGGCTGCCCAGCGGAGAAGAACAGTTGATGCCTTTAGGAGAGGGCAGCCACGATTGGAAACCTGTTTTGGCGGCCTGCCAGGACGCGGGAGTTCAGTGGGTGTTTGCGGAGCAGGAACGGTGGAATCGGGACGCTTTTGACTGTGCCGCTGCCAGCCTGCAGTATGTGCAGAGCGTTTGGCCTCAGGGCTGAGAAAAGGGAAGAGGATCTATACAAAAACAGGGCCTGCTGCGCACCGCAGCAGGCCCTGTTCTCTAAAAGCTCAAACGTCCAATTGCATGTCCCCGTCTTTGACCCAGCCCAGCTTGCGCAGACCCAGGTTGCACACCCAGGAAAGCAGCGCCGGCAGCACAAGGCACAGCAGCACTAAGCCAGCCCAATCCAAGGGAGTGACAGCTGCTTTTAAACCGTTTGCCACGTCGTTCATCCAGCCGTCGATGACCCCGATGGGCCCCACCAGGCCGCAAGTACCCATGCCGCTGGAGACAGGCGCGCCGTTCATCTCCAGGTGAAACACGCAGGTGGCCAAAGGTCCCGTGACCGCCGAAGCCAGCGTGGGAGCAATCCAGATGCGTGGGTTCCGGATGATGTTGGGCACCTGCAGCATGGAGGTACCAAGACCCTGGGCAGCCAGGCCGCCCCACCGGTTTTCCCGGAAGCTGATGACTGCAAAGCCCACCATTTGGGCGCAGCACCCGGCTACTGCAGCGCCTCCTGCCAAGCCGGTCAGTCCCAGGGCGGCGCAGATAGCCGCGCTGGAAATGGGCAATGTCAGGGCCACGCCCACCAATACAGAGACAAACATGCCCATGAAGAAGGGCTGCAAGTCCGTGGCCCACATGATCAGCTGGCCTACCGCAGCGGCGGCACCCCCAATGGGCGGGGCCAGCACATAGGCCAAAAGACAGCCGGAAAGAATGGTCACCGAAGGGGTAACTAAAATGTCCACTGGGGTTTTCTTGCTCACCAGTTTGCCCAGTTCCCCGGCAAGTATGGCCAGCACTAGCACAGCTAAGGGGCCCCCCTCGCCGCCTAAGGTGTTGGAGGCGCTGCCCACTGCCGCCAAAGAAAACAGCACCAGGGGCGGGGCCTTTAAAGCGTATCCAATGGCCACGGCCATGGCAGGGCCTGCCATCTCCTTGGCAAAGTTGCCGATTTCCTCCAATGCGGGTACCCCGAGCTGGGAACCCAGGGTGGAAAGGATGGTTCCGATGAGCAGCGAGGCAAAAAGCCCCTGGGCCATGGCGCTCATGGCGTCCACGAAATAGAGCTTGCCGTAGGCCTTCACTTTGTCCCAGACGCGGTTTTCCCTTTGGGGACCGGCTGCCTGGGGATGCTTTTTATGGTCCAAAACGATCTTCCCTTCTCCGAGGAGAGGGAGCGGAGAAAAACCGCGGGCGGTTCCTCACCGATCCTTCTCCGTGGTTTTTCTGTGCCGTGTCCCGCAGCCCGGCACAGGGCGTAAAAATGCGGGAATCTATGTTGGCTATGTTGCCTGGCCTGGCCGTCCGTTTTGGGCCGTGGGATCGCCTGCCGGGGGTTTCCCAACGTGGTGGTCGTCCCAGGGGATTACTGGCGGTACTGCCCGCCCAAGCCGTTTTGGTTACCGGAATATCATACCACAAAGGGGCGGAAAATGGAAGAACGGGGAAGTGTTTTCCCGGGGTATTTGCCGGGCAACAGAAAAGGACATGGAAGTTTTTCACTTGCATGTCCTCATTCTTTAAGTATAGGGCCGTTCGGAGAAGAGGTTTCCCATTCTCTTGGCTTCTCACGCAAGCGCTGCGCGCTGCTTGAAGGTAGCCTTACCAACCGCCAGCTTTTTGAAAAAAGCTGGGCAAAACTTTTTATCCGCACCGGGACAACAGAAAAGCCACAAACCCCGCCCTTGCCGCAGGCAAGAAGGCGGCATGTCCAGTCCGGTCACGGATAGGCGGCATGTCCAGTCCGGTCACGGACAGGCGGCTTGCCCGGGACGCAGCTCCTTAGATTACGCCCTGGGCCAGCATGGCATCGGCAACCTTCTGGAAGCCGGCGATGTTGGCGCCCATCACATAGTTCTTGGGATGGCCGTACTTCTCGGCGGCCTCGTCGGCGGACTTGAAGATGT